>Ga0209536_100006649_pt1 | contig 17617 bp, 11 predicted proteins | sample DeeMarSeWOR28_12_FD_187461 | JGI IMG/M metagenome (GOLD analysis project Ga0209536, IMG submission 187461) | Marine sediment microbial communities from White Oak River estuary, North Carolina - WOR-2-8_12 (SPAdes) (version 2) | ecosystem: Environmental > Aquatic > Marine > Intertidal zone >... | reverse complement strand
AAATTCGCCGGGAGCGAATTTGGACGCGCTTGCGCGCCCGAAGGGCCAGCGACAGGACGTCGCTGGTCAGCCATGAGGGAGACAAATGCTGCGCTCGCCAGCGCCAGGGAAAGAGGTTTGAACTACATGCCGGAGTAGTTCGGGCCCCCGCCGCCCTCGGGGACCGCCCAGACGATGTTCTGCGTCGGGTCCTTGATGTCGCAGGTCTTGCAGTGCACGCAGTTGCTGGCGCTGATCTTGAACTTCGGCTTGCCGTCTTGCTCGACGATCTCGTAGACGCCGGCCGGACAATATCGTTGCGCGGGCTCATCGTATTTAGGCAGGTTGTATTCGACCGGCACTGATTCGTCCCGGAGCCTCAGGTGTGACGGCTGGTCCTCTTCATGATTCGTACTCGACAGGAATACCGACGACAGCCGGTCGAAACTGATGACGCCGTCCGGCTTCGGGTAGTCGATGGGCTTCGCCTTGTCCGCTTCGTCCAGCTGCTCGTGATCGGGATCCTTGTTGCGCCACGTGAACGGCAGCTTGCCGAAAGCGATATTCTGGTCGATGAACGTGAACGCAGAACCCCAGAAGGTGCCGAGCTTGTGCAGTCCCGGGCCGAAGTTGCGTGCGCTGTGAAGCTCCTTGTGCACCCAGGAACCGCGCACGGCCTCGCTGTAGGATTCGAGCACGCCGTGACCCGCATCGCCGGATGCCAGCGCCTGCTGCACGCTTTCCGCCGCCTGCATGCCGGTCTTCATCGCCGTGTGCGCACCCTTGATCTTTATGCCATTGAGGAAGCCGGCGCCACAGCCGGTAAGCATGCCGCCCGGGAAAACGAGCCTGGGCAGCGACTGTAGTCCACCTTTGTTGACCGCACGCGCGCCATAGGCAACGCGGGTACCGCCCTCCAGGTATTGCCGGATACGCGGATGGTGCTTCCAGCGCTGAAACTCGTCGAAAGGTGCAAGATGAGGATTGCGGTAACTCAACGCGATGATGAAGCCGAGGTACACCTGGTTATCGGATGCGTGGTACAGAAAGCCACCGCCCTCGGTATGGTTGTCGAGCGGCCAGCCCATCGAGTGCACGACCAGGCCCTCGTCGTGCCTGCCGGGCTCGACCTCCCAGATTTCCTTGAAGCCGATGCCGTAATGCTGCGGATCGGCGTCCGCGCGCAGATCGAACTTCTGCATCAGTTGTTCGCTGAGATTGCCACGCACGCCTTCAGCGAAGATCGTGTACTTGCCGAGCAGTTCATAGCCCGGCTGGTAGCTCGATTTCTTTTCGCCGTCCTTGCCGATACCCATGTCGCTGGTGGCGACGCCCTTTACGCGGCCCTGATCGTCGTAGAGCACTTCCGCGGCCGCAAACCCGGGGAAGATATTGACGCCTGCATTCTCGGCCTGTTCACCGAGCCACTGGCACAGCCGGCCCAGGCTGATGATGTAGTTGCCCTTGTTATGCATGGGTCGCGGCACGAACAGCCCGGGCACCTTGATGCCACCGGTGTCGCTCGTCAGGTAATGAATGTCGTCGCCCTTGACCGCCGTCGTGACCGGCGCGCCCATGTTCCGCCAGTCGGGGTACAGCTCGTCCAGCGCTGTGGGTTCGAACACGTTGCCGGAAAGGATATGCGCGCCTATTTCGGATCCTTTTTCCACGACAACGACGGAGAGGCTGTCGTCGAGCTGCATCAGGCGGCATGCAGCCGATAAGCCGGCCGGCCCGCCGCCGACGATGACGACGTCGAACTCCATGGATTCGCGTTCGGTGGTTTCAGTCATGGTTTTCCGTTCTTCTTGATGTTCGATGGTGGTCGCCTCCGACGGTGCGTCTGGCGACACGGAATGACGCATTGTAACCTTGACGGCCACGTCCTCACAGAGATAGCCGGCCATCGCTTCATTGAGTATTCGCGACGCTTATGAGCAGCACCTGGTGCAGCATGGTCACGTGCGCGACCCGGCACAGGCGCACGTCGTCGGGTTGCTCGCTGACCTGCAGCACCGCCTGTCCGTGGCGCCGCCGCCAAAAAAGGGCCTCGCAAAGTTGCTCTCGCGCGAACGGAATTCCGTCCCGGGCGTAACGGGCCTGTACCTGTGGGGCGGCGTGGGCAGGGGCAAGACCTTCCTGATGGACCTTTTCTTCGAGACGCTGACGGTCGAATCGAAGCGCCGCATGCACTTCCACCGCATCATGAGGGACGTGCACGAAAGGCTCGGCGCACTGGGCGATATCGAGGACCCTCTCGACACAGTTGCGCGCGACATGGCCGCAGAAGCTCGCGTGCTCTGCTTCGACGAGTTCTTCGTTAGCGATATTGGCGACGCGATGATCCTGGGGCGGCTGCTGCACGGGTTGTTCGAGCGGGGCGTAACGCTGGTCGCCACATCCAATTCGCGCCCCGACGACCTGTATCGCGACGGCCTGCAACGGCAGCGGTTCATTCCGGCGATAGAGGCACTGAACCGGCATACCCGGGTCGTCGAGCTTACGGGTGACACGGATTACCGGTTGCAGCTCCTGCAGCAGGCGGGAACCTACCTGACGCCCGATGACGGCTCGGCGGAGGCAAAGCTCCGCGCTTTCTTCCGGGAATCGGCCTCGAGCCAGGTACAGGATGACCACGAGCTGCTGATCAACGGCCGCACTCTGAAGACCCGCCATTGCGCGAAGGGGATCGCGTGGTTCGACTTCGCCGACCTGTGCGACGGGCCGCGCAGCCAGGCCGACTACATAGAAATCGCGCGCTGGTATCCGACGATCGTCGTCTCCGGCGTCCCCGAACTCGATGAGCTGCGAGAGAACCCGGCACGGCGGTTCATCGCGCTCGTCGACGAATTCTACGACCGCCACGTCAAGCTCATCGTATCCGCCGCAAGGCCGGCGGATGAACTCTACACCGGCAAGCGCCTGCGGTTCGAGTTCGAGAGAACGGTCAGCCGGTTGATCGAAATGCAGTCGCTCGAGTACCTGCACCTGCCGCACCTGCCATGAACGTGTTTATCGTGGAGTTCCGAAGTTGAACGGATACCGGCGAGTGGTTACTGTTCCCGCAGCACCACGGGACGAACAACGAGAAAAGCGATGACCAATGAGTTGATCCTCGAGGACTTCCTGCCCTACCGGCTGGCCGTCCTGTCTCATACCGTGAGCACCAAGATCGCGGGCGTCTATGACAAGCGTTTCGGCCTGACCATCCCGGAATGGCGGGTGATTGCTATTCTCGGACGCTTTCCCGGGCTTTCCGCGGTCGAGGTTGCGGAGCGGACCATGCTCGACAAGGTGGCGGTAAGCCGCGCCGTGACCAAGCTGATCAAGAACGGCCGGCTGGATCGCGAATTCGCCGACGCCGACCGGCGCCGTTCCATTCTCAACCTGTCGGAGGAAGGCAAGCGGGTCCACGACGAGGTCGCGCCGCTGGCTTTGCAGTTCGAACGCGACCTCCTCCACGGCCTCAGCGACGAGGATATCGAGGTCTTCAACGTCGTGATGGAGCGCCTGCTCGCCAAGGCGCGGCTGCTCGGCACGCCCTGACAATTCCGTTGCTCCAGATTAGTGCGTAGAATAGCGCCGCCCGTCAACGACAAGCGTTCGCGCTGCCGCCCGCAGCCGGAGAGTCAAGAGTGACACGAACCGAATATCGCCGGGGAAGCGACGTCAGGGAAAGAATCGTCGACACCATTGTGGCTTCCAGGGTGCAGTCCGGCATCCTTAAGGACCGGGGGCAGATAAAGCTCTATCTCGGCCAGTACTTTGCCCACGTACCCTATGAAGACCTGCAGGGCCGGGTCGAGAAGATCATGGCGCGCGTGGCGCTGGATCACCTGGAATTCGGCGCGACGAGGAAGAAAGGCCAGCCGCTGGTTCGTTTCTTCAACCCGACCGTGGAAACCCATGGTTACGAGTCGGCGTTCTCCTTCATCGAGATGGTCAACGACGACATGCCGTTTCTCGTCGACTCGGTATTCGCCGCGATCAACCGCCAGGGCCTGGCCGTCCATATCACCGTTCATCCGATCATCCGGATCGTCCGGAACAGGCGCGGCAGGATCGAAAGGATTGCGGAACCGGGCGAAGAGGCCGGTACGGCCGAGTCGCTCATTCGATTCGCGATCGACAAGGAAACAGACGCGCAACAGATCAAGCTGCTGAAGCAGGAGATCCTCAAGGTCCTGGCCGATGTGCGTGTTGCGATCCGTGACTGGCGGAAAATGCGCGAGAAGATGTGCGAAGCGCGCGAGCTGCTGCAGTTCGGGCCGCCGGGGGTCGACGACGAACTACGCGAGGAAAGCCAGGCGCTGCTGGAGTGGATGGTCAACGACCATTTCACATTCCTCGGCTATCGTGAGTACAAGTTGTCTTACCGCAAGGACAAGATTTTCCTGCGGCCTGTCGAGGGCAGCGGCCTTGGTCTCCTGTCGCACGACGAGCGGGGTCAGAACAAGACCGTCGAACTGACGCGCGAGATGCAGCGCCTCACGCGCTCACGGGACTGGCTGATCCTTACCAAAGCAAACTCCCGCTCCACCGTGCACAGGCACGTGTACCTCGACTACGTCGGCATAAAGGAATACGACAAGTCAGGCAAGGCAATTGGCGAACGTCGCTTCATCGGCCTGTTCACCTCGGCCGCTTACAGCGAAAGTCCGCGCAACATCCCTCTGCTGCGCCACAAGGTCAGCAAGGTGATCGAGCGTGCGCACGTGCAGGCGACCGGCCATCGCGCCAAGGCTCTACTGCACATACTCGACACCTTTCCGCGCGACGAGCTTTTCCAATGCTCCATTCCGGACCTGTCACGCACCGCGATAGGCGTCCTCAACCTGCAGGATCGCCAGCGCGTGCGCTTTTTCCTGCGGCGCGACACCTTCAGGAGATTCTTCTCATGCCTGGTATTCGTGCCGCGTGAGCGCTACACGACGGCCGTCCGCCGCCGCATCGAGACGGTCCTGAAGGAGTCTTTCGACGGTACTTCCGTAGATTCCAGCGTCGAGATCTCGGAGTCGCCCCTCGCCCGCCTGCATACGATCGTGCGTACGCCGCCGCGCGAGCGACCACGCATCAGCATCCAGGATATCGAGGCAAAACTCGCCGAAGTCGTTGTCAGCTGGTCGGACAAGTTGCGTACCCAGATGCTCAATGCATTCGGCGATGACGAAGGTCACAAGCTCTTCAGGATCTACGGCAATATTTTCCCGGCCGGGTACCAGGCCGAGACCGACCCCAAGGACGCATGCAGCGACATCAGTTCCATCGACAAGATGCTGATGGCGGGCCTCGACCGCTCGGTAGAGCTCTACCGGCCTGAGGATTCCGCGCCCGGCTTCCTGCATTTCATGATATTCAGCGCCGAGGAGCCGCTGGCCCTGTCGCAGGCCCTGCCGATCCTCGAAGGCATGGGACTCGAAGTCCATACCGAACACCCCTACGAACTTGCGTTGCAGGACGGCAAACCATTCTGGATCCAGGTATTCAACCTCCGCCACGAAAGCGGTGCGGATATCGATGTCCAGGCGGCTTCTGCTCGATTCGAAGAGTGCTTCATGCAGGTCCTCGATGGCAACGCCGAAAACGATGGCCTGAATCGCCTGATACTGAGTGCGGAACTGGACTGGCGCGAAACGGCGTTGCTGCGTTGCTACGCGAAGTACCTGCAGCAGCTCGGCCTGCCGTTTTCCCAGGACTACATGGAGGACGTCCTGGTTGCGCACGCCAGACTGGTCGGCCTCCTTGCCGACCAGTTCAGCGCGATGTTCGACCCGAGCCTCAGCAAGGCGCAAAGAACGCGGCGCGTGAATGCGGCGAAACCCGCAATTCGTCGCGAAGTAGGCAAGGCCAGGAACGTCGACGAGGATCGCATCCTGAATGCGTTCGCCGGCGCCTTTAACGCGACACTGCGAACCAACTACTACCTGCCCGGCAGCTTCGACGGCCACCGCGACTGTATCTCCATCAAGCTGGACCCGGCGCGTCTTCCGGAAGTGCCGCTGCCGCGGCCCAAGTACGAGATCTTCGTCTACTCGCCCGAGGTCGAGGGTGTTCATCTCCGCGGCGGCGACATCGCCCGCGGCGGCCTGCGCTGGTCAGACAGGCGCGAGGACTTCCGCACAGAAATCCTCGGCCTGATGAAAGCGCAGGTCGTGAAGAACACGGTCATTGTGCCGACGGGGGCAAAAGGCGGATTCTTCTGCAAGCGCATGCCGGAAGGCGATCGCGAGACCGTGATGAAGACCGGCATAGCCTGCTACAAGACGTTTATCGGCGGTCTTCTCGACATCACTGACAATGTCGTCGACGGCAATGTCGTCACACCCGAGGGCGTGATCCGGCGCGACGGCGACGATCCGTATCTCGTTGTCGCCGCCGACAAGGGCACGGCGACTTTCTCGGACATCGCGAATGAGATCTCGCAACGCTACGATTTCTGGCTCGACGACGCTTTCGCGTCAGGGGGCTCTGCCGGCTACGACCACAAAAAGATGGGCATCACGGCGCGAGGCGCCTGGGAAGCCGTAAAGCGCCACTTCCGCGAGCAGGGACTCAACACGCAGACGGATCCGTTCAGGGTCATCGGCATCGGAGACATGAGCGGCGACGTGTTCGGCAACGGCATGCTGCTGTCGCGAAAGATCAAGCTCGTCGCGGCGTTCAATCACCAGCACATCTTCCTCGACCCTGATCCCGATATGGCGGCGAGCTTCAAGGAACGCCAGCGCCTGTTCAAGCTGCCTCGTTCAGGCTGGTCCGACTACGACGACAAGGTTATCTCCAAGGGTGGCGGCGTGTTCTCGCGGCAGGCGAAGACCATTCGCCTCAGCAAGGAAGCACGGGCGATGCTCGACACGGACAAGACGTCGATGAAGCCTGACGAACTGGTACGAGCGATGCTCCGGATGCCCGCCGACCTGCTGTGGAACGGCGGCATTGGCACCTACGTCAAGGCCGGCACGGAAAGCCATGCGGACGTCGGCGATCGCGGCAATGACACCGTGCGCATCAACGCGAATGAGCTGCGCTGCAAGGTTATCGGCGAAGGCGGCAACCTGGGGCTGACGCAGCGAGGGCGTATTGAATTCAGTTTGAACGGCGGCCGCGTCAATACGGACTTCATCGACAACTCAGCCGGCGTAGACACTTCCGACCGCGAAGTGAATATCAAGATCCTGTTGAGTGACGTCGCCAAGAATAAGGGCATGTCGCGCGAAAAGCGTAACGAGCTGCTCGCCTCGATGACCGACGACGTCGCCGACTACGTGCTGCGAAACAATTACATGCAGACGCAGGCGCTCAGCATGAGCGAAGTACGGTCCCTCGAGCGGATCGACGAAATCGGCCGGGTAATTACGGGCCTCGAGCGAAGCGGTCTTCTCGACCGTGACCTGGAGTACCTCCCCGACGACGTGGAAATCGAAGAGCGCAAGGCGCGCAAACAGGGCATGACACGTCCGGAACTTGCCGTCGTTCTGAGCTACGCGAAGATCGACGTATACAACGCACTGACTGCGCACCAGGAAACCCTCGAGGACTTCCTGAAGACGCACCCGATGCGCTACTTCCCGGAAGTGCTGAGGCGCCGCTACACGGAGTTCATCCCGACGCATCGCCTGAGCCCACAGATCCTTGCGACGCTTATCTCGAACGACATTGTCAATCGCATGGGGCCGGCTTTCGTGAAACGCGTTCAGCTGGACACGGGTGCAGACGTCGTTACGATCGCCCGCGCCTACACGGTCGCTCGCCAGATCGTTCGCGCGGGCGCACTCAACCGAACGATCGAGGAGCTGGACAACGTGATCCCGGCGTCGGCGCAGATGTCGATGCTGTTCGAGCTCTCCCGCACCCAGCGCCATGCGACCTACTGGATCATCGAGCACTACGGCGATTATGTGGATATCGACGGCCTGGTCGACCGGCTCAAGAGCGGCATGGCAACCGTGTACGGCAGGACGGGCGGCATAATGTCTGCGGCGGCCCGGGATCGGCACCAGAAGGCGATGAAGAACTACATCGACATGGGTGTGCCGGATAAGCTGGCGGACAAGATGGCGGCACTTCTGCTGACCCGTGCAGGCCTCGACATCTGCGATCTTGCCGCGACGTACAAACGTGATGTCATGGAGTCTGCTCGCGTCTATTCGTTGTTCAACGACAGGCTGGGAATCTTCGCACTGCACGCGGGCGCGGAAGACGTCAAGGTAAGGGGCCGCTGGCAGGCCATGGCACGCAGCAACCTGCGTGACGAGTTCTTCCAGATCCGTCGCGATATGGCGGCGGATATCCTGAAGAAGCGCAGTAAGAGGAATATCGAGCAACTCGTCGATGAGTGGTTGCAGCAGCGTAGCGACAGGGTGGAGAGCTTCATCACCATGCTCGAAGAGATGAAACTGCGCGGTACTTTCGACATAGCGACACTGTCGGTCGCGGCCAGGGAACTGCGCGAGCTCGTCGCCAACTAGAAAAGACAACACTGTTCGGCATATCGAATTGCAAATGGAGACAACATGGCTGGCAAGCTGATTCTCTGCCGTCACGGCCAGAGCGACTGGAACCTGAAGAACCTGTTTACGGGCTGGACCGACGTGGACCTGACCGAAAAAGGTATCGAAGAAGCGAAGGAAGCCGGCCGCACCGTTGCCGCGCTCGACTACGATATCGATATCGCATACACATCCGTACTGAAGCGCGCGATCCGCACGTTATGGCTGATGCTCGACGAAATGGACCGCATGTGGATCCCGGTCGTCCGCGACTGGCGCCTCAATGAGCGCCACTACGGTGCGCTGCAGGGGCTCAACAAGGCGGAGACCGCCGCGAAATACGGCGACGAGCAGGTCCACATCTGGCGACGCAGCTACGACATCCCGCCGCCGGAACTCGACCAGGGCGACGAGCGGCATCCGTCACACGACCCGCGCTACGCGGGAATCGCGAATCTCCCCGGGACCGAGTCGCTCGCGCTGACGCTCGATCGCGTACGGCCGTGCTGGGAAGAGACCATTGCGCCCGAGCTTCGCGCCGGCCGCAACGTCCTTATTGCGGCGCACGGCAACAGCCTGCGCGCGCTCGTAAAGATGCTCGACGAAATCTCTGACGAGGAAATAACCGGCTTCAATATTCCCACGGGTATTCCTATAGCCTACGACCTGGATGACGACCTGAAGCCGCGCTCGCGGGAATTCCTCGGCGACCCGGAAACCGTCGCGAAGGCGGCCGCGGCCGTAGCGGCCCAGGGAAAGGCAAAAGGCTGAGCCCGCAGGCCCTGTTCAGACCTGCAGCCGGGGGTCGGAACGCGGCCGCGATGTATCCGGCTCGACAACCCGGATCAGCCCTTCCTGCGCCGTTGACGCGACCAGCGTACCGTCCTCGGTAAACAGCTGCCCCCGCGAAAACCCGCGCGCGCCCGCCGCGTTGGGGCTCTCGATCGCATACAGCAACCAGCTATCCACCCGGCAGGTGCGATGAAACCACAGGCCGTGATCGAGGCTTGCCATGATCACCCGCCCGGAGACGAAATTCAGGCCGTGCGGCAGCACACTGGCGCCGAGCAGCTCGTAATCGGATACGTAGGCGAGGAGATTCTGATGCAGCGCCGGGTCATCGGGCAGCGCGTCGACGGCCCGTATCCAGCAGTGCTTGACGGGCGGCAGGTTCACGGGCTCGGTGAAGCTGATGCGCTCGACCGGACGGAACTCGAACGGCCGCTGCGCGGTCAGGAAACGCCGCATCTTCATCGGCACTTTCTCGAGCACCTCCGGCGGCACGTCGAACAGGTCCCTGAGACCGTTCGGGCCGGGCACGTCGGGCATATCGGCCTGGTGCTCGAGACCTTCCTCGGGATCCTGGAATGAAGCAGCCAGGTTAAAGATAGGACGCCCGTGCTGAATGGCAACAACGCGGCGAGTCGAGAAACTGCCGCCATCACGGGCGCGATCGACCTCGTAAATGATGGGTTTCGTCATGTCACCACGACGCAGGAAATATGCATGCAGGGAGTGTGCAACCCTGCCCTCTACCGTGTGCTGGGCGGCGGACAACGCCTGGCCCAGGACCTGGCCACCGAAGACCTGCGCGCTGCCTATATCGCGACTGTCGCCACGGAAGATGTTGTCCTCGATCTGCTCCAGTCCCAGGAGCGCGATCAGGTCTTCGAGTACAGGGTGCATCGTAAAGCTTTCAGGCCCAGTCGGGGCACTCCGGCACTAGTCGCCCGCCCGGCCGCCGTCGACCGCCACGCCGGTGCCGCTGACGAATACGGCGTCGTCGCTCGCCAGGAACAACACGACCTTTGCAACATCGACCGGCTCGCCAAGCCGCTTCGCGGCAGATCTCGAGATGCAGTAATCCCTAAGCGTCTTGTCCTTGCGAAACACTTCGCGACTCTCGGGCGTCATGATCGCGCCAGGCTGAACGTGATTTGCCGTAATCCCGAAGCTCCCGATCTCTGCCGCCAGTGCGCGCGAGATAGCAGCAAGGTCCTGCTCCGCCCGCTGGCTTGCCTCCCCGGCCGCGGCGGAGAATACGCTGCGCAGAAAGCCCATATTGACGATGCGCCCGGCGGGGCTTTTCTTGAGATACGGCAATGCCGATCGGCACATTGCCATTATGAGTTCTGCGCGCTTGCGCAGCAGCTCGTCGAGCCCTGCCCCATCCTCGCCGATAGGTGCGTCCGGAACAATGGGGAACTCGTTGACGAGGATATCCAGCGCGCCGAGTTTTCCGGCTGCGTCCTCGACCAGGGCCGGGATGCCGTCCGGCTCGTTCAGCTCCGCCGAAAAACCGTGTATGCCCTTGACCGACGCGAAATGCTGCTCGACCCCGCTGTTGGGGTCATCGACCGCGAGCACTTCCGCGCCGTGCTTGACGAGCGTCCTCGCGACCGCCTCACCTATGCCGCCCGCGGCACTCGTCACCACGGCTTTCATTCCGTACAGCCGCAACGGTTCCGCCATGTCTACTCCTTGCCCAATCGAAAATGCCCGAGCGCAGCGAACAACGCTCAGTCAGGGAGACGATACTCAGCGAATTGCTTGCGTAATTCAATCTTCTTGACTTTTCCGGTCGCAGTGTGGGGCAGCTCATCGACGAAAACGACGTCGTTCGGTATCCACCATGTCGCGACCTTGCCGTCGAAATACGCGAGCAGGTCTTCCTTGCTGATATCCTCACCTTCCGCCTTCGTGACAACCAGCAGCGGCCGTTCAGTCCACTTCGGGTGTGCGACGCCAATCACGGCCGCTTCCGCTATCGCGGGATGGCCCATCGCCGTGTTCTCCAGCTCGATCGAGCTTATCCACTCGCCGCCGGACTTGATGACGTCCTTGGTGCGATCGGTAATGGCCACGTAACCTTCCGGGTCTACGGTTGCGACGTCGCCCGTTTCGAACCAGCCGTCTTCCGTGTGCGTGCCGCCGCTGCCTTCGAGCTTGAAGTAGTCGCTGCAGACCCACGGTCCGCGGACCTGCAAGGCACCGAAGGCTTTGCCGTCCCACGGCAGCTCCTCGCCGTTGTCGTCCACGATGCGCAGCTCGACGCCGAAAATCCCGCGTCCCGCCTTTGTCGCCAGGTCGAGTTGCTCGTCGCTCGACAGCCCCTCGAGACCGGCCTTGATGGTGTTCACTGTGCCGATCGGGCTGGTTTCGGTCATACCCCAACCCTGGCGCAACTCGACGCCGTGCTTGTCGCGAAACGCTTCGATCATCGCACGTGGCACGGCGGCGCCGCCCACGAGCGATCGCTGCAGCTTGTCGAGCCGCTTGCCGGCCTTTTCGGTGTACTGCAGCAGCGCCAGCCAGACGGTCGGCACACCGAGTGCCATGGTTACGTCTTCGCTGTCCATAAGTTCGTAAAGCGCCTCGCCGTCGCCCATTTTCGGGCCAGGCAACACGAGCTTGGAGCCGGCGATCATCGCCGAGTACGGAATGCCCCATGCATTGACGTGGAAAAACGGCACCACGGGTAACACCACGTCACGGCTCGACGCCCCGGCGACGTCGATCGCGAGCGTCGCGAAGGCGTGCAGAACCGTGGAGCGGTGATCGTAGAGGACACCCTTGGGGTTCCCGGTGGTGCCCGACGTGTAGCAGAGTGCCGAGGCCGTGCGTTCATCGAACTCCGGCCAGTCAAATTCCGGTGACTCTGCAGCCAGCAGCGTCTCGTAGCACATCGCATTGGGCAAAGACGTGTCCGGCATGTGCGCTTCGTCGGTCATGACGATGAAACCCTCGACGTTGGGGATCTTGTCGGCGACCGCCTCCAGCAGGGGCAGGAACATCGCGTCGACGCAGATGAAGCGGTCTTCGGCATGGTTGATGATGTAGACGATCTGCTCGGGGAAGAGCCGCGGGTTGATCGTGTGGCATACGAACCCGCTGCCGCTGACACCGTAGTAGACCTCGAGGTGCCTGTAGTCATTCCACGCGAGCGATGCGACGCGGTCGCCGTGATTGACGCCGAGCTTCGCCAGCGCGTTCGCGAGCCGTCTCGCACGCTCCATGGCTTCGCGGATCGTGTAGCGATGCCGCGGATTATCGGCGGTAACCGAGACTATCTCGCGGTCACCGTGGAATTTTTCGGCATGCTGCGCTATCGAGGAGATAAGCAGCTGCCTCTCCATCATCAGACCTTTCATGACGGTATGTCCTTGTTGTTTTGCTGATCCCGGTAGCCATCGTAGCAGCGCTGACGTGCTATGCTAGCTGGCACCGTGTTGCCATCAGGTTAACACCAAAAGCTACTGATTTTGAAGAATAAATCGACACTGAAAGTCGGCATCGCCCAGGTCGCACCGATCTGGCTGGACCGCGACGCGACCGTGAGCAAGCTTGCCGAGTGGATCCGCGAAGCAGCCTCCCGGGACTGCGAGCTGGTGGTATTCGGGGAGGCCCTCATACCGGGGTATCCGTTCTGGGTAGAGCGAACCGAGGGGGCACGCTTCGAGTCCACGCTGCAGAAAGAGCTGTATCGCCATTACGTGGAGCAGTCGGTGTGCATCGAGGCGGGCGATCTCGAACCGATCGTCGAGGCAGCGCGTGGCAACGCAATTGCCGTCTATGTCGGCGTCATGGAACGCGCACCCGACCGCGGCGGACACAGCCTGTACGCGAGCATGGTCTACATCGACGCAAGCGGTGAAATCGGTTCCGTGCACCGCAAATTGATGCCGACCTACGAGGAGCGCCTGGTGTGGGCCATCGGGGACGGTCACGGCCTGCGCACGCACAGACTCGGGCCGTTCACAGCCGGCGGCCTCAACTGCTGGGAAAACTGGCTGCCGCTGGCGCGCGCGGCGCTCTATGCCCAGGGCGAGGACCTGCACGTTGCGATCTGGCCAGGTAGCCTGCGCAACACCGAGGACATCACTCGCTTCATTGCGCGCGAGGGCCGCTGCTTCGTGATCTCGGCGTCCGGCCTGATGCGCAGGTCCGACATACCGGAATCGCTGCCGCACGCCGAGCTGCTGCGCGAGGCAGCCGACGATGTCATGGCGAACGGTGGCTCGTGCATTGCGACGCCGACCGGTGACTGGTTGCTGGCGCCGGAAACGGGCGAGGAATCGTTGCGCGTTGCGGAACTCGACCACCGCATGGTGCTCGAAGAGAGGCAGAACCTCGACGTCGCGGGGCACTATTCGCGACCGGACGTCACACGGCTGCTGGTCGACCGGCGGCGTCAGTCAACCGCGGAATTCTCGGACTAACGATGCAACGCCTGTCATTCCCCTTCTTCACCCTGATGCTCGTTTGCCACGCTGCCGCGGCCGAGCTGCCGGACGGCTACTGGCCGGCGGAGCGGTCGCAGCCGATACTGGATTCGCGACTCAAGGTCACGCTGGACCCGGACCTCGGGCACCTGTCGCCCGCCGAGTTGCGGGCGGTGGACGAGTTGCTCGCCGCAGGCCGGATCATGCACGCGCTGTACGAACAACAGCTTCACGAGGAAGCGGCCGCAGCGAAACAGCGCCTCGAGAATCTCCACGAGACGGCAGCGGCACCGGATGCGACGCGAAACCTGCTTGACCTCTACTACCTTTTCAAGGGGCCCGTCGCTACGACGCTGGAAAACGAGAGGCTGCCGTTTCTGCCGGTCGGGGCTCCGAACCCGGGAAAGAATGTCTACGCCTCCGGGCTGGCGCGCCGGGAAATAGACGCCTACCTCGAGGCGAACCCCGCGGCTCGCAAATCGATACTCGCAGAACGGACCGTCGTCAGGCGAGCCAGCGCGGAGAACATCGCCGGCGATCTGTCGCGACTGGACGAATTCGCCGCTGTCGAGGCAATGCACCACGGGTTACGAAAACGGCTCGAGGCGCTGGACGCTGACCCTGCAACGTTGTACGCCGTTCCGTATGCGCTGGCGTATGCGCCGCAGCTTGCCGAGGCACGGCAACATCTCGAGCGAGCCGCAGGCGCCATCGAGGATGAGTCACCGGACTTTGCGGCCTATCTTCGCAACCGCGGCCGCGATCTTCTTACCGGCGACTACGAGTCCGGCGATGCGGCATGGGTAACCGGCCGATTCGGCAACCTGAACCTGCAGTTCGGAAGCTACGAGAGCTACGACGATTCCCTGCTCGGTATCAAGGCGTTCTACAGCGCCAGCGTGCTGGCGCGGGACGAGGCGAAGAGCCGGGCGCTGGCCGCTGCGATGACCGAATTGCAGTCGATCGAGGATGCCCTGCCCTACGAACAGCAGAAGCGCGTTCGCTCGCACATTCCCGTCGGCGTGTACAACGTGGTCGCCGATTTCGGGCAGGCGCGTGGCGCGAACACGGCCACGATCCTGCCGAACGACGCGGATCACGCGCGCAAGTACGGACGCATCGTGCTGATTCGCAACAACATACTGGCGAACCCGGCGATATTCGAAAACAGCAAGCAGCGTTTCGATGCGGCAGTGGCCCCCGCGTTTCGCGGTCACCTGACCATCGATGGCAGCTTCAACCGCACGCTGTGGCACGAAATCGGTCACTACCTGGGCGCAAGCGTGACGGCCGACGGCCGCAGTCTCGGCGAAGCGCTCGCCGAGTACGCGGATCTCGTCGAGGAGATGAAGTCCGACCTGGTGTCGCTGCATGCCGCACCGACATTGCTGGAGATCGGCTACTACGATGCAGCGGGCCTGCGCGCGCATTACGCTGACGGCATCCGGCGCACGCTGCAGGTCGTGCGGCCGCGGCCCGAACAGCCGTATCAGAACATGCAGCTGATGCAGTTCAATTTCTTCATGGAACACGGCCTCATCGAACTGCACGGCGACGCGGCGTTGCTGGCCATCGACTACGCGCGCTACCACGAGGTCGTCAGCGAACTGCTCGGCGAGGTCCTGAACCTGCAGTATGCCGGTGACTACGAAATGGCGAAGGCGTTCGTCGAACGCTGGAACTACTGGGACGATCGTGTGCATGGCCGGCTCGCCGCGCTCATGCGGGAGCAGGCGCGCTACCGCGGTACAATGGTGCGTTACGCTATCCTGGAGAACTGACGACGGGGGGTTGTCATGGTATCTCGCTACAACAATATCCTGGAGACCATCGGCGGGACGCCGATCGTCCGACTGAATCGGATTGCGCCCGACCACGTCAACCTGTACGTAAAGATCGAGTCCTTCAATCCGATGGGCTCGGTCAAGGACAGACTTGCGTTCGGCGTCATCCAGGAAGCCGAACAGAGCGGCGCGCTCAGCCCTGGACAGACCGTGATCGAGGCGACCAGCGGCAATACCGGCATCGGGCTTGCCATGGTTTGCGCCTGCAAGGGCTATCCGCTCGTCGTAACGATGGCCGAGAGCTTCAGCGTCGAACGGCGCCGGTTGATGCGCTTCCTCGGGGCCAGGGTGGTGCTGACGCCCGCCTCGCTCAAGGGCAGCGGAATGCTGGCCAAAGCCGTAGAGCTGGCCGAGAAGCATGGCTGGTTCCTGGTGCGGCAGTTCGAGAACGAAGCAAATGCGGATGCGCATTCGCGCACGACCGCACCCGAGATTCTCGAGGCGTTTTCGGACACGAAGCTGGACTACTGGGTCACCGGGTACGGCACCGGCGGCACGCTCAAGGGTGTGTCGCGGGTATTGAGGCAGGCGAGTCCCGAAACGCGCGTCGTCGTCTGCGAACCGGACAATTCGCCCATCCTGGGAAGTGGCATACCGCAGGAGCGCCTGGCCGATGGCGCGCCGAAAGACAGCCACCCGCTGTTTCGGCCGCACCTGATGCAGGGCTGGTCACCGGACTTCATCCCGCAGCTGACCGAAGATGCCGTCGACGCAAAATACATCGATGAAATCCTGCCCATCAGTGGCGATGACGCCATGAGACTGTCGCGGGCGCTCGCGACGGAAGAAGGGATATTCGTGGGCGTGTCGGCCGGTGCCACCCTCGCGGGCGCCATCGCCGTAGCGGAGAAAGCGGAACCCGGTGCAAACATCCTGTGCATGTTGCCGGATACCGGCGAGCGCTACCTGAGTACGCCGTTGTTCGAGGACATCCCGGCGGACATGACCGCCGAAGAACTGGAGATCTCTCGCTCGACGCCGAACTACCGCTTCGACACGCCGCCGCCTGCGCCCCCGGCCGAAGCGGAAGAAGAGGAATCCGCGGCGCCGGCGGATGCACTGGCGTTCCTCGATGAGGCCACCCACGATCCGGACAACCCGGTCGTGCTATTTGCGCTCGAATGGTGCGAGTTCTGCTGGTCGGTGCGCAAGATGTTTGCAGAGTACGAGATCCCGTATCGATCCATCGATCTCGATTCCGTCGAGTACCAGAAGGACAACAGGGGCGGCGAGATCCGCGCGGCCATACTGGAGCGTACGGGCCTGAAGACGATTCCGCAGATCTATATCGGCGGTGCACACGTCGGCGGTGCGACCGAGCTATTCGACGCCTGCAAGGATGGCACTATGGCCAGGCTGCTGGACCAGTCGAACGTCTCGTGGAATAACGCCGTCGACAAGGATCCCTATTCGTTCCTGCCAGGCTGGCTGCACGCTCGCTGACCGGCGCCTGCCAACCGGAACTAATCGCCGAAGAAGTACATGCCGAGGGTTTCGGCAACGCACGCGGGCTTGCGCTCGTTCTCAACTTCGATGCGCGTTTCCGAGGTCAGCAGCAGCGCCCCTGCCCGCCGACGAGCCTGCAATACCGTCGCACGCGCACGCACGCGGTCGCCGGCCTGCACGGGCGTGTAGAAACGAACCTTGTTGACGCCGAAGTTGATTGCCCGGGCCAGGTTCTCGATCTCGACAAAATTGCTGGTGAGCGCGGGGATCAACGCCAGCGTGAGATAGCCATGGGCGATGGTCTTGCCTTCGGGCATCTCCGCTGCGGCACGCTCGGTGTCGACATGGATCCACTGGTAATCACTGGTCGCTTCGGCGAACTGGTCGATCCGTGTCTGATCGATGATCACCCAGTCGGACAGTCCGACCTCGACACCCTCAAGTGCCTTTGCCTCTTCGATGGAACTGATGACGTGCAATTGACGTTCCCTGTTGGCTCGACCGGCTAAGAAATACACATTAGCCCCCGCCGCCGCAAGTTTTCTGTCAGTATTTTTTGTCGCACAGCAGGGCCGCCGTCTTACAATGCGCGCATTCGACAACAGGATTATCGATGCCGGGAACAGTTCTGACGCGG
>Ga0209536_100006647_pt1 | contig 17618 bp, 13 predicted proteins | sample DeeMarSeWOR28_12_FD_187461 | JGI IMG/M metagenome (GOLD analysis project Ga0209536, IMG submission 187461) | Marine sediment microbial communities from White Oak River estuary, North Carolina - WOR-2-8_12 (SPAdes) (version 2) | ecosystem: Environmental > Aquatic > Marine > Intertidal zone >... | reverse complement strand
GGAAGTCACATTCGCATTCCCCAGCAAGGTGTTTTTCCTGTCCGCACGCTACCTGTTCGAGGTGGATGCCTGTAACAGGCCGGAAGGCAGTACCATCAACATAACCCTGACCAAGGGATTTTAGCCGAAAGACTTAGTAACCAACCACGCCTAGAAGACGTGGCATTGGCCTGGCCCGTAAAACGGTGCGTCAATCGTATTTGTAACTTTTCCGTTTCCCGTTTCCCGTTTCCCGTTCTCAATGATGGTATTCAATGGGGGACGGGAAACCCGAAACGGAATGAAACTCTTCACCAACATTCTCTCCGGATCGGCATAGCCTCTCGGGGTCACACGGCCTGAGGTCGTGGATTTAAACGGAATTAACAATTTATTACATCTTACTTGAATATCCGAAAACTCTGTCTTGGGTATTATCATAGTATCTGTTATGATCAACAGTTCTGATTGAAATCAGTTTTCAGAAAAGGCGGAAAATATAATAATTATGGCAATTAATCCTTCTTCCGATTCTCTTAAAAAAGTCGTCCTGGTCGGAAATCCCAATGTAGGCAAATCCGTTATTTTCAGAATCTTAACGGGAAACTACGTGGTGGTTTCAAATTTCCCGGGAACGACTGTTGAGGTGTCGCGAGGAAGAATGCAGCTGGGAGGATCTACATACGAGGTCGTAGACACTCCAGGAATCAACAGCCTTGTTCCGCAATCCGAAGACGAACGGGTAACCTGCGAAATCCTCCTTCGTGAAAAGCCGGATGTCATCGTTCAGGTTGCCGACGCAAAAAACCTGCGCCGCACTCTGTTGATTACCTCACAGCTGGCGGAATTCGGAATCCCGATGGTTCTCGCTCTAAATATGATTGACGAAGCGGAAGACCGGGGCATCGAGATTGATTCCGGCGGTCTATCAGAATTATTTTCCATACCTGCCATAGAAACAATCGCAATCTATTCAAAGGGAAGAAGACAGCTCCTGAGCGCCATTCAAAACACGACTCCACCCCAGAATCCCATTCTGAAGCTTTATTCCCAGGATGAAGTCATTCGAGCCCTCGATGACTCCTTCCCTCCAGCCCTGCTCTCTATCGAGTGGCTGGCGGAAAACAACAGCGATCTCAACCGAACCATTGAAGACTCCTTCGGCTCAGACGCGCTCAACCATCTGACGGAATGGGTGCAACAATACAGGGCAGCCGGCCATAAACACCCGGCCAAGGAAATTTCGGGTATCCGAAACAGGCTTCTCGACAGGACGGTCGCTTCGTATAAAAAAAAGAAGAAGAGCCGTTTCCTGAAGGAATCCGAAAATATCAAAAAGTTCTGGTTTGGTCTCTTAATGGCAGGATTGTTCCTATTCGCCTTTAACGAGTTCGGAGGGCTTCTGAACCTTAAAACCCCTTTTGATTTTGTGATGGAATGGGCCGGAAACAACCTCGACACTATCGTCACCGGCAACAGTCTATTTCGCAGCATAGTACTCGGCTTGAACCAGGATGGAGCATTGGAGTTCGGGCTTCTGCCCGGATTCATTCACTTTCTGCTTTTCATTGCACCCGTCATCATTCCATTGGGAGTACTGATCTCCAGTAGCAGAAGCTTTGCACATGACATGGGAGTGTTTTCGCGCCGTCCTTCTACAGGCATCCCGATTCTGTTAGGAATATTACTGCTGCTCTACGAATTCGTGGGCCACACCGGCGCACAGACCTTTGTGGGGCTGCTGGAAAATGTGCTTTTCAGGCAACACTTCATACCGTGGCTGCAGGCTCTGATTCCCGAAGGTTTCCTGGCGAATCTGCTTGTTGGAAAATACGGACTTGTATCCATGGGGGTCAGCTATGCCGTCGGCATCGTGCTTCCGGTAGTCGCAACCTTTTTTATCACCTTCGGCCTGCTCGAAGACAGCGGCTACCTGCCGAGACTTTCCATTCTCTCGGACCGGTTGATGCGTCTTATGGGATTGAACGGGAAGGCGATTCTTCCGATGGTTCTGGGCTTCGGTTGCGTCACAATGGCGACGATGTCCACACGGATTCTGAGTTCCAAAAGAGAACGGCTTATCGCAACATTGCTGCTGTCTCTGGGCATTCCCTGCTCCGCTCAATTGGGAGTCATAATGGGAATTGCCGCCGGATTTACCATCAAAGCAACATTGGTGATTATTGGAGTCGTTGCATCCCAGCTTCTGCTGGTCGGATATCTCTCAACCCTTCTCATCCGCGGGAAGCCGAGCGAATTCATTTTCGAAATTCCCCCGATCCGAATGCCGCAAATAAAAAATGTGGCGTTGAAGACCCTGTTTCGGATCAAGTGGTACCTGAAAGAAGCCGTTCCACTTTTTCTGGCCGGCACCCTCATCCTGTTCGTAATGGACAGTATCCGAGTATATGGAATGAGCCTGCTCGTTTGGCTTCAAAAAGGCCTGGAACCCGTCCTGGAAGGTCTTTTGCATCTTCCCGCCGAGGCTGCGGGGATTTTTCTGCTGGGATTTCTCCGCAGGGATTATGGAGCTGCAGGCCTTTACGAACTTGCAAGGAACGGCATGCTGACCGGGCAGCAGGTCGTTGTAAGCCTGATTGTCATCACCCTGTTTGTACCCTGCCTTGCGACATTTTTGATGATCATCAAGGAACAGGGTTGGAAACGGGCTCTGGCCATTACCGGATTCATAGTCCCGTTCGCCGTATCCGTTGGAACCATTGTCGGTTGGATTCTGCGTACATTCGGCATTCACTTCAATTGACAGGCCGAGGAGGTATCATGGAAAACAAGACAACAGAAGAAATTGCGGAAGTTCTCGAAGCGGTCTGGACATTGCAGGAACAGGGAAACGCGACTGTAGACGAGGTTATACACAGTGCCAAAACCACGGTTTCGGATGAACTCCTGAAAAAGTTGCGAAACGAAGGTTTTCTTTCCGTAAACACTGCCGGCCAGATCAGGCTTCTTGAAAAGGGAAAGACTGCGGCGGAAAAGATAATTCGCCGGCATCGCCTGGCGGAAAGGCTTCTCTGCGATGTCCTTGCCTACCATGTCGATGAAAGTGAAGCCGCGGCTTGTGAATACGAGCACCTACTCGCCGAAGGTATTACGAATTCGATCTGCACGCTCCTTGGACATCCACGTTATTGTCCACACAATAAACCTATCCCCGAAGGAGATTGCTGCCGGCAGGCCAGCAGGGCCTTGACGCCCATCGTAATACCCTGCGACCAGCTTCAGGTGGGAGAATCTGCAAAGATCGCCTATTTTTCCACAAAGGAGCATTCACGGCTCCTTAAATTGTCTGCACTTGGAATATCTCCGGGAGTCACCCTGAAACTGATTCAGAAATGGCCCGCATGTGTCGTCCAGTGCGAAGAGACCGAGATTGCGTTCGAACCGGAAGTGGCTCACAATATATACGTCTGGCAAACGCCGAAGGAATAAAAACCGTTACGCGTTAACCTAATCCGTTGAGAGATCCCCCGGCTCTGCCGGGAGGCAGCAATGGTTTGATAGATCCGGGAATCTACAGGGAACGATCTCGCATGAGTTTGACCTACAAAGTCAGGTTTTTATCGTCGTTTAAAAGACATACATTATCGGATTCGGAATCGGTATCGGGGTCGATATCGAAACCGACTGCGATCCCGATACCGATACCGACCCCGATAATGCTGTTCGTGCCGCATCGAGCGGCTCACATAATCAAGCCTCCGGCTCTGCCGGAGGTCCTATGACTTTTACAGCTTCATGTTACGCAGCCTGAGAGCGTTGCTGATCACCGAAATGGAACTGAATGTCATAGCCGCGCTGGCAATCATAGGATTCAGCAGTATTCCAAGAAACGGGAAAAGCACCCCACCCGCAACCGGTATTCCCAGGATATTATAGACAAATGCAAAAAAGAGATTCTGGCGAATATTCCTCATTGTCCCCCTGCTGAGCTTTCTCGCCCTCACCACCCCGCGAAGGTCTCCTTTGACAAGGGTAATACCGGCACTCTGAATGGCTACATCTGTTCCAGTACCCATTGCAATTCCAACATGAGCCAGTGCGAGAGCCGGTGCATCGTTTATGCCATCTCCGGCCATGGCTACAATCTTCCCCTCATCCTGTAGCTTCTTTATAGCCTCGCCCTTCTGGTCCGGAGACACCTCCGCCTCAACCCGATCAATACCAAGGCTCCGTGCAACCTTTGCCGCCGTAGTCTTATTGTCACCCGTCAACATAACCAGGTTTATGCCTTGTTTATGCAGTTCCCGGATCGCTACCTCAGAGGAACGCTTTATCGGATCCGAAACACCCAACAGACCTGCAAGAATGTTATCGATCAGGACAAATACAACAGAATGTCCTTTCTGGCGCATATTTTCCGCGGCATGAGTGAAAGAACCGGCATCCACGCCCAGATGGTCCACCAGCTTACGGTTTCCGACGACTACATTGCTCCCTTCCACCGTTCCCTGGACCCCCCTGCCGGTAATTGAGGAGAATTCCGTTGCCCTGTGCAACGACAACCCGCGGATTTCAGCAGCGGACACGATTGCGGCCGCGAGGGGATGTTCGCTTCCTCTCTCCACACTTGCCGCCATGCTTAGCAGTTCCGACTCCGTCCAGACTCCTGTCGTAATGACAGATGTCAAACATGGTTTTCCCTCCGTCAGGGTTCCTGTCTTGTCTACAACCAGCGTATCCACCCTGCACAGCAATTCCAGTGCTTCTGCATTTTTGAGAAGTACTCCTGCCCGGGCGGCTCGTCCCGTACCTACCATAACGGACATCGGTGTCGCTAATCCCAGCGCACAGGGACAGGCGATGATAAGAACCGCCACCGCGTTGACCAACGCGTAAACCAATCGAGGCTCCGTACCGAAGGAAGCCCACAGAACAAAGGTTATCAGGGACGCCAGAATGACGGCAGGAACAAAATAGGAAGAGACCCTGTCGGCCAGCCGCTGGATAGGAGCCCTGCTTCGCTGCGCCTCACACACCATTTGAACGATACGGGCAAGAAGTGTATCGTTACCCACCTTTTCAGCCTGCATGACGAATGTCCCGTTTCCATTAACCGTTCCACCGGTAACCTTGCTTCCGCTCGACTTTTCAACGGGGATAGGCTCGCCGGTTACCATAGACTCGTCGATCGAACTGTGTCCTTCAAGTACAGAGCCGTCAACAGGGATTGTCTCTCCCGGGCGTACACGCAATCTGTCTCCGGGTTTTACCTTATCAAGCTGTATGTCCTCTTCCATCTTGTCGTCACGGAGGATGCGGGCGGTTTTGGGAGTGAGTGCGAGCAGAGCACGGATTGCGTCACCTGTCTTTCTGCGGGCACGGAGTTCTATTACCTGACCCAGTAATACCAATGTTATTATTACGGCGGATGCCTCGAAGTAAACCTCAGGAGTTCCATGCACTCCAATGAAGGATTCCGGTAAAGATCGTGGAAATAAAACAGCAATGACGCTATAGAAATACGCCGTCCCGGTACCGACTGCAATCAGCGTAAACATATTCAGGCTGCGATTCACAATCGATGCCCAGGCTCTCTGGAAAAAAGGCAAGCCAGCCCAAAGTACAACGGGGGAAGCCAGAACAAACTGAATCCAGACACTTCCTTTGAAACGCATTCCGAAAATCATTTCCCCCACCGCAATCAAAAGAACCGGGACAGTCAAGTACAAACCTACCCGTAATCTGCGGTTCATAAAATCAAGTTCGGGATTTTCGTCATCCTGCAGGGACACATTTTGTGGTTCCAGCGCCATTCCGCATTTCGGACAGAGACCGGCTGATTCACTTAATACTTCAGGATCCATGGGGCATGTATAAAACTTCGCACTCCCCTTTTCCGCAACCTGAGGTGATTTTCCTGCTGTTACATACAGTTCCGGATCCTGGCGGAATTTTTCCAGGCATCCCGGATTGCAGAAGTAATAGTTTTGTCCCTTGTATTCCCAACTAGCTGCAGCATGATCCGGTTCGAATGTCATACCGCATACCGGATCCTTCACTTTGCGACCGGGAAGCATATTGAGTGAGTCTTTTTCTTTATCCATAGGAATTCCGTTTGAAGTGGAGACCCCGGAATTTTTTTACTTTTTTTCAAAAACAAAAACCGACTTATTTTCCCCTCCGCGGAATCCGGAAGAAATCTGAATTACCTCCAGTACATCGTCTCCTTCCTTTAGAGACCATTCCTCGCTGCTTTTCATCTCCATGTCACGTCCGCCGAAACTGAACTTCACCACTGAAGTGATTTTGAGATTTCTTTCTTCCTCGTTTAGATTCGCAGTGGAAATTCTTTCCGCATTCATCATCCGCGATTTCATTTCCGAACCATCGAGGTGGATTTCTTCGCGGGAAATCAGGTCGTCGCCATATTCCGTCATGGAGTATTTCTTAACAAATACGACATCATCATCCTGCTCCACAATCATAAGGAAAGGCGGTTCTTCCCCCATCGTTGCACCATCCCTTGTTGTGCTTTCGCTTTCGTTCCTGATCCATTTTCCTGAAAAATCCACCGTAATCCTCTTCTCGAGCGGTAAAGGAGGCAAATCACACGCTTGACGGAAAGGATTCATCATCTCCTGGAAGGCAGGATCTTCCTGGCTTAACAATCTCGGGTCATTTCTCATTTCCTTTAGAGCTGCAATATTCGCCCGCACCATTCCCGACCATATGATCCAGGACGCCCATTTTGGTTGTGCATCAAGAACTTCCGGCGAAGGAGGTGTGCCCACTTCTCCAAGAATCAAGGGTTTCCCGTTCGATAAGGCGACAAGTCCATCATAATATTCCTGCTGGAAGTCACTGCCGTAAACATCCAAAGCTAGAATATCCAGGTAATCGTCTCCAGGATAATAGTTTGTGTATTTCCTGTAAGGTTCTGAAGGCCGGTCGACGCTCCAGACCCAAACCAGGTTGTTCAACTTGTGGTGGGTTACATAACGGTCGTAAATCATCCTGTAGATATCTGCTGTTCCATTCTCTCCTACTCGTCCGCCCCACCAGAACCAGTTTCCGTTCATTTCATGATACGGCCTCCAGAGCACAGGCACATTGGCATCCTGAAGCTGTTTCAGAAATTCTGCGATCTCATCTACCTGTGCCTCCCACTTTTTTCTCAAAGCAGTGCCGGGTGTCATCAGCTCTATGTATTGTTCCTCCGTCAACCGCCCCTGCACACTGGCCAGTTTATCGGGAGCGATTTCTACACCGGGGATCGGCTGAAATGTTACAGGTTCATCAGCCGTTGGAGGAACTGCATGCCAGCAAAGATTCACGACAGCGCCTTTTTTGTGCTGCCGGATCGCTTCTTTAACGATGTCGGGGCGGGCCAGGTAGGAGTCCTTGTCACCATCTTCGGCAAAACCGAAATCGGAACTCCACATAGCGGGCGTTTTCCCAACTTCCTTTGCATAGAAACGGGTGTTCCGATCGCGGGCATTGGGGAAATTGTGCTGCCCGGTCAATACATATTTGCCCGAAATCTTATGAAACAGTTCAATCAGAGCCCTAGCCTCCGATGTCGCATTGGGATTTGAAGGCTCAATCGCCAGGCCCATTCCGCAAGTTGCCGCAAAAACAGCTGCAGCGGCCACCGCACGAATTGCATTTTTAAGATTCATATCGTTCGATCCATGCTTGATTACGGAAATGTGAGAATTCTATGAATAAAATCCAGACATTGCAACCGGAGACATCTCACTGACGCCCTAATACAGCTTTATCCAACTGCTCACAAAGGACGGACGCATCGCAGAATTGCCTTCCGAAGCAGCGTTCCCAGACCGTAAAGCTCTCCATGCAAAGATATACAGGCACCTGCAAGTCTTCTTTCCGGATCCAGGAAACCATTTTCCCATAGATTTCTTCGCGGATGGGGCGAAAATACCGCAGTTTCCCGTGATGCCCCGGAACGAATTCACCGTAAGGAATTTTTGAGCCCGGGAAACGTCTTTTCACAACATCGATTAGATGAGGCGGAAAACGAAGAGCCCCGAGCGATATCCACGCCACTCCTGCAGGATCAACAGAACGGAAGATGTCTCTTACCGTTTCCCGATATTCGGATTCCCAGTCTGCATAGTGAATAATGGGATCGAAATGAAATCCTACTTTGTATCCCCACTTCTGGCATTGAAGGGCAGCTTCCAGACGTTCCTTCAATGGAGGGGATTTGTATTCCTCCGAAAAACAGACACGCTTCGAATTCACGGACCAGGAAACAACGGTATGGCCTCGATGGTCCAGGCCTTCCAGGTTGGCGATGCAGTCGGATTTCGTCTTAAGCTCCAGGTAACCGTTCGGCAACCCGGCAAAGAAAGGGACCAGACGGCGGGAAAAACCCGTTATCGGGTCCAGCGCAAGGGAGTCGGATAATTCACCTGTCCCGATCCGGAATATCTTTTGAGGAGAACGCTTCAGTGTACGCTCAACCTCTTTCAACAAATCATCAAAATTCGTGCAAGCCACCAGGGCCCCGCCGCTCAGGTAAGATTGCAGAACGCAATAGGTGCATTCCAGGTGGCAGTTCCAGACACAACTGACAATATAATAATTGCAGCAGATATCCGCCCCCGACCCCTGACAGCGTTTCAGGAAATTTCCAGGATAGCGCATCAGTATCAGTGTGTTTCTGTCCTGAAGCGGTGCTTCAATTCCGACCGACTGCTCCGTACACCGGATATCCGAACTCTTAACTGTTCTGATTTCGATACCCGGCAGCCGTTCGAGTATTCCGGATGTAATGTCGTCCTGCCAGGACTCCTCCTGGACCAGAATCCGTTCGGGAACGTATGGATCCATCGTGTTATTCTTCTCTGCGGCTGCAGCCGATCGGTTGCATTTAAAGGATACCCTTACATTGAATTTTCAATCTTCAATCTATTTGAAACAACCGGTCCAATTCCGGCTTGCGGGAGGCTTCGAACAGTTCAGCGGCTAGTTTGCGGAAGCGTTCGGCGTCGTGAGCATTGAACTCGACATACAGATCGGGCGTTTCAAAATAGGGATCGGGCGTAATCCGCACCGATCCGGGCAGACCCAGGGATTGTTTCCGTTCCATAAACAGTTTCTCAGCCTGCGCTACTCTCGGAAACCGTAATCGGTAAAGAATCGCATACATCTTCTCCCCGCGCTGAGCGGGAGACAATCGGGGATTGTTTAAAACCTCCCGGACCTGCGGATCTTCAAGCGCTTTCCCGGGTTCCGCACCGGCTATTGCAGCCAGATCATCCAGCAATCTGAAAATTTTTCTCTGGAGGCTGGAGCTCAAATGAATTTTCGCAAGCGATGATGCAATGATTTCCCGGGAAGTGGAAGAAACCGTCGAAAGGTACTCCATACTGGCCTGCGTCAACCGCCCCTCTTTGAAATGCCCTCGAAAATCGGGATGAGATTCGTGCAGCACCATATGGGCGCGCAAGACCTGTTTATGAGGTTTCAGATCCATTCGTGCAAGATAGATTCGAATCAACATCCGGTCGGAAACACCGAAGTCATTCTTCAGTTTATAAAGGACACGCGCCTTTTCCAGAGGATCCAACTGCCGATGTGAAAGATTGTCCCAGAGGGCAAGATCAAAAAAATCCAGGGAACCTGAAGATCCGCTCTCTAAAATCCGGGCAAAAACAGTGGGTGTGTTCAGTTGTCGCAGGGCGTTCAGGCGCCGGAAACCGCATACGATTCTATAGGATTGATCCGATTTCAGAAGAACAACGGGATTCAGCTGCCCGATTCTGCGAATGGATTCGTTCAGCGGAGCGGAAATTACCTCTTCACTAATTCTGAACGTCTCATTTTCAAAATCAATTTCTTTAATCGATATCTCTTGGCAAATCATGCCGGAAGCATAACGAAACAGGTGCAGGATCTACAACAGGCATATGCATTTTCATTTATTGTCTCCATGCATAAACCTTCCCATGCAATGGATCTGTAAACTCGATTCTATTGCAGATCGCGGATCCGAACCTCGATCTCCTTCTCGTTCTTCAACAATTCAACCAGTTTGGCCGTATCCGTATTTCCGAAATGGTACGGGTAAAGCACCTTCGGTTTCATGGCTTTGGCCGCATCTGCAACCTGTTCGGGCGTCATTGTAAACGGGAGATTCATAGGGAGGAACGCCACATCGATCCCCTTCAGTTCCTTCATTTCTGGAACGTTTTCGGTATCCCCGGCAACATAGACGCGCGTGTCTGCAAACGTCAGGATATAGCCGTTGCCGTTTCCCTTCGGGTGAAACTGCTTTTCCGGATTGTAGGCCGGAACAGCTTCGACGGCAATACCCGCAAGGGTTTGTGTGTCGCCGTTTTTCATGACGATGGCGCCGGAAATTGATTTGGCCGATGCTGCATTGCAGGCTATCACAGTGTTTGTGGTACGCGCAGCATCGATTGCTTTTGCGTCCAGGTGATCCCCATGTTCGTGGGTCACCAATACCAGGTCCGCTTTGGGAAGCGTAGTATAATCAGCATACATCGATACCGGATCTATATGGATGACCTTTGCGGCATAGGAAAGCATAAGCGTTCCATGGCCGATGAAGGTGATTCTCAAGTCATCGCCCGAGGTTTTGATAACGTCTTCCTGGAACTTCTTCTGACCATACACGACCGATGCAGTCATAATTGCCCCCAGTAGAATAGTAAGAAAGCACCGAAAAATTTTATTATCTTTCATTTTCTCTCCCCCCTGAATCTCCTGTATTAACACATCCACCGCGCATGAACCAACATAATTTGGGGACAGACCACGCTAATTACAGTTTTGTTTACACTTAACCTAAATATTGAACAATCAATGAGATTGCGCGGTCCGGCCCTGATGCCTGTTATTTCAAAATCTCCATGGCCAGGGGAACGGTGTCGTCCGGTTTCACCCTATACCACGCCTGAATCACTCTGGCTTTTTCATCAATAAGGAAAGAGGATCGGATGATTCCTTCATATTTCTTTCCGTACATCGACTTTTGGCCCCAGGCCCCGTAAGCCTTGGCAACCTTGTTGTCCGGATCCGACAAAAGGGGAAATCCCAGTTTGTACTTGAGATCAAACTTCATCTGCTTATCGGAAAGATCCGGGCTGATCCCAACAGCTGCGACACCAAGTTTTTTCAGGTCCTTCAAGGAAGTACTTACACTGCATGCCTGCCTGGTGCAGCCGGAAGTACCCGCTTTCGGATAGAAAAATACGAGCAACTTCTTTTCCTTAAAATCGGACAGTCTGACTTTCTTTCCGTCCTGATCCATAAGCGCAAAAGAGGGCGCCTTGCTTCCCGGTTCGAGTTCCGCCATATTCCTTCCTCCCCATCGTTTTATCAGTACTCTGATTTTACCGCAATCAAACAAAATGAGTCGAGCTAACAGCCAGTTTCTAAAGAAGGCGGACGGAATCGATCGTCAGGCTGACGGCTCCGAAATCCTCCTCAACAAGTCCGGAGAGCACATAGGGGCGGGACCGGTTCATCATGTGGCAAAACCGCGCATACGCTTGAGGGAAAAACGTTGTTTCGTACAGCGCACTGGTGTCTTCGAAGCTGATGAACTCCATCGGCTCATCCTGCCGGGTTGAAACGACCTTTCCCGTTACCCACCACCCCACGGTGGTGATCCGTTTTCCCACATGCCTGTGAAGATCAGCACCTCTTGTATACCTCAGTGTTGAAAGCCGCTCAGCATACAACGACAACGGGTGGCGGCTGATCAGAAAATCCAGGGTCTCCAGTTCATGTTCCAGGATAGTACGTGCACTGTAGCGGGGCACCCGTGGAGGGGCAACAGGCTCCATATCCTGAAAAAGCGTACGGATTGCCGGATGACGCGAGGAACGCGTCTCGTGCTGCGCCAGGGCTTTCCAGATCATTTCCGGCCGCGTCGCGCGTCCGGAAATGCTGTCGCACGCACCGGCTTTGACCAGAATCTTCACATCCGCTATATCCAGCCGCACACGACGAAGAAAATCATCGAACGAGGCATACGGCCCGTTTCGACGCTCCTCTATAATCGCCTGCAGCGCCGTCGCCCGCAGCCCCTTCAACTGCATCAGGCCTACCCGGATCGTTTTGCCTTTCCCCAGGTATTCCCGGCGGCTTGCATTCACGTCCGGCAGCAACACCCGCAATCCCATGCGGCGAGCCTCGGAAATATAGGCAAACGCCGAATAATAGCCGCCCCGATTGGTAAGCACCGCCGCCATAAACTCGGCCGGGTAATGCGCGCGCAAATAGCAGGACTTGTAGGAAACCAGTGCGTAGGAAGCGGAATGCGGCTTGCAGAAGGAATATCCCGAAAAACTCATGATCATGTCCCAGACTTCCTCGGAAACTTCCCCTGAAATCCCGCGGCTTGAAGCCCCGGAAAAGAACATTTCCCTGTAATCATCCAGCCGCCGCCCGGTACGCTTTTTCGATATGATTTTCCGCAGCAGGTCGGCATCCGCCGCACTGAATCCCGCCATGGCCATGGCAATCTTAGAAACATCCTCCTGGTAGACCATAATGCCGTAGGTTTCGTGCAACACCTCGTCCAGGATGGGATGAAGGGATTGATATTCCCCGCCCCGTAGGCGCCGCACGTATTCGCGAATGTATCGGTTGGCTGCGGGACGAATGATTGAGCTGTGAATCACGAGGTGATCGAAATCGCCGGTACCGCACTTTTTCTGCAACTGCCGCATCGAAGGCGATTCCACGTAGAACACGCCCATCGTATCCCCCCTGCGCATGAAATCCCTGGTTCTGGAATCCACGGTAGGATCCCACCGCTCGTAGTCGATATCCGTCCCGTAATTTTCCCGGATCGCAGACAGAACATCCCGGATTACGGCCAGTGAGCGGTTCCCCAGAAGGTCGATCTTGATCAAACCGGCATCCTCCGCCTGGTCCTTCTCCCACTGCACGATTGGAACTCCCTTGGGAGCGGGTTCCACCGGAACGTACCGGTCTACACGGTCGGGAACCACGACAATGCCGCCGCAGTGCACGGATACGTGACGCGGATACCCCTCCAGTTTCGTCGCCAGGCGCACAATCTCCGGCCAGGGAGGCTTCAGATCCATGTCCTTGTACACGGGGTGGTGTTTGATGGAATCTTCCAGTTGACTCAAGCGCCAGAAATACCCCATGCGCTCCGTCACCGACTTGATCTCCTGTTCGGGGAGCCCGTACACCTTTGCCACTTCCCTCACGGCCGCCCGCACACGGAATCCAACGTGGTTGGAAATCATGGCGACCCTGTCCGATCCATACTTGCGGAAAACGTAGTCGAACACGCCGTCGCGTTCATCCCAGGGAAAATCGATATCGATGTCGGGGGGGTCCATCCTCCCTTCATTGAGGAAACGCTCGAAGAAAAGATTGTGCGTGATCGGCTCCACATGGGTGATCCCGAGACAGTACGACACCAGGCTTGCAGCCGCCGACCCGCGGCCGCAGGTCCGGGCCGACTGCCGGACGATATCCCGGACGACCAGAAAATAGGTTGCAAAACCTTTGTCCTTGATAATCTCGAGTTCGTGCCCCAGACGTTTTAGCACGGAATCGGAAAGTTCGCCATACCTCCACTCGGCGCCGCGATAGCACTCCTCCCTCAGGTACTCGAAAGCGTCCACTCCTTCGGGCGGGGTGTAAGATGGAAATACAAGACCGCCTAAATCCAGATCCCCGGAGCATTCGGACGCAATGCGCTCCGCATTTTCCAAAGCCCCGGGAACATGGGGATACCGGCGCGCCATTTCCGCCTCCGGTTTCAGCCAGCGATCCTCACCCGCCAGTTCTTCCGGCGGGAGGCGCGACAGGCAGGTGTTCAGATCGATCGCGCGCAGCAGCCGGTGGAGGGGAAAACCGGACGGATCGACAAAGTACACATCGTTGGTCGCCACCGGAGGAATCCCGCTGCGGCGAGAGAAATCGAGCAGCGGCGGTTCCGTCCCGGGATCATTTAATTCCACATAGATCTGAGACGTCCCGTTCTGACGACCGAGCGCACACAGCAGCGGGACCTGGTCGCTCATCACAACCAGATTTTCGCGATCCTCCATTAAAGCATCGCTCAGGCAGAAACCCGTTTCGGACAGGCGGCGGGAGATAATCCGGCAAAGAGTCTCATACCCCCGCCGGTTGCGCGCCAGGACAACGGCACGTTCTGTTTCCGTCCGCAATTCCGATCCCACAATCGGCCGCAGCCCGCGCTCTTGTGCATACTGGAGAAACCAGACAAGACCGTAAACACCGTTCGTGTCAGTCAAGGCCATCGCGGGCATGCCGCGGAGCAGAGCCGCATCGACCAGGGCTTCAATCCTGCTTGCGCCACGGCAGAACGAATAGTTGGAATGAACGTGCAGATGAACAAACATAGTTTAGAGTTCTAAGTTCTGAGTTCTGAGTTCTGGGTTCGTTTTCCCTCTATAAAATGCGTCCCGGTGGTGGATATCCTCAGGAAATAAAAACACAACGCAAAGACGCCAAGGCGCAAGGACGCAAAAATATATTCATAACGTCTTTGCACTTTTGCATCCTTGCGTTAAGCGGCTCGCCCCTACGCAACATGAACGACCGCCTTTTCTCCGTACCGGCGGCGCAGGGTGTCGAGAGCACGTTCGAGTTTTGCACGCCGTTCGGGCACGGGATCGGCAAACAGTTCCATCTGGACCGATCCTGAGGAAAGGTCGGTCAACCGAAGCTGCATGCTTCGCACGCGTGTGCGCCGTGTCAGGACCAGGTTGAAGACGGTCAGGGCACGCGCGTAGAGAACTGTCGATGATTGAACGGGAGGAGCGATTTTAAGTTGACGGCAGGCTTCCCGGTGGTCTTCATACCGCACGGACAATTCCATCCGCCCGGCTCGCTTTTCCCCTTCGCGCAGCCTTCTGGAGGCACGCTCGCAGACTTCGCGCAGCATTCTTTTCAAGAGGTCAATGTCGTTACTGTCTTCAGGAAGCACACTCGACTCCTCCACCGCTGGAACCGCACGCATCGGATAAACCGGAGTCCGGTCTATTCCCCGTGCGTGCTGGTAGAGCGCAAACCCAAGCCGCCCGAATGCCAGAGCGAGGTGTTCCATCTTCATCGCCGCAACATCGCGAATAATACGGAGATTCAGATCCGCAAGCTGCGCCTCCCTTTGAGGCCCGACGCCGGGAAGCAGACGCACCGGCAGAGGCGACAGAAAAGAAGGTTCGTTCCCGTGGGGAACATCCTGCAACCCGTCAGGCTGAATCACCTCGGAAGCAATCCGGCTGACCATCTTATTGGAAGCGATCCCGAGCGAAGCATCCAGGTGAAGCTGCCGGCGGATCTCTTTCTGGGCTTTCCATGCCGTATCCCGCGGCGGACCGAGAAGCCGGCCGGTCCCCGTAACGTCCAGATAGGCATGACTGTAGCCCGATGGCTCAAGAAGCGGCGAAAAGCCTGCCAGGACCCGAAAGATTGCGCGGGAAGCACGGAGATATAGAGGCTCGTTGGGAGGCAGAACAATCGCATGCCGGCAGTAGCGAATTGCCCTGGAAAGCGCCATTCCCGGTCTGATGCCCGCAGCCCGGGCTTCGGAGGACAACGCAGTCACAATGGAACGGGCCGCATTCCGGTGCGCTACCACAACCGGCCGCGCGCGTAGATCGGGATGGATCACCCGCTCCACAGCTACGGGGAAATTCGTCACCGTCATGTAGATGATTTCGCGTTCCATCTTGTTTGCGTTTCCCGTTTCCGGTTTCCCGTTGCCCGTTGAAGGCACAAAGAACTGCATAACGCAAAGCCGCCAAGGCGCAAGGACGCAAAAAATATGTTCATAGCACCTTTGCAACTTTGCGTCCTTGCGTTAAGCCGTTCTTTGTGTCTTCGCGTTCAGGCAGGGTTCATTCTTTCATCTCCCCAGTTCTTCGATCAGCATGCGGGCGTTGACGACAGCCTGACCCCGCCAGTGGTTGCCGAAAAAAACGAGCACCCGCTCGCTCTCCTCCTCCAGGCGCCGGATCTCTGCAACGGCGGCCGCAAGTTCCGCCCGGCTGTACACGTAATCGTGCTGCGCCGACCCGTCCCCCTTGATCCAACGGGAACGGTTTCTTCCCTGGAAGCGGACATACGCCAGGTCCGAGGTCGCGCAGAAAAAAGTCTTTTCCGCCAGTCGCTCCCCGCCGTCTACACAGGCAAGTGCGATGCGCGCCGCCGCCAGGTGCTTCGCCGCCCGGGAAGCAAGCCAGTCGGGACAGCCGAACTCCGCTATCAACGGAATGCCTTCGAGGGAATCCCGGATCCTGCACAACCGATCAAAGTTGTCCCGGATGAAACTGAACTCTGCAGGAAACTGCAGTAGAGCCCCCGCCAACTGGTCGGCCTCTTTCAACGGCCACAGCGATGCCGCAAACCGGCGGGCCAGTTCCGGGTTGTCCGGATGCTCTTCCGACAGACGAAAAGGAGCGCGGAAAACAAACTGGAAATTCCCGCCGGTTTCTTCGGCAAGTTCCTGAATCACAAAGGTTTCCGGTACTCTATAGTATGTCAGACCGAGTTCGCAGCAGCCGAACCTGCCGGCGTAATACCGCAGCCACGATTTCGAATCGAGGTTGCCGGGATAAAACATCGAGACCCATTCCCGGTACTGGAATCCGCTTGTTCCCACGACGATCATAGGTACAGAATAGGTGAAGAAAAGGTGAAAATCAAGCAGAAAGATGATCTGAAGTGCTCAAAATCCACGAATCTTTAACGCTAAGACGCAAGGAACTGCTTAACGCAAAGACGCAAAAAATATATTTATAGTGTCTTTTTAGATTAAACTGCTTGGATACCCGAAGTTTTAAAACTTGATAACTCCGTCGATCTTTCTCAAAAACTGCCGGTCGCGTGTGGTGACAACGATATTCTCTGCAGATTCGAATTGAACAATTTGCATAACCCCGTCTTTTAATTCAGCCTTGATTTTATCCGAATCCACATCCGCCGGTAGTGAAAACGCCCTGCGGAACTTTCCATAAGTTCTCTCCCTGCGGTAGTAGTTGTTTTCCTTGACCTCGCTGTCATCGGAGCGCTCACCGGACAGGGTCAAAACCCCATCCTTCAGATCAATTGAGATGTTGTCCTTGTCCACGCCCGCAAGCTCGGCTGTAATCACATAACTGTCGTCTTTTTCATAAAGATCGACCGCCGGATTCCATAAACCGAAGCTGACATCCTCATCCGGGCGCTGACTTCTGAAGACCGGGCTGTCAAACATACGATTGAGCTGATTGTGCATACTTGTCATTTCCCGCCAGGGATTCAATCTTACCAGATTCATCATTTTTCATTCCTCCTGTTAATGATTTTTAGATTTTTGATTAAACATCAATGGATTTCAAATCCTTTAATTTAGAAATAACGTAACTACCATTTTAATCATGTCAATATAAAAAATAATATTTTTTCTTGCATTACTTAAATAATGCTATATTATTTAGTAATGAATAAATTAGCATATGTAAATCAACCTAATCAAACCTATATAAGGGGGAAAAATCATGAGTAAGATAATTGGAATCGATCTTGGAACAACGAATTCATGCGTAGCCATTATGGAGGGTGGCGCTGCCAGCATCATCACGAATCCGGAAGGCGGACGCACCACGCCCTCCATGGTCGCCATTTCG
>Ga0209536_100006646_pt1 | contig 17619 bp, 16 predicted proteins | sample DeeMarSeWOR28_12_FD_187461 | JGI IMG/M metagenome (GOLD analysis project Ga0209536, IMG submission 187461) | Marine sediment microbial communities from White Oak River estuary, North Carolina - WOR-2-8_12 (SPAdes) (version 2) | ecosystem: Environmental > Aquatic > Marine > Intertidal zone >... | reverse complement strand
CCTGCGTGAGCCCTGGGATGAAATTACCGAAGCCAGCTGGGACCAGACGCTGGATATTAATTTATCCACCCCATTTTTTCTGGCGCGGCATTGTATTCCCGGAATGAAGAGTAAAGCTCGAGGCAACATCATTAACGTTGCCTCGCTGCAGTCTTATCGTGCCTTTGCCAATAGTATTGCCTACGGTGCTTCCAAGGGCGGGGTTGCCCAGTTGACCCGTGCCATGGCGGAAGCCTGGTCGCCGTTCGGCATCGTCAGTAATGCTATCGCACCGGGCTTTTTTCCGACCGAGCTGACCCGCAAAGTCTACGAAAATCCCGAGTTGCTGGCGCGTAACGCAAGCATGACCGCCATTGGTCGAAACGGCGAGTTATCCGACCTGGACGGCGCGACCGTTTTCCTCGCGTCGGCGGCTGCAAACTACATCACCGGGCAGATAATCGCTGTCGACGGTGGATATACCGCAAAGTAGGATCCAAAAATGAAAGCACTGGTTTACACTGCGAACGAGGAAATGACATATCGCGACGAGCCGGAGCCGGCCGCGCAGCCCGGCGATGCCCTGGTCGGCATCGAGGCGGTCGGAATCTGCGGCTCGGACATGCATGCCTATCTCGGCCATGACGAGCGCCGCGTGCCGCCGTTGATTCTCGGCCACGAGGCCGTCGGCACGGTACTCGAAGGCGACGGCAAGGGCCGCCGCGTCGTGCTGAACCCGTTGATCACCTGCGGTGTCTGCGACGAATGCCTGGGTGGGCGCCAGAATCTTTGTGCAAAGCGCGACCTCATCGGCATGTACCGCGCGGGCGCATTCGCCGAAAAGATCGCGATACCGGAACGCAACCTGATCGAAGTGCCCGACGGCATGCCGGGGGCCCACGCCGCGTTGACCGAGCCGGGCGCCACCGGCCTGCACGCCGTGCTGCTCGCCGAGCGCGTCGTCAGCCGGCCGCTCAGCGAAGCGCGCGCGTTGGTGATGGGCGCCGGTTCGGTGGGACTGCTGACCGCGTTGATCCTGCGCGACAAGGGCGTCGAGGAAATCGTGCTCGCCGAAACAAACCCGTTACGCCGCAAGCTGGTCGAACAGTATTGCGACTTCACACTGCTGGATCCGCTTGCGGAAAAGGCCAGGCCACAACATTTCGACTGCGTGTTCGACGCCGTCGGCGGCGCGGTCACGCGCGAACAGGCCGTGCTTGCCTGTCGCTCGGGCGGTGTCATCGTGCACATCGGTTTGATGGACAACAAGGGCTCGATGGATGTGCGCTCGATGACGCTGCGCGAAATTACCTTCATCGGCACCTATACCTACACGCCGGTCGATTTGCGCGCCACGCTGCACAAGCTTCACAGCGGCGCACTCGGTGACCTCGGCTGGGTCGAGCAGCGGCCACTCGCCGACGGTGCCGGTGCCTTCAGTGAATTGTTGCAGGGTGAGTGCGCCGCTCCCAAGATCGTGTTGCAGACCGGTTAGCGCTGCAATTTCCCGCTGCATTGCCCCGCTATCTGTATAAGCGATAGCTGCAATCGGATTTAATGGCTGTCCCCGATTGCAAATTTCACTTAGCATGCGGGCGAATTTTCAGCGTGGTAATTCTACTTGTTTGATCGAAGGCCTACCGGCCTGCAGGCCTTCTCCGGCCACGCGGGCGAGCCTATTGCGCGGCTTAATGCCTTCGAGGGTTTTGCACGCTCGTTGCTGGTCGGAATCATCCCGCTGCTGGCGCTGGAGGCGCTGGGCAGCAAGGAACTGGTGACCCGGGCCTATCTCGCGGCATCGATACTCACGCTGGTCATCACGCTCAACTTCGCCGCGCTCGAGCGCCTGTTGCAGCGGCGCTGGGTGCTGACGCTCGGCGTTGGATTCAGCCTCACGGCGGTTTTGATACTGAGCTTCGGCGAGGGCTGGGTGATGTCAATCGCCATCGGCCTGCAGTCCGCCGCGGCATCGCTGTTCTCGGTATGCCTGTCGCTCTACATCATGGATTACATCGGCAAGAAGGAACTGATTTTCACCGAATCGAAACGCCTGCTGTATACCGGAGTCGCGTGGATGATCGGGCCGATGCTGGGATTGTGGCTGTGGGAGGAAACCACTCACTGGGCGCCATTTTTGCTGTCGGCCTGCTCGATGCTGGGCATGCTCTTTTATTTCTGGTACCTGCGCCTCGGGCATAGCCAGGTCATCCAGAGAGCGAAGAAACCATCGGTCAACATCCTCAAGATCATACCGCGCTACTTCGCGCAACCGGCGTTGCGCATCGCCTACCTGATCACCCTGTCGCGCGCCATGTTCTGGGTGAGCCTGTTCATCTATGCCCCGATTTACGTCGTCGAATCGGGCCTGCCGAGCTGGGTTGCGGGCGCTTTCCTGTCGCTGGTGAGTTCGTTGCTGATCGTCAGCCCGCTGATCCGCCGGCTGGCGGGGCGCTACAGCACGCGCCTGGTTATCATCTGTGCCTTGCTGTTGACCGGATTTTCGATGGCAATGCTGTGCCTGGTCGGGGAGCCGAAACCGGCTGGTTTACTGTTCTGGACGCTGGCGGCGCTCGGCGGCGCGATCGTCGACGTGCTCGGTAACATTCCCTTCATGCGCATGGTGCGGCCGCGCGAAAGAACCGAAATGACGATGATCTTCTCGACCTGGCGGGAAGGCTCCTGGCTCCTGACGCCGCTGGTGGTGTCGGCGCTATTGCTGGTTGCGCCCTTCGAACTGTTTTACCTGCTGCTCGCCGGGGTGCTGGTAATCGCCGGCATAGCAACCACGTTTTTGCCCAGGCGGCTGTGACGGTTCGCTTCAGGCGTTGGTCCTGACCTTGATCACCGCCTCGTGCCAGTCGGCCAGCAATAACTTGCGGGCGTTGTCCGCCATCTTGGGCGCGAATTCCCGATTGACCTGCCAGTGCGCGGCGATATCCTCCAGCGAGCTGAACACGCCGACCTGCAGGCCGGCAAGGTATGCCGCGCCAAGTGCGGTAGTTTCGGTTTGCGCCGGCCGCTCGACGACGATGCCGAGCAGGTCGGCGAGGAACTGGCACAACCAGTTGTTCTGCACCATGCCGCCATCGACGCGCAGGCGCGTCGGCGTCAGCCCGTCGCGGCGCTTCGCTTCGAGCAGATCGAAGGTCTGGTAGCACACCGACTCGAGGGTGGCGCGCACCAGTTGCGCCGGCCCGGTGTCGCGGGTGATGCCGAAGATCGCGCCGCGCGCCTCGGGGTCCCAGTGCGGCGCGCCGAGCCCGGTAAACGCCGGCACCAGGTAGACTCCATGATTCGATTCCAGCGAGGCCGCGAGCGCCTCGGTTTGCTGTGCCGACTGGATGATGCCAAGCCCGTCGCGCAGCCATTGCACTGCGGCGCCGGCGACGAAGATAGAGCCTTCGAGTGCATAGGTGGTTTTGCCGTTCAGCCGGTAGCCGACCGTGGTCAGCAATTTGTTGCTGGATGATAGCGCCTGTTCACCGGTGTTCAGCACCATGAAACAGCCGGTGCCATAGGTGCTCTTGATCATTCCGGGCTCGAAGCAGGCTTGCCCGATCAGCGCCGCCTGTTGATCGCCGGCGACCCCGGCAATCGGGATTTCGGCACCCAGCAGCGCTTTGCTGGTGACGCCGAAATCGGCCGCGCAGTCGAGCACCTGGGGCAACAGGCTGGCGGGAATCGACAGCATGTCCAGCAGCTCCGCATCCCAGTCCTGCTGGTGAATGTTGAACAGCAGCGTGCGCGAGGCATTGGTCGCGTCGGTGGCGTGGGATTTGCCGCCGGTAAGGCGCCAGATCAGGAAGCTGTCGATGGTACCGAAAGCAAGCTCGCCGTTTTCGGCGCGGCGGCGGGCGCCTTCGACATTGTCCAGGATCCAGTTGATCTTGGTGCCGGAGAAATACGGGTCGAGCAGCAGCCCGGTTTTGGCAGTGACCGTGGCTGCCCGATCCTGCTGGCGCAGCCCGTCGCAAAACTCGGCGGTACGCCGATCCTGCCAGACGATGGCGTTGTACACGGCCTCGCCGCTGGCGCGATCCCAGACCACGGTGGTTTCGCGCTGGTTGGTAATGCCGATCGCGGCTACGCCGTGCTGCTGTTGCCCGGCATGCTCGAGCGCTTCGCGCACCACCGCCAGCGTGGTGTCCCAAATTTCCTCGGGATCATGTTCGACCCAGCCATCGCGCGGGAAGTGCTGGGTGAATTCGCGCTGCGCGGTAAATGCGGCGCGCCCGTTCGCGTCGAACAGCATGGCGCGCGAACTGGTGGTGCCCTGGTCGATGCTGAGAATGTAGTGGGTCATGGATCTGTCCTCCGAACCCCGTTGGCGGGATAGTGGGGCGTGTTGCGACATATTATTAGATTACGGAATATCGGACCACCGGTCACGCGGAATGAAGCCCACTTAGGTACCGGGCCCATGTGAAAGTGTGGGTCCATATGAACAGCATCCCCGCTACAGCCGGCGAACGCGAAGGCTATACCCATAACACAATAACCTTATCGGGCAGGGTTACCGTGCATACGCTGGCCTGATCCTCTGGCTTGTTGTTATGTTGGCCGTACAAACCACATTACATTGACGCCAGGTTGAATACATCATATTTGGAAATAGGCGTATGTATTTCTTATACTTCCTGAACTAATTGAGCAATCGAAGACAACGCCGGTTTTCGGGAGATACTTGTGCGAATACTACTGGTATTGATACTGCTGCTGCCTTTGGGTGTCCAGGCAGCGATGGAACAGTTGTTCTACTGCACTGATGGTGATAGCGGATACGACCTCTACCTGTCACAGAACGGGCAATTGCTGGCGAGTAACAAGAACGGCAAGCAGAAATACCGCGGCACCTACATCAACGCTGGTGACGAGGTCACTCTGACGATCCCCGGAGTCTTGCACGAATCGAGCATGCAGGTTGAGCGGGGTAAGGGACTTTATCTGGCGATGCGGTTCCCCTCTCTTTTTTGTCATGCGGTGGGCCATGCCATAGGGCCGGCCTACGATGCCTACGCTGATTGCCCGGATATCAAATACATCCCGAGTATCAGCTATGAGAAGAATGCATTTCAGTTCTATAAGAATCACATGGTCAAGCGGCGACGCTGGCGCGAGCTTCTTGCCAATGCAGATACGCTCTACAGCGAGACCTATGGCGTCTACCTTGTGGAAGGAGAACGCGTGACCATGTACTTTGGCGATGCGAAAAGTGAGCAACTCCTGAGTGGAACGATCATCGGTGGGACCAGACTTTCCATTGAGCAGCTAGAACCACAGAAGGGCGCCTGCGAAATCCAATAGCTTGTTCCGCCTAATCCAAATGCGCTGTCCCATTCCCGAGCGTTTGTGCACAGACCGCACAATTCCCGTTCGGGTCCAGGCCACATGACTCTTTTGGATTTGGCAGACTGAAGTTCAGTGGCCATCACCGCACACTCCGGACGCTCGTGAATTTATGGTAGGCGGCAGATACCGCGCCAGTACGCCCAGAAATTTTCGATGATCGGCAGAAAGCGACCCAACTGAGCCCCCACCTTTGAATGATGCAAGACGTGAAATTCGAACGGATTAAATAGAATTTTTAGTTTTTATTAACGTAATCGAGAGATTGTCAGAAAGTAAGCAGATGATCATTTATTTGCTAATGAAGGTTTATGCACTAACGGACAAAGTGTACCTAAAACAAAGAAAGCCATAGCGCCGGAGAGAATTATTGCTGGGGTAAAATCACTGTTATTTGAGAGTAGTTTCGCAAGCAGCAACATAATGCAGGTGCCGATCAGGACGCCGATTGCATTACCGAGAATCTTGCGCGTAGATTCACCAATTGACTTACAACAATTGGCGATTGCTCGCCTGGATAAACCCACGAAGGTTAACAGAATCGTCGAATAGGCCAACATATGGATGAATAAACTGCCACCTGGCTCGACTGACAGAAGCATACAGGAGATATAGAACGTTGCACCCAGAACCGTAAAATCAACAAATAGTTCCAATAGTCCTGAATCAGCATGAAGTGCATCAACTCGCCTTGAATCAGTATGAAGTGCATCAAACACATTTTTTGCCAAATCAACGCCAACTCGATTAATCTTTATTGTGGACTCCTCTTTATCGTTAACTGAAACGTCAATCTCAGTTTGGCACATCGATGCCGATTAGATGAGGAGGAGTTCATCCCATTGCTTTGGGTGACATCCACAGCAACCAGGTGTCATTCGAATGCTCATACTCACTCGCAAGCAGAACGCATCCGTCATCATCGACAACGATATCCGGATAACGGTACTCAGCGATAAATACGGCCAGGTTAAGCTCGGGGTTGGGGCGCCTGAGGATGTGGAGATATGGCGTGCATAGGGTTTCAGGGGACACGCACTCGGATAGGGAATTCCGTCATTCAGTGAGTATTTTATGGTCGTCCTTGAAGCTTTTGCGCAAAGGCAACTAGTTGAAGTACTCATCGATACGTCGCTGCGCGTTGTCGCCGAAGAGGATATCGCAGGCTTCGCGCAGGCCCTCCGAGTTGCGCAGCTCGGCCTTCGGCATTAACAGTTCGAGCTTGGAGCGTCGCCGCAGAAAATCCTCCAGCTTGACGATCATTTCCTGCTGCGCGAGGTACTCGATTTCACAGCGGCGAATGCCGGTTCCGGCAATCAGCGGTTCGGCAAGCGTGGCGTCGCGCTCGATCGCGTCAAGCATTTTCCCGGCATTACTCGCGTAACGGCGCCACAGGCGCTCGCTCAACGCTTCGCCGGTGTCGCTGGCGACGATCTCGTCCACCCCGAGTCTGGCAGCGCGGCGGAAGAAAATCCTGCGCGCGCCGGCATCGGGTTCGCCGTACCATTTGTCCGCCGGCTGCAGGTTGAGACCGAGCTGCCGCGCGCGTTGGCAAACTTCCTCGCCGACGTTCAGGCAGTCGGTGAGCTTGCCGCCGAATATGCTGATGTGCTTGCTGTCGTTCGCGGTTTCGATGACGTGCTTGCGCGACAGGTGCTGCACGTCGAGTGAGTCGCCACTGGTCTTCGACGCCGCCAACGGGCGTACGCCACAGCGTTCGGCGATGACGTCTTCGCGCCGCAGCGGGGTCGATAGATTCAGCCGCGCGTTGATGTTGGACAGGACGAAGTCGCGATCGGCATCGGTGACCTCTGTCATCGGATCGTCGACGCGTGTGTCGGTGGTGCCGATACAGGTGCGGTTCGCCATCGGAATGGCGAAAAACAGGCGTTCGTCGCTGGCAAAAAAAGCGAGCACGCGGTGATGCTCGGAAATCCGCGGCACGATGAGGTGTATTCCTTTCGACAGCAGGTGCTGGTGGTCGGTGTCGATACCGCAGAGCCGGTTGTGATCGTCGACAAAGGCGCCGGCCGCATTGACCAGGATTTTCGCGCGTATGCTGAAGCTCTTGCCGGTGATGCGGTCTTCGACCTCGGCATGCCAGTTACCGTCAGCCGCGCGTGCCGCGCCTTTCGATTCGACGTAGTTCGCCGCTGCGCAACCCCTGTCCATCGCGCTGCGCACGAAATTGAAGACGAAACGTGCGTCGTTGTCGTGCAGGAAGGCATCGGAGTATTCGACCCCGGCGCTGCAGGCGGAGGCATCGATCAGGGGCTCGGTGTTGCGAATCTGTGCCACCGACAGCAGTCGCGGAATTCGCGTTCGGCCGCGCCCCAGAATCCAGTACAGCCAGGTGCTCGCCAGTATTACCCAGGGATGAAAACGAAACTGGCGATTGAGCGCCATCAGGAAGCGGATTTCCTTGACGGTCGACGGGAAGCTGTCGAGCAGTTCGTTGCGCGATTTGCACAAACCGGCCACCAGGCCGAACTCGTAGCCTTCCATGTACTTGATGCCACCCCATACCAGGTTGGACGATTGCTGGCTGGTGAAACCGGCGAAATCGCGGGCATCGATCAACGCCACGCGCGCGCCACGCGCCGCCAGCGCGGCCGCGGATACCGCGCCGTTGATGCCGCCACCGATAATCAGGGCGTCGAATTCCTCCGCCTCCAGGCGGTCTATATTTGCGTCACGCAGGTTCATGGTGCAAGCATAATCATCAGTGGGAGTCAGTACTACCTTTTGCAATTGCATCGGATTATGATCTGTTGCATGCCGGAACCCAAGCACTTGCTGATCGTCGCCCACAACCCGTCACCGAATACGCAAAGGCTGGTCGATGCGACGCTGCGCGGCGCAATGCATGAAGACATCGCCGGGGTGGAGGCGAAGCATATTGCGCCGCTGCAGGCGAATGCCGACGACGTGCTCCGGGCCGATGCCATCATTCTCGGCACCACCGAGAATTTCGGTTACATGAGCGGCGCGTTGAAGGACTTCTTCGATCGAATTTACTATCCCTGTCTCGAGCACACCGAGGCATTACCCTTCGCCGCCTGGATCCGTGCCGGGCTCGACGGCACCGGCACCAAGGTCGCGATCGGCAAAATCACCACCGGCCTGAAATGGAAGCCGGTGCAGGAAACCATGATATTGCACGGCGAATACAGGCCCGAATTCGAGACGCAGTGTGAAGAACTCGGCATGCTGATGGCGGCGAGCCTCGAGGCGGGTATCATCTGAGCTGTAACGGGTTATCCCCGCGAAGGCGGTGGCCCGGAATTTCGGAATCTTATATCATGCCCGGTGATGAAATCCCCGCTGTCGCGGGGATGGTAGCGGAGCAGGAACCCATGCCAGATTTTACCGACAAAAAAGCGATCGTCCTCGGCGGCACCTCCGGCATCGGCCTCGCGGCAAGCGAAATGCTGCGCGACGCGGGTGCCGAGGTAATTGCCGGCGGCCGGCGTGAATGTCACATCGACGGTATCGACTGCGTGCAGGTCGACGTGCTCGATCGCGAGGCGTTGCGCACGCTGTTCGAGAAACACGATGGCTTTGACTACCTGGTCAACGCGGCGACCGGCGGCCCGCGCGCCATCGGCCCGTTGCTGGAAATGGACCTCGACGGTTTTCAGAACTCCTTCGCCAAACTGTGGGGCTACGTCAACAGCGTGCGCCTCGGCGTACCGCACATGTCATCCAGCGGGGCGGTGGTACTGGTCAGCGGTTACCCGGCGCGACGCTGGTGCCCGGGAACGATCGCCATCGGCAGTGTCGGCGGCTCGGTCGAGGCATTCACCAGGCTATGCGCCAATGAAATCGCGCCGGTGCGGATCAACGGCGTGAGCCCGGGACTGATCGATACGCCGATGTCACCGCTCGAGGGCGAACAGCGCAGCAAGTATTACAGCGAGCGTACCGCCGATCATCTGATACCGCGTGCGGGCAGGCCCGAAGAGGTGGCCAGCGCGATCATCTTTCTGCTGGAAAACGAGTTTGTCACCGGCACCATCGTCGATGTCGACGGCGGCGCGATCGTGGCATGAGTTTCGAAAAGGTCAGCAAGACGCTGGTGGGAGATACGCCCGGGCGCAGCACCGAGCTGAATTATTTCCGCATCGGCCCGCAGGACGCGGACAGGAAGGTCTACCTGCAGGCCGCGCTGCACGCCGACGAACAGCCGGGCATCATGGTGCTGCACCATCTTTTGCCGTTGCTGCGCGCCGCGGATGCCGCGGGCGAACTGAAAGCGCGTTTCGTGCTGTTCCCGATGGTCAACCCGCTCGGCATGGGCGACATCGAGTTCGGCCAGCACCAGGGCCGTTACAATCGCGGCACCGGGGTCAATCACAACCGCGACTGGCCGGTGCTCTACGACGCGGTGGGCGAGGGCCTGGCCGCAAAGCTGGGTAACGACGCCGACGACAACATCCGCCTGGTGCGCGCGGCGCTGCGTGAATGGGCCGCGTCGCTGCCACGGGTAACGGCGTTGCAGCAATGGCGGCAATGCGTGATCGGCGAGGCCTGCGATGCCGACTACGTGTTCGACCTGCACTGCGACGACGATTCGCTGCTGCACATCTTTTCGGTGCCTCAGCTCGCCGACAACATGCAGCAGCTCGCTGACTGGAGCGGCGCGGCGGCCACCATGCTCGCCGAAGACAGCGGCGGCGGTTCGTTCGACGAGGTCTGGCCCGCGATCTGGTTGCGCCTCGCCAGAGACTGCGGTGATAAACCGTTACCGTTGCCGGTGGTGTCCTGCACGCTCGAATATCGCGGTCAGATCGATACCTTCGACGCGTTGAATCGCCAGGATGCGCATAACCTGTACGGCTACTTCCAGGAACAGGGGTTGATCGGCGGTGCCCCGCTGGGGCAGAAGAGCGCGGCGCGCGCCGGCACCGATCTGCGCGCCACGCAGTATTTGCGCTCGCCCCGGGCCGGATTGCTCGCCTATCGCGTCGAGCTCGGCGACTGGGTCGAGAAGGGCGACTGTATTGCCGAGCTGATTCGGCTCGACGGCGACGACGCGTTCGAGGAGCGCATCCCGTTACTCGCCGAAGTGTCGGGACAGGTGATTTCGCGCAAGATCAACAAGTACGCCTGGGCGGGCGCTAATGTCAGCAAGATCGTCGGCGACGAGGTACTCCAATCCCGCACCGGTAAACTGCTCAGCGACTAGGATTTATCCTTGCTTTGCCAGCCGCTCGCCGGCAGGTGTTCATCGGCGTGCAGCCAGCTGACCTTTTCATCGAGAAAGCTGTGATCCTGTGGAGCCAGCGGTTCGAGGTCGTCGAACAGGCCCAGCTGCAGGTGAATCTTGCCGGCCTGACCGACCGACTGGTAAGCGACCGGTGAGCCGCATTGCCCGCAGAAGCTGCGGGTTACTCCGTCGTCGGTGCTGTAGCGGTTCGGCATGGCGCCGGTAAAGATGACCTGGTCTTCGTCGAAGCCGGCAAAGGTCGTCATCACCGAGCCGGTTTGGCGGCGGCAGGATTCGCAATGGCAGTGACCGATCCACTCGGACTTGCCGGATACCTCGAACTTGACTGCACCGCAGTAGCAGTGCCCACTCATCGTCGTTTCGGACATTACCCACCTCCAGCTCTCGCCGTATGTTAAACCCGCGCAGGTCGCCGCGTCGATAAAATTATGTTTCAGCGTCTGGGGGCCCCTGCTAAGATATGCGGGCTAGCCGCCCGCCTCATCGAGATTCGTCGCGGCGGCGGACCCGGATAAATAGACGACACAATGGGGATAATTCTGATGTTCACACAAAAACTGATGACAACTTTGATCGCGGCATCGCTGGCGTTTGGCGCGGGCCAGGCGCAGTCGGCCGAGATGCTTAAAAAGATCGGCAAGGGCGAGGGGCAGGTCGATATCGTCGCCTGGCCGGGTTACATCGAACGCGGTGAGACCGATCCCAATTTCGACTGGGTCACCAGCTTCGAGAAGAACACCGGTTGCAAGGTCAATATCAAGACCGCCAACACCTCGGATGAGATGGTCGCGCTGATGAACGAGGGCGGCTTCGACCTGGTGACGGCCTCGGGCGACGCCTCGCTGCGCCTGGTCGCGGGCAAGCGCGTGCAGCCGGTCAACGTGGCCCTGGTGCCGAGCTGGAATACGGTAGACAAGCGCCTGCAAAACGCACCCTGGCATACGGTCAACGGCGTGCATTACGGCGTGCCCTACATGTGGGGGCCGAACGTGCTGATGTACGATACGCGCGCCTTCAAGCAGGCGCCGAAGAGCTGGAGCGTGGTGTTCGAGGAGACCAAGCTCGACGACGGCAAGTCGAACAAGGGCCGGGTGCAGGCCTATGATGGCCCGATCCACGTCGCCGACGCCGCCAACTACCTGATGTATCACCGCAAGGATCTCGGCATCAAGGATCCTTACGAACTCAATGAAGACCAGTACAAGGCCGCGCTCGACCTGCTGCGCCAGCAGCGCACGCTGGTGTCGCGCTACTGGCATGACGCCTTCATCCAGATGGATGACTTCAAGAACGAGGGCGTGGTCGCCTCCGGCTCGTGGCCGTTCCAGGTGAATATCCTGCAGAGTGAAAACCACCCGGTCGCGTCGACCATCCCGCAGGAAGGCGCCACCGGCTGGGCCGATACCACCATGCTGCACGCCGAGGCCGCACACCCGAACTGCGCCTACATGTGGATGGAGCACACGCTGTCTTCCAACCTGCAGAGCGATCTGTCGGTGTGGTTCGGCGCCAACCCGAGCGTCCCCGCCGCCTGTACCGACGGTCGCGGCATGCAGACCGCAGCGGGTTGTAGCGCGAACGGTCTCGACGACTTCGCCAAGATCCGTTTCTGGACTACGCCGGTGTCGAAGTGCAAGACCCAGGACAGCTGCGTGCCTTACTACCGCTGGGTGTCTGATTACATAGGTGTAATCGGCGGGCGTTAACCTGCATATCAAACCACCCGGATCAATCGAATGCCGGCACAGCTATCCGCGCGGATGGCTGTGCCGGATTGCCGGTGAAGCATGAATGAAAGTATGAGCATTGCGCTCCAGTTTGCCGGGGTATCGCGCCACTACGGCGCGGTGAAAGCCCTGGATCGGGTCGATCTCGAAGTATACGAAGGCGAGTTTTTCGCCATGCTGGGGCCGTCTGGCTCGGGCAAGACGACCTGTTTGCGCCTGGTTGCCGGTTTCGAGCAGCCTACCGCGGGCCACATCGAGATATTCGGTGAAACCGCCGAGGGCGTACCGCCGTTTCGGCGCAACGTCAACACGGTGTTCCAGGACTACGCGCTGTTCCCGCATCTGAATGTGCTCGACAATGTCGCCTACGGCCTGATGATTCGCGGTATCGGCAAAGCCGAGCGTTACCGCAGTGCCGAGCAGGCTTTGGAGCTGGTGGCGCTGCCCGGCCTCGGCAAGCGCCGCGCCGGCGAATTGTCCGGTGGTCAGCGCCAACGCGTCGCCCTGGCGCGCGCGCTGGTCAACAAGCCACGTGTGCTGCTGCTCGACGAACCTCTCGGCGCGCTCGATCTCAAGCTGCGTGAGCAGATGCAGGAAGAATTGAAAAACCTGCACCAGCAGCTCGGCATCACCTTTATTTTCGTCACCCACGATCAGAACGAAGCGCTGTCGATGTCGAACCGCATCGCCCTGTTCAACGAGGGCCGTATCATGCAGGTGGGTACGCCGCAGCAAATTTATCGCCAGCCCAATTCTCGCTTCGTGGCCGACTTTGTCGGTTCGTCGAACGTATTGCCGCCGGATTTCGTGAAACGCCTGTGCGGCGAGTCGCGCTGGGCCAGCCTGCGACCCGAGTCCATCTACCTGTCGCGTACGGATGGTCACCAGGCCGACGTTGTCGGCGCCAGTTATCTCGGCGGCAGTACGCGGCTTGCGCTCGAGTTTGGCAGTCTACGCGTCAGCCTCATGCTGGCCTCGGGGGATCCGGTCCCGGCAGTGGGCGAGCGCGTGTTCATCCGCTGGAAGCCCGAGGACCTGCACCTGATGGAGGCAGGTGAATGAATTCGCCGCAGTTGGCGATACTGCCTGAACGGCGGGGATTGCTCGGCCGCCTCGCCGACTCCCTGTGGCGTCATCCGCGCCTGCTGCTGCTGTTGATGCTGGCGCCGCCGGTACTCTGGCTGGGGGTGATTTACCTGGGTTCGCTGGTTGCGTTGCTGGTGCAGAGTTTCTTTTCCATCGACGAATTTTCCGGGTTGATCAACTACGAATTCACGCTGAAGACTTACCGCGAACTGCTGATTCCGGCCAACCTGGATATCATTGTGCGCACCGTATCGATGGCGGCCGCGGTGACCCTGGCGGCCGTGATCGTGGCGTTTCCGATCGCCTTCTACGCGGCACGCTACGCGCGTGGCAAGTGGAAGGCGGCGTTCTACATCGGCATCATGCTGCCGCTGTGGTCGAGTTACCTGGTCAAGATCTATGCCTGGAAGCTGGTGCTTGCAAGGGAAGGGATACTCAACTGGCTGTTTGCCAAGCTGCACCTGACCTGGCTGCTGGACGCCTACCTGTCGCTCCCGCTGATCGGCGGTAATTCGTTGTCGGTAAGTTATACCGGCACCTTCCTGGTGTTCCTCTACGTGTGGCTGCCGTTCATGATCCTGCCATTGCAGGCGTCGCTCGAGCGCGTGCCGGGCAACCTGCTGGAAGCCTCGGCCGACCTCGGCGGCTCCCCTGGCCAGACCTTCCGCCACGTGATCCTGCCGCTCGCGCTGCCGGGCGTGATCGCCGGATCGATCTTTACCTTTTCGCTGACCCTGGGCGATTACATCATCCCGCAGATCATCGGTTCGTCGCGGCTGTTCATCGGCCAGGCGGTGTACAGCCACCAGGGTACGGCCGGCAACATTCCGCTGGCCGCCGCGTTCGCGGTGGTGCCGATCGTGATCATGGGGTTTTACCTGTGGATGGCGAAACGCGCCGGGGCGTTCGATGCGCTCTGACCAGCGCGCACCGCTTACCCTCAAGATCGCCGCCGGCGCCGGCTTGCTGTTTCTGCACCTGCCCATCCTGCTGATCTTTGTCTACGCCTTCACTACCGAAGAGCGCAGCTACCAGTGGCCGCCGCCGGGCTTTACCACGAAGTGGCTCGCGGTCACCTGGAACCGGCCCGATATCTGGGATGCGCTCGGGTTGTCGGTCAGGGTAGCGTCGATATCGACGCTGATCGCGCTGCTGCTCGGCACGCTGTGCGCCGCCGCCGTGTCGCGCTCCAGGTTTTTCGGCCGCGAAGCGATCTCGCTGATGGTGATTTTGCCGATTGCGCTGCCCGGTATCGTCACCGGTATCGCGTTGCGCTCGGCTTTCAACCTGTCGGATATACCTTTTTCGACCTGGACCATCATCCTGGGACACGCCACCTTCTGCGTGGTCGTGGTTTACAACAACGCCGTGGCGCGCTTTCGGCGCAGTTCGGCGTCGCTGATCGAGGCGTCGATGGATCTCGGCGCCGATGGCTTCCAGACCTTGCGCTACGTGATCATGCCGAATATCGCCACGGCGCTGCTCGCCGGCGGCATGCTCGCCTTCGCGCTGTCCTTCGACGAAGTCATCGTCACCACCTTTACCGCCGGGCAGCAGCAGACGCTGCCGATCTGGATGCTGGAGGAACTGGTGCGCCCGCGCCAGCGCCCGGTGACCAACGTGGTCGCGATGGTGGTGGTGCTGGTCACCTTCCTGCCGATTCTCGGCGCCTTCTACCTGACCCGCGACACCGACCAGATCGCCGGCAGCGGCAAGTGACAAACGGGTCCTGCGGTCGGTTTTCCATCCCCTGATTTAGCGGGCAACTCCGCAACGCGCCCCGGGAGTTTCCGTATCTGCTTTCAGCGAGATTTATATGCGACGACAATACATGGTAACTTCGCCTGGCGATTGCTTGCAGAGCTTCACGTGAAATGCGCTGAGGCGTAGACTGTGCGCAACGACCGCGAGGCGTCTGTCAATTTTTCAAGGGGGAGAGTTATGTATCTGATTACGAACAGGGCACTGATATCGGATAAAAAGGGTAAATTGCTGAGCGGGTTGGATGCTTTCGGTAAGAATCCGAACCCCGAGGGGCCAAACGAGTTGCGGCTGATGCAGGTTACCAGGAAAGCGAATGGCGACTGGGCCACGCGCGCAGTCAATGATCGACTCACCCGTGCCCAGGTGAAAAAACTCGATGAAGAATTCAGTCTCGGAATCGACATTACCCAACCCTGGCCCGGCAGTCTTCAGGTCGCCTGCGAGCTGTTCAGGCAGGCCAGCGTGCAGAACAAGTCGATCCTGTTTTTCGTTCACGGCTATAACAACGATGTCGAGGATGTGGTCAAGGCGGCGCTCGAGATCGAAAGCCTTTACGGCGTGATCGTGGTGCCGTTTACCTGGCCCGCGAACGGCGGCGGGAAAATCTCGGGCACGGCGTCCTATCTCAGCGACAAGGCCGATGCGCGGGTTTCGGCGGGTGCGCTGAATCGCGCGGTGGGTAAGATTCAACAGCTGCACCTGATGCTGACCGAAGGGCGCAAAAAATTGCTGTTTGCGCGCGCGCAGAAAAAATTTCCCGATAACGGGCAACACGCACAGTCTTACTTCGTCAAGCTGGTGGAAAAGGATTGCGACGTCACTCTCAATCTACTCTGCCACAGCATGGGTAATTACGTGTTCAAGAACACGTTGAAGAGTGGCAGCAACGAAACTTCGAAGCTGGTGTTCGACAACATATGCCTGGTGGCTGCCGATACCAACAACCAGAACCATGCAGACTGGGTGGGCAAGCTCGATGTGCGCAAACGAGTCAATATCGTGATCAACGAAAATGATGCTGCGCTTAAGGTATCGCGTATCAAGCCCGGCGACGAACAACTGGCGCGCCTGGGGCATTACACGCGCCAGCTGAATTCCCCGAACGCGCATTACATCGATGTGACCGACGCAGAACACGTGGGCTCGGAACACACTTATTTCAAAGGCGAGGCTACCGCGAATGAATCGCTTAAATTCCTCTTCGGGGAAATGTTCAACGGCCGCGCGGTGGAGCAATATCTCAAGTATCACGCGGACAACAACAGCTACAAACTTAATGCTTCAGGGTTCTAGCCCGTCACGGAGCGCCATGCGGCGCCCGTCGCGTTACTCGCCAGCTTTTCCAGGCGAGGCCAGCACTTCCTCCAGGCCCAGGCCGGTGAGCTGGTTGATGCTGCGCCACAGGAAATAAAAGATACCGAACATCATCAGCATCGAGGGCGCGGCGATGACCGGGTAACTGAGCAGCGTCATTCGGCCCAGTTCCTCGTTAAACGCCTCGCTTCCGGATGGGCTGACGACTATCCACTTGGCCAGCAGGTAATTCAGCAGCGCTGAAATGAAGAAGGTTCCGCCCAGCAGGTAGGTAGCGTTTCGCAGGCGCAGCTCGAATGCCTGCTCGTGTCCGCGCTGGCGCAGGGTATGCGAAATTTTCTCGGTGTTGAGCACCATCGGGTTGTACAGCAACACCCGTATCAGCGGTTTGCCGATGCGCGCCGAAATCAACACCACGATACCCAGGATAGCGGGAATCGCCGCTTCCTTTACCGCCAGCCACGCGCTATCGAGCTGCAACAGACCGATGCTGCCGGTGAGTAATACGCTGATCAGCCCGAGCAGAGCGATAAAATTCTTTATCCTGAATCTGACCAGTTCATAGAGCCCCCAGCCAACCGGAAAAGCCAGCGCGACGATCAGGGCGCCACTGGCGCCCAGATCGCTATCGCCACTGAATTTCATCAGGATGACCGACGGGATGACGATACTGACCAGTATGTCAACCAGTGGGCGAGGTTTATGGGTCGATGCGCTGTTGTTCATGCTTTACCGGGCGAAAGCCGTGTTCGCGGGGCTGGATTGCAAGGCATGCCGTTCACGCGGGTCCCGGGCAACAACCTTGCTAGCGTGTCCGGGCAGATTGGAGGCCTGTTCAACCGGTTCGCATCCACCGAGACCGATGCCGCCAGCCAGTAGCTGACCGACCGGGTAAATTCTATTCATGGTTTGTTTCGTTGCTCCGTGAATGTTTGAGTTCGGGCCAGTGATCCTCGGTGGGGATGATAGCCGCTACACGGCTAATATAAAATACGAATATAACTCTGGACTAGTAAGATTTTATCGAATTATCGAGATTTCCTTCGGCGGCCAGGTATGCGGTCTAAGCGTCGACCAGCCCCAGCTGGCGGACGATGCTGGCCGAGTCGTAGTAATCGCGGCCCTCGACAACCATTCCGTCAGCGACGCGCATGACGCTGCAGTAGCGGGCTT
>Ga0209536_100006645_pt1 | contig 17619 bp, 16 predicted proteins | sample DeeMarSeWOR28_12_FD_187461 | JGI IMG/M metagenome (GOLD analysis project Ga0209536, IMG submission 187461) | Marine sediment microbial communities from White Oak River estuary, North Carolina - WOR-2-8_12 (SPAdes) (version 2) | ecosystem: Environmental > Aquatic > Marine > Intertidal zone >... | reverse complement strand
AAAATTACGGCAAGTCTGCTGCATTACATATGGGATTTAAACAAGCAACAGGCGAAGCAGTAATAACTATGGATGCAGATTTGCAGGATGATCCGCACGAAATACCAAACCTGCTGACAAAGCTTGAAGAAGGTTACGATTTATGTTCCGGCTGGAAGAAAAGAAGGCAGGATCCATTCATTAAGAAAATGTCGTCAAGATTTTTCAATTTTGTTACGAGAATTATTAGCGGAATAAGAATTCACGATTTCAATTGCGGATTAAAAGCTTACAGAAAAGCAGTAGTTGAGAGTATTAAAGTCTACGGAGAGTTACATAGGTATATGCCAGTCCTTGCAAAATGGCAGGGCTATAAAATAACCGAAATTCCGGTTCAGCACCACCCGCGCAGATACGGTAAAACAAAATTTGGTATGTCGCGATTCTTTAAAGGGTTTATTGATCTGGTAACAGTAATTTTTGTCACAAGATATATAAAACGCCCCATGCACTTTTTCGGATTTCTTGGTGCATTAGCTTTCTTTGCCGGTTTTGTTGTGTTGGGTTACTTAACAGTATTGTGGATACAGGGGATTCCACTGAGCAACAGACCGATGCTCTTTCTCGGCATGCTGTTGATTATAGTAGGAGCACAGTTTTTTGCCGTAGGCTTGCTTGGAGAGGTTATAGTTCACAATTCAATGGATGAAAGAGAATACGTAATAAAAGAGCAGAATTGAGATGGAAGATGTTAAGATGGATAAAAAATAAAATAATTTTTTAGTATTTATTCAATAGAAATTGCTTCTAAAAACTACTCATTTGGTTTCAATTTGCACTGCTATATTTATTTTCAGCCAATTATCAATTACGAATTCCAATTAAAGGATTATCAAATCTTCCATTTTACTTTTTCCGTTGTCCATAACTAAGATGTATTACGATCCTGTTAAGAATATATTTGCAACCGTAATCCGCAGTTTACCTTTCTTAAGAATTCTTTTCTATAAAGTTTTAGATTTAATGTTTCTTCGCTCATGGTATGTTAGAAGGGAATTGAAAAAACTTCGCATCCGGTTCGGTAAGTCAAAAATGGAAATTTATGATGCTGGTTCAGGATTCGGACAGTATTCATATTTTATGTCCAAGAGGATGAATCCCTCTGACATATTTTCTGTTGATATAAAAGAAGACTGGATAGACGACTGTAAATTTTTTTTCAATTCGCGTAAGTTAAATAATGTAAGCTTTGCTTTAGAAAATTTAACAAACATCAACCATCAAAATAAATTTGATTTAATTCTTTGTGTTGATGTTATGGAACACATTGAAGATGATGTAAAAGTGTTTAATAACTTTTATGCAGCTTTAAAGGAAAGCGGATTCCTGCTGATCAACTCACCATCAGTTTACGGTGGAAGCGATGTGCACCACGATGAAGAAGAAAGTTTTATTGGTGAGCATGCACGCGATGGTTATTCAAAAGAAGATTTGGAAGCAAAACTGCATCCAATTGGTTTTAAAACTTATTCCTCAAAATACACCTACGGTTTCTGGGGCGATAAAGCATGGCGACTTGGAATTAAATACCCAATGATTCTTCTTAACATCTCAAAACTATTTTTAATAATTCTTCCCGTATATTACCTGTTAACATTACCATTTACTTTATTAATGATGGGACTTGATTTTTCAAGTGAAAATAAAGTTGGCTCAGGTATTAATTATATCGCAATAAAGAACAATAAAATTTAATATATATGGCATCAAAAAAATCCAATCAGAAAAAAAAATCTGGGGAAAAAGAAAAGCAAACTTTCTTAGCAGGTTTTAATCTCAACAATTTAATTCCTTCAAAATATCAGATACTGGTTTTAGCTGCGGTAATTCTGCTGTTGTTTCTATACTTTTTTTCGCCTCTGTATTTTGAGGGTAAAACATTCCAATCCGGGGACATAATAACAAGTAAAAGTGCAACAACTTACATTGAAAATCATACCGGCGAATTCACATTATGGAATCCGTACGTTTTTGGCGGAATGCCTGCCTATGCTATTGCTGTTGGTTACAAATGGTTTAACTTTATCTATGTTATTGTTCATGGAGTTCGTACATTTTTCAGCAGTCCGTTTGCGGTTGATTATGCAAAATGGACTTTTTACCTGCTTGCACTTGCATATGCAATGTTTGCTTTCTTTTATCTTCAAACAAAAAATAAACTTGTTTCATCTTTAGTTGCTGTTGCGACTGCTTTTAGTACAGGGTTGATTGTATTTTTATTTATCGGGCACGTAACAAAACTTGCTGCAATTTGGGTTTTTCCAGTACTGTTTCTACTGCTTTTTAATTTTCAAAAGCGAATAAAGTTTTTGGAAGTTTTACTACTTATTTTCTTCATGGACGCTTTATTCCTCGGATGGCATGTGCAGATTATTTTTTACATCTTTTTTGCAGTGATGATTTACTTCATCTATTTCTTTTCAAGATCGTTTAAGATAAAAAATAGTAACTTAACAAAACAATTATTCAAATCTCTGGCTGTCTTTGTAATTGCAGTAGTTTTAGGGCTTTTAATTCAATCGGACAATTTAACACAGATTTATGAATACACCCCCTACTCGACAAGGGGTACGGAAAGTATAATTGAAAAGGAGGCTGGACCAAGCAAGCAAACAGAATCTGATTTTTACCAGTATGCAACAAACTGGTCGTTCTCACCGGGCGAAGTGCTGACATTTATTGTCCCCTCTTACTATGGTTTCGGGAAATCAACTTACCAGGGTCCGCTTTCACAAAATCAACCGGTTGAAGTTAACACATATTTCGGGCAAATGCCCTTTGTTGATGTGGCAATGTATATGGGTGTAATAATTTTCTTTCTGGCACTCTTTGCTATTGTTGCTGATTGGAAAAATCCACTTGTTAGATTTTTAACAATTCTATCTTTAATTGCATTAATTATTTCTTTCGGAAGAACGCTGCCCGTACTCTATGATTTGATGTTCTACTACTTTCCATTCTTCGATAAGTTCAGAGTTCCTTCAATGATACTAATTTTGGTTCAAATGAGCTTTCCAATTTTAGGGGGACTCGGAATTATAAAAATTATTTCCTTGCGCAATGAAAAAAACGAAAAATTAGAACTACTGATCCGAAATACAATGTTTGTATTTGGGGGTTTATTTGTTTTGGGTTTGCTCCTTTCTTCTCCAATTAAAGACTGGTTCATTGGAAGAGTTGTTTCCGCCGGAGAGCAGTATTCTCGTTTACAGCCTTTGCACGATTATATGGCTGATATGTTTTTGAGTGATTTCAGATTTGCAATGCTGTTTACCGGGCTTACTTTTGCTCTTGCTTATGCATACATAAAATCAAAGCTTAGTGCAGATTTATTGGTAATAGCAATCTGCTTAATGATTGTTATTGATCTTTTTAGAATAAATTACCGTGGTGAGACTTATGTTGATAATTCACGAATCGAACAACTATTTGAAAAACCGGATTATGTTCAGGCAATAGAAAATACAGGTGATAAATCAATTTACAGAGTATTAAATTTAAAGCAGGACGGCTCGATCGGTTCGCTCAATCAAAACTCAAACTTTCTTCCGTACTTTTTAATGTATGATATTTATGGCTATTCAGGAATAAAACCAAGGTCAATTCAGGATTACTACGATGTGCTTGGCTCGCCCGCAAATCCTACATTCTGGCGTATGCTTAACGTAAGATATTTAATTTTCGATCAGCAGGTTAACTTGCCTGCGCTTGAACCAATTTACTCGGGCGACAAAACTTTTGTTTATAAAAATAACGATGCATTGCCCCGAGCTTACTTTGTGAGTACTGTTGCGATGAGACCTGGAATTGAAATCTTAAGCATGGTAAAAGAAAAACGCTTCGATCCTAAATACATTGCCTTTGTTGATGAAGAAATTGAAGGAATCGAAACCCCGGACAGCACCGCTTTTGTAAACATTGTTGAATTTAAAGATGAGTACATTGAACTTGATATAAATGCCAGCGGTTATAACTTTTTGTTTTTAGGCGATACTTATTACCCTAAAGGCTGGTCGGCAACCATTGACGGCAATGAAACAAAAATTTACAGGGCTAACCATGGATTTAGAGGAATTGTTGTTCCCGAAGGAAAACATAGAGTTTTGTTTACATATCTGCCGCAATCTTTTGTTGTTTCTAAGTATCTTTCACTTATTATTAGTGCCCTCGTAATTATAGGGATCGTTTTTGGAGCTTTTTCTACTTTGAAGAAAAAGAAAGTTAAAACATCAGAGCAAATTGAAGCTTGAGCGAAAACCCCGATAAAATAGAAACAAAAATAAATTTCTCCTCAAGCTCGTTTAAAAAATACCTGGCCAATACCTCATGGCTCTTCCTCGAGCGAATCCTTCGTATCATTATTTCTTTCGTTGTTGTAATTTATGTTGTCAGGTATCTTGGTCCTAAAGATTTTGGTTTGTACAGTTATGTATTAAGCTTTACCTGGTTATTTGTTGCAATAAGCACGCTAGGCCTGGAAACAATATCGGTGCGTGAAATCGTTAAGCAGCCGCAAAAAAAAGATGAAATAATTGGAACGGTTTTTACTTTAAGAATTTTAGGTGGAATTGCTGCCATTATTTTAATTGGGTTAACTCTCATTATAAGCCATGAAGATATTTACATTTCAATTCTAATTCTGATTGCATCGACAGCATTTATTTTTCAATCATTTTCTGTAATTGAATATTACTTCAGAGCATCAGTAAAAGCAAAATACAATGCTTACGCACTCTCTGCTTCGGTTGTCTTCTCTTCCGCTTTAAAAATTATTTTAATTTTAATTGAGGCTCCGCTCCTTTACTTTATAGCAGCATTTACTTTTGAATACTTTGTGCTGGCAATTGGATTAGTAGCTGTTTATAAAGGCAATAAATACAAAATATTAAATTGGAAATATTCAAAATTGCTGGCGCGTTCATTACTTAAAGATTCCTGGCCACTAGCTCTTTCCGGAGTGGTTGTAATGATTTATATGAAAATTGATCAGGTTATGATTAAATATATGATAGATGAAGAGGCAGTTGGCTTTTATGCTGCTGCAGTTCGTTTATGTGAAGCCTGGTATTTTATTCCGGTTACAATTTGCAATTCAATTTTTCCGGCGATTGTTAATTCAAAGAATGTAAGTGAAGAATTTTATAGTAACCGGTTACAAAAACTTTACGATCTTTTGGCATGGCTCGCAATAGGTATTGCTGTCCCGGTGACATTTTTATCCCATGAAATTATTTACATTTTGTACGGGAGTGAATTTGCACCGGCGGCACCTGTTTTAACAATTTACATCTGGGCAGGAGTAGCAGTGTTTTTAGCTGTTGCAAGCAGCCAGTACTTAGTAAATGAGAATCTTACAAAACTTTTATTTTTGAGAACCCTGGTTGGCATGATTATAAACGTGTCTTTAAATTTAATACTCATACCTGTATATGGAATTGTAGGCTCAGCAATTGCAACCCTGGTGTCATATACAGCAGTAACATTTGCACTCTCATTCCATAATAAGTATTATTCTCAATTTAAGATGATGCTAAGATCGGTATTTGGCATCTCAGCATTTGGATATTTTATAAAAAAGCCTGATAGGGGAGGCTGAAACTAAGAATCAATCTTCTGTCTTTACTTTAATTCAAAACTTTAATATATTTTTGTCAGGATAGTGTATATAACACATGTCTGAGAGGGGTTCAAGATGAAGACTTTTAATATTTTTAGCTCACTTCTCATCTTACTGCTTACGACAGTCTGCTATTCACAATGGTATCACCAGAACAGCGGAGTAACTACAAATTTATATTCAATATTTTCAATTGATGGCACAACTGCATGGATAACAGGTGCTAGCGGTGTTATTATCAAAACAACAAACAAGGGTGCCAGCTGGATTCAGAAACCAAGCGGAGTTTCATATTCCCTGAGTTTCGTACACTTCTTTAATCAGAATGAAGGTATCGTAGCAGGCTCTGGTGGTACAGTTAAAAAATCTTATGATGGAGGAGAAACGTGGGTATCAATTAATGCAGGAACATTTAACCGATTGCAGGAGGGGTGCTTTGTTAATGATTCAGCAGGTTATTTGATAGGAGATGCGGGTATATTATTGAAGACAACCGACAGAGGTAATACCTGGACTAATTCAGTTATAGCTCCTGAAGATTTTTCATTTATTTTCTTTGTAAATGAAACTACAGGATTTGCAACCACCGAATGGTCAGGTCAAATCTGGAAGACTACAGATGCGGGAATTAGTTGGAGTTTAAAAAAAATAATTGGCAATTACAGTATTTGGCAAATACACTTTGTTGATGAGAATAATGGTTGGATTGTTGGAGAATATGGGACTATAGCTCATACAACTGATGCAGGTGAAACATGGAATTTGCAGTATTCAGGTACTAGTGTAAACATGAGATCAATTTATTTTCACACACCTGATAATGGATGGGCAGTAGGTAAAGATGAAAAACGTTTAACAACCACAGATGGTGGTAGTACCTGGATTCACGATCATACCGGATATAGTTATGAGTTTTTATATATCTTTTTCATTGATGATAATATTGGTTGGATTTGCGGTACTTCTGGTGTGGTTTTATTAACGGAGAATAATGGAATTCCGGTTGAGCTTACAAATTTTAGTGGAAGAGTTAAGGGCAATTCAATTGTTTTAAATTGGCAAACAGCAACAGAGCTAAACAACAATGGATTTAATGTTGAAAGGAAATATGAAAGTGGAGAATGGTTAGAAGTTGGTTTCGTTCCTGGTCATGGTACTACTACCGAAAAACAATTTTATTCATTTAAGGACCTCCCAGATCAGACAGGAAAATACTCTTACAGACTGAAGCAGATCGATTACGATGGAACTTTCGATTATTCGAACGAAATTTCAATTGATTATCATTCAAGTTTTATTTATCAATTAGAACAAAATTATCCTAATCCATTTAATCCATTAACAATAATAAAATGCCAAATCCCCAAGCTGAGTTTTGTAACATTGAAGGTTTATGATGTATTAGGAAATGAAATTTCAACTTTGGTTAATGAAAAAATCCCAGCCGGGAGTTATGAGGTTGATTTTGACGCAGCAGGATTACCAAGCGGACTTTATTTATACAGATTGCAGGCTGAAGATTTTGTTGATACCAGAAAGATGATTTTGATTAAGTAAAATAGTCTGATTACTGTAACTGATTAAAAATCTATTTATTAAACAAATCAGGTTACTTAAATATAATTCCGACTTACTCTTCGATAAGCACCGATGAAATTTTTGGAGTAATCAATCTTCTTAAAATAATCCATTCTTAATTTAGAGTTTTCGATATTTCTTTTTCTAAATTCTTCTTTAGTCAAGCCAATTTTAATTTTTTCAGCGATCGCACCAGAGTTTGTTGGATCGAAAACAAAATCATTGTCCTCAACTGTATCGGGCAGCGATGTAACATTTGAACAAATAACAGGAACCTGATATCGCATTGCTTCGTAGAGAGGTCCGCTTCCGGCTTCATATAAAGTAGGAATTACAACAAGTGATGTGTTTTTATATAGGCTGATTAAATCTTCTTCCGGTACTATTCCAGGGAAATGAACAAAGTTGGAAAGATTTAGCCTCTCAATTTTTTTTAGCAATACGTTATTATAAAAAACGGTTTTTTTCCCTGTGCAAATAAGATCATAATCAAGACCATCATCTCTTATACTTTTAAATGCCTCTAAAAGTCTGTCGTGGTTTTTATGCTGCCAGGTTGCTGCGGGATAAAGCAGGTATTTACTTTTTAATTTGTATTTTTTTTCTGTCTCTTCCCATTCAATCTCATTTTTCTCCAAGAACCAATTTTCCGCAAAGGGTGGCGGACAAACAGTAATTTTTTCTCCATTAACTTTAAAGAATTTAATTATATCATTCTTTACGTGGTTGAAAGAAACAATTATATGATCCGAATCGGATATTGCCATCTTATTTTTTATTTTTCTACTCAGTCGTTCTTTTAAAGAAAAATACTCGGGAAAGTGATATTCCTGCAGGTCGTGCATGGTGATTACCACAGGAATTTTAGTTTTATAAATTGGAGAATATTGGACAGGAATATGAAGAACATCAATATCACAAGATGCTATAATCTTCTGATAAGGATTAAAACTTGCGATGGCACGTTTAAATGCGTCAAGAAAAATTTTAAATATTATTAGACTTTGAAGGAGTAACGATATGAAATAGAAAAAATACCAGGTCACTAGTCTAATACTTGTCGTCAAGTTATTCCGGTTGAGTACTTTGAACTCAATTTTATCATTTTTAATGAAATCCTTCAGCCTTTCCACAACTTCATTTGATGTTATGATCACAAGTTTTTCAATTTCATTTGATTTTATCAGCTCCCGAAGTATTCCAATCGAATAAGTAAAAATGCCACCAGCCGATATTGTTGTATGGTGGATGTAGTAGCCAATTTTCATTATTAATTTTTCACAGCGAGTAATTTGTGATAAATGAAGTTATCATTTTTCTTATCGATACCAATTTTTACAAATCCGAGTGACTCGTATAGTTCTTTTGCTATTTTATTTTCAGGATGAACTTTTAGCATAAGTGTTTTTATATTGTTAATCATGCAAAACGAAAAAGCGTGGTACAGTGTTAATTTTGATAAGCCTTTATTTGAATATTTGGATGATATCCAAACACCATAAGCGGGTATTTTGTAGCCGTCATCAAAGCCACGTAACATATAAAAACCGATTAGTTTATTTCTAAGAAAAATTCCGAAATATTTATCCATTACTACACTGCTTAAAATTCGCTTAATTGAGTCAACGGAAAATTCAAACGGGGTGAAATGCTTTAAGTACTCTGAATTTTCACTTAAAAGTGCTTCCGATAATAAATCAGCATCTTCTGTACTTAATTCTTTAATTTCAATTGAATTACTTTCCATCGTAGTAACTATTTATTTTATGCAAGATGAATTTGATGTCTTCTTCAGTAAGGTCGGGATAGCTGGGAAGATTTATTCCTCTGCTGCCAATATCCTCAGCAACTTCAAACTTTTCTTTTGTTTTATACATAGGCATTGTGTGCACCGGATGAAAAGTTGGACGCGTTTCAACCCCATTTTCAGCAAGATGATTTCTTAAGTTAATTCTGTCACGTTCAGATTTTGCAAGTATTGTAAACATCCAATATGAATGTTTAATGTCACCAGTTTGTTGATGATATTCAACGGGCAGGTTTTTTATTCCATCAATATATTTTTTCACCACAAATTCTTTTTTATCTAAAATATTTTTTATCCGTTCTAATTGTGCACATCCAATTGCGGCACAAATGTTAGTCATCCTGTAATTATAACCAATAATATCGTGAAAGTATTCCTGATTTTTTGCCAATCCCTGTCCTTTCAACCTTACAGCAAGATCACTTAGAACCAGACTGTTAGTACAAACCATTCCACCTTCACCGGTGGTTATTGTTTTATTCCCGAAGAAACTGAACGTGGAAATATCACCAAAACCACCAACATGTTTTCCCTTATAGTATGAACCAATGCCTTCGGCACAGTCTTCCACGATATATAGATTGTGTTTATCAGCAATTCTTTTTAACTCATTCATTTCACACGGATGACCGTAAATATGAACTGCCATAATTGCTCTTGTTCTTTTAGAAATCTTCTCTTCGATTTTATTAGTATCAATTTGCCAGGTAACCGGATCAGAATCCACAAATATTGGCTTTGCTCCCGTATATGCGATTGAGTTAACCGAAGCGATGTAAGTAAAAGTTGGTACAATTACTTCATCATCCTTTCCAATTCCAAGAGATAAAAGTGCAACGTGAAGTGCAACCGTACCATTTGAAACCGCAATTGAGTTGTTAACTCCAATAAAATTTGAGAAACTTTCTTCAAATTGCTTTATGAATTTTCCTTTGGACGATATCCAGGTTGAATCCAGACACTCCTGAACGTATTTCTTTTCATTGCCATTCAATGTTGGCTGATAAACAGGGAATTTAAATTTCATTTTAACTTTTTTATTGTTAAACCCATCACTCCAATATCTTTTAAATCATTAACGTCAGAGAAATATGTAAAGTATTTTGTTACGTAAAATGGATCTTTCACGGTTTCCCAGTAGGAATATTTGATCCATCTTTTTTTGTACTCATTAAAAAAATCCTTTGTGGCCGTACCGAAAATTTCTTTGCTGGTAATTTTAAAATTATCAATTGAAGATAATAATCTTTCTTTAATTTTCTGTTCATTATAAATTCTCTGAAAAAAATAACCACCAGATGCATGTCCAACATTAAGGTTATATTCATCATTTTCCTTATACTCTATATTATATTCTTTTTTTACAGGAAAAGTTAATATTAATATACCATTCGGTTTTAGCACTCGCCACATTTCTTTTAATGCCAAGGTGTCACCGTCGTCCTTTATATGCTCGATTACACTAATTGAAATTACCTTGCTGAAAAAACTATCTTCATAAGGTATGTTTAATGCATCAATCTCCTGAGGTGAATAATTACCTTTGAATTTTAATTTACGCGAAAGCGAAATTACATTAGTTAAATCAACTCTGTCCGGGTTGATGTAGTAATAGGGGATTACAAATTTACTTGATTGGTAAAATCCAAACAGGTATGGTGAGGATATGTCTAATATTTTATCCTGTTCATTTATTTCTAAATATTTTTGAGCATAATCAAATTCAAAATATCTAACAATTGAGACAGGATTTAGTAAAAGTTTTATGGAAAGTTTTCTTTTAAACAGTAAATTCCTCCCAATTTTAGATCCGTACTCCGCAAACTTTCTTCCCGGAAGAATTGATTTGTTCGTTTTATTCCAAAAATAAAATTTTCTTAATATTAAGATGGGTAATAAAATCAAATTGACAGTGTTTTTGACGAATGATTTCATTTATTGAATTTTAATAGTAAGCGGGGTGCAGGAGTTGATTCGAATATTTCAGGTTCATCCGGAAAATATTTTCTTAACGCGCTGATAAAGTTTTCTAACGTATACCACTTGCGGTCTTTCCCTTTGTAAGCAGTACCAGTTAAATGAACATCATTGTACGGTACAAACTCAACGATTAAAATATTTTTAGCAAACCTGTTCAACCTAGCAGCAAATTCCTCGAAGGAAGAATTACCGAAGTAACAAACGTGATGTACAACCGCCAAACAAATTGTAAAATCACTGTTAAGTCTTTCATGTGCAGGCAAATATGACTCATAGTATCCCGGCTTTTCAGGATAATCCATCATATTAAGTTTTGCAATGGTAATTTTTTTGTTGTGTTCCCTGATTTCTTCCATCAAATAATCAAGTGAATAGTTATCCAGGTCTAATGCAATTGCTTCTTCAGCACATTTTTCCAGAGCCAGCAGGCTAAAAGCACCTCTGTTTGCACCAATGTCCAATACTTTTGAGGGTTTATACCTTTCAAATATTTTAAGCAGGTTTTTATTTCTTAATTCATCAAAATTCAGCATCGGACTTTTTTGATCATAGTCTGACCAATTTGATAGGTTTTTGAATACAGACGGCAAGCTATTAACAATTTTTCTAATGATTCTTCCAAATAAGCTCTTTGATGAAATGGTATTTATTAGCCTTTTTTCAATTAGTCCTTTTTCAAATTTGGAAATTTTTTTGGACAGAAGTCTATATGGAGATTTCGATATTATCATTCCAGCAGCTATCATGAACTTTTGAAGAAAATTAATTTTTAATACACTATCCCAATAATCCATTTCTGTCCAACCGCAAAATCCTTTTATAAACCACCATGCCGGATTAATTTTTCCTTTTTTAATAGATCCGAAGTCGAAATAAACAGGCAGGTGATAATTAAATGTTATATTAAATGCATGAGGATCGTTTAAAAAGAAACCATACTCAGCAAGTGTTGACTGAAGTTCTATAATAGCTTTAGCTGCAAGCACTCTTTGTTTCTTTGTCCACTCAGTATAATAGGTAATATTTTCAAGTTTTTCGTGTTCAATTGCCAGTATTTTATCATCCTCATAAAGGATCTTTGACTTAACCAGGAAATTAATTTCATCGGAAATTTTTAGTATTGATTTATAATCTTCTTTGTTGCCTTCAATGATCCTAACAACCTTTCCGTTATATTCTCCCGTATAATTGCCATCCTCTTTTGTGCTTTGTTCAAAGGGCTTAAAATCAGATATGTTAAAACTATTTTTAATCAATATTTGGTTAAAATTGTTATGAATTAGTTCAGTCCTGAGAATAAAGTGAGTCTAGAATTTTTCCCATTTTGCTGCTTATGAATTTTCGTTCGAATCTGCTTATTGAGTTTACATTTGTTTTTAAAGAGGAATAACTTGAAAAAAACTCCTTTCCGCTATCATTATAATCAAACATTATTCCTGCATTTGCCCCCTCAATAATTTCTTTGACTTCTTCGTTAGCATCACCGAAGGCAATGATTGGTCTACCGGTTCTCAGATACTCAAATAATTTCCCGGGTACGTGGCGCGGTTCTGTTGCACAAACCAGCAGAAAATCTGCCGCACAAATTTCTTCGATCATTATTTTGTATGGAAGAAATCCGGCATATTCAATAAACTTATCCAATCCTGCTTCTGTAATTGATTCTTTTATTGCAGGATCAACCGTACCGATAAATTTTAATTTGATTTTACTCCCGGAATCAATTTCATTTTTTATTTGCCGCCAAAATTTAAGGGGATTCTGATATGAAAAAATATTTCCTGCATGCACTAATACTTTTTCGCCGGATTTTTTATCTGAATTCTGCGTTATCCCTTCCCTGGAAAGCTGGTCAGGGGATAGATTGAAATCTTCTTCGCTGTATCCCCAGTAAAGTACTCTTGATTTCTGTTGCATAAAAGGATATTTCTTTTCATAATCTTTCTTCATTGTTTCTGTAATAAATATTACAGCCGCAGCATTTTTCAAAACAGATTTTTCCAGGTGATTATCAATTTTTAGTGTAAGCTTATTTCTTTTAAAGTCTCTGTAATAAGAAATATCAACCCATGGATCGATAAATACAGGAAGGTGGGGTATTCTATACTGAGTTGAAATTTTTTTCCCAATTAAATGTGTGGTGTGTGGAGGACCAACTGAGACAACAGCATCGATTTTTTCATTTTTTAATATATCCAATCCCTTTTTAACTGCTGGAAAATACCATCCTATTCTTGCATCCGGAATAAACAAATTCATTCTGATCCAGATTGATAAACGATGAGCGATCCGCCTTGGTGGATTATTTGTTGTCGAAATTGTTTCAGACGCAATAAGCTGTTCATCCTTTTCTTTTCCTGTAAATTTTTTGTATAAGTTAAATGGTTCATAAGTTTTTGCTCTATAAACATTTACCTCTTCATGAATTTCATGTGTTAATGTTTCATCTTTCTGAGAAAAGGTATCTTCCTCCACAGTAAGCACAACCGGAAGCCATCCAAAGTTGGGAAGGTGCTTTATTATCTTGAGCGGCCAATGTATTGATGCTTTTCCCGAAGGCGGCCAATAATATGAAATGAATAAAACTTTTTTCATTCAGCATCACTTTTCTTTTTACCGACATATCTTATTATGCTTGCTTCGCCTGTATGCTTATTACCTTCATCTAAAATAATATTTTCCTTTTTTAAAAAAATAGTCTGCAGTTCTGAAAAATCATTTTTTATTTCATCAAGTGAATACAGCATTTCTAAATTCTGCGGACCTCCGGAAGTTTTTCCTAATTGGTCTTTTTCATAAACTTCAAAAATTGCAGTCCCTTCAGGTGCTAACGAATCAATTAGTTTGCGATGCAGCATTTTTCTTTCGAGAGAATTCAGGTGAAAAAAGATTATTGCGGCTGCATCATAAAAGTTCTTATGGGGGTAATAGTTCCCTATTTCCTGAACATCATATTTAATAGTTGCACCGGAATTTTTTGCCAAGTTAAGTGCTTTATCTTTAGCAACTCTGCTGTAATCAACAGCATTAACCTCCCAGCCATTTTTAGCCGCATAAACGGCGTTTCTGCCTTCACCTTCTCCTAGCAGTAAAATTTTTCCGGGTGGTAATCTGTCTAATTGTTCCCTGAAGAATCTATTCGGTTCTGTACCATAAATGTATTCTTCAGCAGAAAATCTTTCATCCCAGAATTTTGAATCAAAATTATTCATTATTAATTAGTTACTTCTACAATTCCCTGCTCAAATTTATGAATAAGTATTTCCAGAGTGAAAAATTTTAAAGATAAGTTTTATAATTATTTAAAATTATTATTTTACTTTAATTAAATGGACTCAAAATCATGTAAAGATTCAAGTTTGAGAAGTGTGTATATTTGTAATGATATTTTTATCAATTTTTTGCAATGGAAATGGCATTGACTAATTTAGACAGATTTATAGTTGTTGGCGACAGAGTTTTGGTAAAACCTCAGGAAGAAACTTCCAGGACAAACAGCGGTCTCTATCTGCCGGTGGGTGTTTCTGAAAAGGAAAAAGTCCAAAGCGGTTATGTGATAAAAGTGGGACCGGGATACGCTACTTCAACTGAAGTGGAAGATGAACCGTGGAAGGAAAATCTGGACAAAGTTAAATATATTCCGTTACAGGCAAAGGAAGGAGATCTGGCAATTTTTTTGCGCAAAGAAGCTGTGGAGATTGAGTTCGAGAGAGAAAAATATTTAATAATTCCGCAGTCGGCTATTCTTCTGTTAATCAGAAATGAAGATTTTTCTATCTAAATAATTCCCTGCTTTTTTTCAAAATTCCTATTAAAATTTGTATCAATCCGTCTGATATAGAATATCAATCTACCTGATTGTCAGCATCAAAAAACCAAGAAAAATAGAGATACCAATTACGTATTTTACCAACTGGCTGAAACCATTTCCTCCGGTTTTAATGTAAACATTAAATTCGGGTACCTTTCGGGCTGCGTTCCCGCTTTCATTTATTTGCATCATTAGTTCTCTCCTTAATTAATTTTTCTATAAAATCTTATTCAGTATTATTCTCAGCAAGTCAAGCTATTCATACCATGAAACAATTTCGAAACCGCCCGTGCCGGGAAAAAACGGCGGCGAAGCAATCCTTAGTCTTTCGTCGTAGCGATATCGTTTTGCATAACCTGATTTTATACCACCGCTGCCAAATGTACCAACTGCCCTTCTCGTATGTTGAATAATTCCACCGAGTAAATTTATATTACCGCTGATTGGTCGTGTATCATAGTTTTGAGCACCAAATCCGCCCTTCTCACAATAAATGGAAGCATGAATATTTATATCTGAATGATTGGGGGGATTATCAGTCATATACACACTATTCTCTGCGCATATTCCTAACAGATCGCTTGATGTTGGATATATTCTGGGATCTTTCTCAAACACGATATTATCATCTAAATAAATTGTTCCTTTGTTTGGATCTCCAGACGAGGAGCAGCCAATGGTGTACTGTCCTTTTACAATTCCTTTCATTCTAAGGATACAATCCTTAGCAAAGATTAATCCGTTTGGTGCAGCACTTGGTAAATAGATTGCAGTATCCGGTGAATTAAAAGCATATCTATACTTCAGGGTATCGCTGTCGAATGTTAAATATACAGTATCCTGTCCGTGAAATTTTAGCCCGTTGTCATCTGCAATTGGTTCCATTAAATCTACTGCATCGGTAGGTAAGGGCAGATCCACACCCTGTTCATATCCGCCAAAGAAGTAAGGTTTATCATCACTCTGAGAGGTATAGTATATTAATTTTTTCTTAGTAGTTGCTTTACCATAATAAACCGGATGACGGTAGACTCTCATATAGTCTTGTGTGTGGAAAGGACCCCATACTGTATCGCTGCCAGTCCACCAGATAGTTCCGCCTTCGCTAACAGAATAGTAGGCAAATTTCGAAAATTTACTGGGAGCCAGCTTTACTTTTACATCACTGGTGTGTCCGTCAAATGTTCCTTTTGCAGTAATCTGGCGAATGTTCTGATATGGATCGAGAATCTGCACTGAAACATCCAGTTCTCCTCCCTGAAATGGTCTGTTTGAGAAACCATCATCCCAGGTTGGATCCAGAAAGATTTCATTGGCTGCCAGATTAGCACCGCTTACTGCAATGCTGTGTGATACAGTTACTTTGTGATATTCAATAAAATTATCAACGGCACGGTTTGAAACATCGCCAAAATTTTTGGCAATTACTAAAAAGAGTAAGCTGAACCCTGCAATAACAAATATTGTTGCTTTGCCGCTCATAAATTTCCTTTGTTATCTGTTTCTTAAATTTCTTGCAACTAATCTTACCTGGCGCCAAAACGAACCTGGAATGGTATCATATGCTGCGATGCTGTCTACGTATGACGCAACTTTTTCTACAGTAAGATTTATTTCTATACTGGAAATGATCCCCGGAGTTGTAACAGGCGGTGGAATAGTATCACTTAGTGCATCGTAATAAACCATGTAAAAGCGAGTTACTCCAAGGTTTGAACCCTTTGGTGCTTCATTGTTTACAACTCTATATAATATTCGGTCTCTTGGGTTAGGTGTAGAAAGCAGTTCATTGGTTGGACCCAAATAATAAAAAATAGAATCAACATTTCCATCAGAATCAACATCTGTTAAAAACTTTAAACTTGAAGTATCAGCAAAGGTTATTGCTTTAGTAGGATCGGGTATTTTATTGTAGTTATCGCAGTAACCTATTTTCCTAAAATCTGTTTCGATAATATTTGCAATAGTTGAGAGATTTTGCTGCATAGATAACTCACCGCTGTTATTAAAAGTCCGCTCAGTTGCAGCATCGCTAAGCTTCCAGGCAATGATCATCAAAAGCCCGCCAATAATAATAGAACCGAGAATATCCAGTATAGTAGTAAATCCCATTTTACCTCCTACCTGAAATGCCAATAACTGTAAACAGTTGAGAGCCTAATGCTGTCTCGTTGATTATTATCTCCCATATTCGGGCTTGTTACAGTGACCGTCATTTTTTTGTGCCAGGTTTTGCTGGTTGTAAAGCCATCCAGATAGTTTGGGTTTACATAGTTCACTTCGCAGGAAATATAAAATTCCCCGGAAGGCAAATCTCTTATAGTATCTTTAAATCCATGAAAATCATCAAAATCATTGCAGGAATCAGGCGGATCTTCCCACCACCCCGGTCCCAAAGGATAATCAGTTAATCCAGAAAGATCTGTAATGGGATCTTCTACTGTATTAGCATCGAATGATTTTCTGCTGGCTTTTTCAATTAATGATGTTGCAATTGAAGTTGCTAATATTCCGAATTTAGAGTCCTGCAAAACAGTATCCGTCGAAAGAATACTGTTATTTACCCTTAGAACTGTAGCTGATAACAGAAGTAAAGCCCCTATGCTTAAAAGTGATTGACCTGTATTCATAGTACCATGTTGAATTGTATAATATTTATCAACCCTTAACCATTGATATCATTACAATATACGTGCAGAAATTTCCGGATTTAGAATGTTCTAGTTTTAGGCAAATTTAATATAATACATCGACTGTGGACGCCATCTCTGACGCTGCCGACAGGAT
>Ga0209536_100006643_pt1 | contig 17621 bp, 21 predicted proteins | sample DeeMarSeWOR28_12_FD_187461 | JGI IMG/M metagenome (GOLD analysis project Ga0209536, IMG submission 187461) | Marine sediment microbial communities from White Oak River estuary, North Carolina - WOR-2-8_12 (SPAdes) (version 2) | ecosystem: Environmental > Aquatic > Marine > Intertidal zone >... | reverse complement strand
CCCCCGGCTTCCGCGTTGCGAACGCGGCGATCATACCAGACTGATCTACCGGCCCGACTTTCTTTCGAAAAAGAACGTCGATTAAGAAGATATTTAGAGTTTTCGGTTTGATTCTGCGTTTCAAGATAATCTAAAATGCTTGATAGCGATTGTTCTATGATTCTTGAAAGGTTTAAACGCTGATTTCGGGCTTTTTCCACTAATTCTCTGTTAAGATAAAGACTCACGGTGGTTTTAGTTGCTGTTTTGTTGTGATGTTTTCCACGTGGAACATTGGCGTATTTCCATGTGGAATTTTTCTTTTCTTTCACTGGTGTTTCGCTCCTTCATGATTTTCTTGATGTGTTTAAGAAAAGTTAAGTATCCGCTCTCAATTCTAAAATTTAAGTCTAACAAACCAAGTTGCTAATCCAATGAGTGATAAAGAGCTGGAAGCCATAAAGGCCAAGAAACTTCAAGAATTGCAGAAAAGGATTGCTGCTAGAGAGCAGAAAAAAGAGAAGCCTGACGAAAAAAAGATTCTGAACAGAGTTTTCAAAGGAAGAGCGTGGGAAGTTTTCAATGTTGCGAAGGCGCAATTTCCAGCTTCAATGGCTGAAATGGAACCTTTGCTTGTAAACCTGGTCTTAGAAGGGAAAATCACCGAAATTACAGGTGAACAACTGTATGCTCTTTTCAGGGATTGGTTTGCGCGTCAAATTAAATACTACAATTAAAGTTGCAAGCCATGGAAAAGCAAAATCGCTTTCGGAGAAATTCAAGGAATCAGTCAAATAGGATTTTCAAATCTGTCGTATCATAGATTTCTTGTGATAATTAAGAAGTTTTTTCACTAAGTTGCTCTTTGTCTCTGTAGTTCCATTAAAGCTATATTCCTATTAAGTTCCAAATGCAAGCGCACGTTTAGAAGTTCCTTTTTATGAGTATAGGCATTACCTACCAAGTCGATGCTACTCAATTCTTTCTGCTGTGCTTTCAGTCCAAACATTGTAACTCTGAGTTTTTTAATGGCTTCAACAATCTTTACAGCCAAGTGCCTATCTTTTTCAAACTCTAATTTGCGCATTTCCACCACGTAAGAGAATAATTGATTGGCCAAAGATTGTGATTGTGCTGTCAACTGAAGCCGTCATATGACGGGTATAAAAATAAATAGAGTAAAGCCAAATTATAGCATATGTCTCTCTTTGAAGTAACTTTCCGGATCTCTCATGACTGCCCTTTTGGAAACATTTCCAGAAAAATACAGTCATTAAAAATGTATGCTTGGTGCAATCGACAACACGACGTTATGGAATTTATCTTAGAAAATCAAGATGACTACCTTGCTTTAATTGACGAAATATCCAACTTGTGTGGAGTTATTGACAGAATATCTGACGGCAACAAAGTACACGTTGTAACAAAGAATTGTTCCTGCAACCCGGACAACTCAGTTGTTGGAAATATTGACGCAACCAATATGCTCCATATTACGCCGACTATTTATGAAAATGGATGGGAATATTACCGCACGATAGCTTTTAGACACAAAGATTTAGAGGATTTTCTGCAACGTATAAAAAAAAGAGGATTCAAATTTGAGATACTGCGCAAAGTTCCCTTCAATGGCTCCATCTCCAGTTCCTTAACTCTGACTGCTGATTCCTTGTTTTCAAACCTTACTCAGAAACAAATTGATGCATTGGTATCAGCATATTCTAATGGTTATTTCTTACTTCCCAGAAAAGCCGATGTGAAGGAAATTGCTTTCAGGAAGCAAGTTTCGAGAACGACTTTTCAAGAACACCTAAACAAGGCAGAAAACAAGATAATGTCTGCGCTCATTCCTTACATAAAGTTATTCAGCAATATCCCAAATAGAAAGAGCATTGATTTCAAGATGAAACGATAATAAAAAGTTCTTTTTGGGCGCAGATAACTAAAAGACTAGTACTTTTAGATCCGCCTTATCATAAATCCTCTTCAGTCTTTCTAAGCATTTCACCAACTGGAAATAATTCCATGCTTTCTTCTAGAATAATCTTTTTTTGTTCAGTCACCTCCTTTCAGTACAGGTGATTAAAATTGGCAAATGAAAACGACATCAAAAGAGTAAGTGAACTCAATAGCATATTCAAAGAGTTGATAGACAACGCGAAAAGCTTTGCTAGCGATATAATCTCCAGTATTTACCTTTACTATTTTGCTGGAGTCCTAAGTATTCTTTTTGGATTGCAAACTGGATGGTACAATCGGAACTACATTTTAGGTTGCGATTTTATACCGATGTTTCTAGTCATTGCGCAGATACTTCTAGGTGGCGTTATAGTTCTAAGAGGATACAACTTGAAAAAGAAATACTCTCGGATATTCGAGCTTAAGAAAAAACTTTAGTTAAACAGGAGTATTTGAGAGTGCCCTCGAAAAGACGAAGTCCGTCTGAAATTGCTATCGAAATATTGGACTGCATTGAAGAAAAGGGGGAGGCAACAAAATGGGATTTGCTCAAGATACTTGGAACTGGCTGGCAATTCCATCATTGGATTGAAGAGTTTCTATTGAAGGAGAGATTTGTTGAAGAAAGGAAAGAAGCAAACCACTATTTTTACAGAAAAACCGACGCTGGAAATCAATTTCACGAGTTGCTTAGGAACGGCAAAATGATGAGGGCACTAATGCATATGAGCGGGAAAAGGCTCAGAATTGCCTAACACCTAACAAGAACTTTCTCTGCAGTCTTTGAATGGTAGCGGGAAATCAAAAACAAAATATGTAGGTAAAAAAAATTGGGAGGTGAAGAAGGCAAAATGACTTCAGCTTCAACGAAAAAGGTTGTAGCTGTTTATGCGATTTTGATTGGAATATTCATGATCGGTTTCTGGAGTTATGCAATGATTGGCGATATTGTGCCGGCTGAAGAGAAACCGTGGGGAATAACGTTCCATTTATTTTCCAAGTTTTCAACAGCCACCCTACTCATAATTTCTGGTGCTAGTCTATGGCTTAAGAAGGATTGGGCTCAATACCTTTCATTTCTGGCGCTAGGCATGCTTTTGTATATTGTGATATATAGTCCTGGCTACTACGCTCAAAGAGATAATATGCCCATGGCGATAGTGTTCATTGTACTTATCTTAATGACGATTGCTGCTATTGCTGGACTACTCAGAAAACGATAGAACTCCAAAAGGCTGCTCCTTTCTTATGCTTTCTCAAATGTTAAATCGCAGTCAACTTAAAACTTTCAAATTTGCCTTATCATAAATTTCTCTGAGCAATCTTATTCCCTGAGGCGTACAGTGCCTAGCCAGAACGTTTCAATTGTTTCTGCCTTGAAAAAGCATGCTTTTTTCCAACTCACCTTTAATCTGTGAAGAGTGAAGTGTTCCACCCAGAGAGAGTTTCTTGCATTTCGGTTATACCCTGAAAAACCCTTTGCCTCAAATCCTCAATTAAAGCAGGATTAAAGTAGTTTCGCATAAACACATTTGCACTAACCCGTCCCTGCAAAAAGTCGATTTTAGTCGGATTTAGAAATTTTCTTTGGATTTCGTTTACTCCATGACAAACTCCGATTTTCAACAAGTTTGATAACTACAAGTTCCTGATTGCGCAAATTTCTTATACATCTAGCGCAGACAACTGATGATATAAAATGCGATTGTTTTTAGTTTAATTGAGGAGTCGAGAGAACGGGGATAAAAAAATGAGATGGTGGAAAAAAAAGGAAAAGACAAGAGGCCAAAGATGGGGACAAAAGAATTTGTTCTTATTGTTCTCACTAGAAATCGTTTCTATTACGATTCTAATACTGCTACTTATTTTTGGAGAAGGGAATACCCTTAGTGTGCCGATGGTTGTTATTTTCGGTGTAGTTGCTTTCCTAGGTGTTTTAACACTTGCAGCCGCTGTTCTAGATTTTTTTGAATTGTCTAATAAGGATGAAGCTTTAGGTTTACCAAGTGGGAGTGTGCGGGCTCTAATCGCTTTGAGCCTTATACTCATTTTCGCAATAATGGTAATTTTTATTGCGACTAATCTTGGAGTGCAAGAGAAAACATTTCCACCCAATTCTAATGTCATATACGGAGACAAAAATATTACAAACTCAGGCACCGGAAACATCACAATAATATTTGAGCCCTCGCAAGCAGCAATAGATTTTTCAAAGCAGGTGCTCACCACTATCAGCACCTTAGTAGTTGCACTTGCTGGATTCTATTTCGGCACCAAATCAGTCGCGCAAGCCCAAAGATCAACAACTCCACCAGAAGCAAGTCTGAGCTTTGATCCTCTATCCCCAGCAACCCTGCAGCTAACAGAAGGAGGGGATAATAACTTGCCAATTACCGTAACAACGACGCCAGAAAACGAGGTAATAGAATTTAGAATTAAAGACGAAAAACCAGAAGGCCAAAGTGGAACCATAAGTCGCTCTGTGAAGCCAAACGTGTTTGTGTACACGCCGCCGCCAGGGCTTGAAGAAGAAATTACAGTTACCATACGGTTTTGGATGATTAGATACCCTGGTGACGTGGAGGAAATGACAGTAAGGGTAATACCAATAAAGGTATAAAAATTCAAATCAACTGAGTAAAAAAAGGATAGCTTTAATTAACTGCCATCTCCTTCACTCATTTTAGGTAAGCTATTTTCATTTTTAATTATTCCCTTGAAAACCCGTTCCTTCAAATCTCCAATAAGTGCAGGATTAAAGTAGTTTCGCATAAACACACTTCCACTAACACGGCCCTGCAAGAAATATATCTCAACTGAATTCAGAAACTTTGTCATGAAGGTTGCAAAATATTCCCTAACATCACCAAACCTCGATTTCAATTTTGCTCTTTTAATGCGGTTGTCAATCTGAGCAGATGTTAACTTCTCGTTTTTGCCAATTCGATCGACAAGTTTTCTAGGCACAAAGCTCATCAGGGCTTTCTTGGTTCTGCGAATAAAAAGTTGCTTAAAGTGATAATGCTCTAGAATTTCTTTCTCAGAGTTGTAGTAACTATTTAGGTTTCCTTCTCTGGTTAAATCAATAATGAGATTGTAGCTATTGACTGCTCCAACAAAGCGCAAACCTGAAACAGTAACGAAACTCATGAAATCTCTTAGACTTAGAAGCTTGGCATTAACCTCAGTAATCCATTCTAAAACTTCTCCATGTTTGTCAACTTTATTCATTCTTGCGATAATTAAATCCTCAGGATGAGACGTTCTCCACTTCAAACCGTAAGCCTTCATTAATTCCTTGAAAACTTCATAGTAGCCAAGAAACTTTGCTAACGCGCTTAGGCTCAGTAAAATATGATCGCGTTTGCATTCTGAGAATTTGTTAAGTTCTGAAAAATCACGATTAAGTAAACAATGGCAAAATTTCCGAGCATAACGTAATCTATCTTTTGCTACCTTTTCAGAAATCTTGTTGAGAAGAAAGTCTTCAAAATCTTCCCAATTCAAACTTTTTTCAGAAAAAGGAGAATTCTGTGAAGCGTTGCGAACGCGGCGATCATACCAGACTGATCTACCGGTCCAGTTCACTGTTATTTCTGAAATAGAACCGCAACTCGATAAATAAAGCGTTTTGGTATCAAAAAGAATTGGCTGTTTAGTGTATGTTTATTTGTATTCTTTTACCGTCCAGTTTTGCCTCATGCCAATCCGCATCAACTTCACGGCGGCTGCCATGCAGGTACACTTTTTTTGCGCGCACCAGCTCAGTCATCTCTTCCAAGTGAGACTGCAAAAGCCTTACGTTGTCTTCGTCGAGTTCGGCTATGTGCACAGAGTCTAAAATGTCCGTAGGCACGTAACCGAGTTCCTTCCTCAGAGCTTGAACACGACGGGCCAAGTCTCGCATAAGTCCCTCTCCCAACAGCTTTTCGTCGCGTTGCCCGTTTACAAAGATGTACACGTTACCTTCTGAAGCAGAAACCCAGTTTTCGCCTCCAACATAGTCAGGCACTTTCGCCAAGTATTCAGCTGCTTTTACGTTCGTCAACTCCAAGAACAACGGCTCATGTTTTCTAAGGGCGTTAGAAGTTTTCTCTGAAGTGACAACAATCACTTTACCAAGGGGCCATCTTCTTTTGAGCTTAGCCTGTTGCCTTGCGGCGTAGACTAAGGAGACGGTCTTGAACAAGACTTCAAACTCTTCTTCCAAAGCTTTGTCTCGCATTTTCTCATTTGGTTCAGGCCAGGATTCAAAGATTATTGAGTTTGGCAGTTTTGCGTCGAGTTTCTTGTAGACTTTTTGGTAGAGCGCTTCGCTTAGATAGGGTGTCACAGGATTGAAAAGCACAGTTACTATCTTCAACGTGTAATGAAGTATAGCGTATATTGTCTGGCGTCTTTCAAGGGTTTCAGTTTGGTCAGTCCAGAGTTCTTTCCGTATCATGGGTATGTAGAGCCTGCTTAGCGTTTCAATTACAAAGTCTTCTAGAATAGCCATAGCAACATTGAGCTCACAAAGCTCCAATTTGAGAGTATAATTCTCTATTGTCTCCTGCAGCTTTGAAAGTAGCCATCTGTCTGCTGACTGCAAAGTAACCAGAGTTCTATTCCACAATATTTTATTTACTGCAAATCTGTAGCGTTCGGGTTTGAACTCGTCGAACTCGGCATTCTGCAAGAAAAAGCGGCTCAAGTGATAAAGCGTAGACAGCACTTGATAAGGCCGGCGATTCAGTTCTTGCAGGTCAAAGTTCATGAAATCAATCGGCGGGCATTTTCGCATCATATAGAACCTGCAGAGATCTGCTGAATTATTTTCCAATAGCTTGTTTGTTTCTACAATGTTGCCGAGGCTTTTGCTCATCTTTCTGCCTCTCGCGTCCTGCGTTAAGCCTTGGAACAAGAAACCCCGATAAGGAGCTTCAGGCTTCCCAGTCAATATGACGTATTCGAGGAGAAGTGAGTTAGCCCACCCGCGAGTTTGATCTATGCCTTCTGTTAGGAAATCGGCGGGCACAAAATTAGCGTATTCTTCGTCGGTGAACCTCGCGTACGGTGAAGCGCCACTATTGTGCCACGTGTCTAAAACGTAATCTTCCCTGTGCATCACACCTTCGCACTTTTCGCATTTGAACATGACGCGGTCAACCCATGGCTTATGTAATTCGAAATCTTCAGGAATCTTCTCCAAAGCGTTCTCAGCGAGTTCCCTTTTGCTGGCTACTAACTTTTTGTGTCCACATTTTTTACAGGTCCAGATCGGCAGAGGCGTGCCCCAAACGCGTTCGCGCGAGATGCACCATGGTTTACCCTCTTTCAGAAAAGCGAGGAAACGGTTTTTGGGTTCATCAAAGTAAAACTCAATTTTTTCCGCTGCTTCAAGGACTTTGCTGTTTATCTTGTCGGTTCTCAGAAAGTATTCTTTCCTGGCAAGCCAGACCAGCTTATGATGTGACCGCCAGCACGTTGGGTACTCATGCTTGACTTTTTTAACGGCTACAAACGCGTTCCTTTTACGGAGTTCTTCAACCACTAAGTAGTCAGCGGCTCTTGCGAAAACGCCGTTAAAAACTCCTGCATCTTTTGTAAATTTGACTTCATCGTCGAAAGGTGCGAACACTGGGACTTTTCTCTTTTGAGCTACCCAGAAGTCTTCTTCGCCGTTTCCAGGCGAGAGGTGGACAACGCCAGTTGCAGTGTTGACGTCTACAAAGTCTTCGCAGATGACTTTGTGAACAAGCTCGTTTTTTGTTTCAAGTTCCGTTTGTTTTGGTATTATGTCTGCAAGCGGGTAGTCATACTTTATTCCTTCAAGGCTTCTGCCCCGTGTTTTGCCAGTAACTTTGTATTTTTCTATACCAAGTTCCTTCATTATGGCTTCAACCCGCTGTCTCACCATAATCCATAGTTCATTGTTGACTTTCACTTTGACGTATTCAGCATCTGGATGAACTGCAAGCATAGTGTCCGTTATTATAGTGAAGGGCATAGTTGTCCATATAAGAAAATACTCGTTGTCACTGGTTGCTACTTTGAATTTGAAGTACAGCGAGGGGTCTTCCACTTCCTTGTAGCTGCCCTCGTAGCCGACTTCAGCGCTACTTAGTGAGGTTTGACACCCTGGGCAGTATGCCACAACATAATAGCCCTCTTCTAGCAGGTTTTGTTCCCAGGCGCGCTTAAGGTACTGCCATTCCCTCTCGATATACTGGTCCAAGTAGGTCCAGTAAGCTTTTTTCTGGTTTATGAAAACACCCAATCGCTTATCTGCTTCCACCCATTCGCGGTGATATTTTAGGATGACTTTTTTGCATTCTTCTATAAAGCGTTCTAGACCTACGCGCTCTAGCAGTTCGCGTTTGTTTTTTACGCCTAAGAGTTTCTCAACTTCCAGCTCCACAGGCAATCCTTGGCAGTCCCATCCAGCCCAGAACGGCATGTAGTAGCCTTGCATTGTTTTCCACCTGTAACGGATATCTTTCATAACGCGACCTCGAGAGTGGCCGATGTGTGGAATGCCATTTAAGGTGGGTGGTCCTTCAACGTAGCCTAAGTAGCCCTTGCTGTTTTTTTCTTGGAGTTCCAGCATGCTCCGTATCTGCTTTCTTTCCCAAAACTCTCGGATTTCCCTTTCTATTTCAAGTGGGCGATAATCCGTGGTCAGACTGATATTGTTATCGACTATGGATTTGGCAGTCAACTTTCATCCCAGTATATCCGCAAATACATGGAGATAGTGTATAAAAGTATTAAGTTTTTGAGTTTGCGCTTGTATGTAGTTGCTGGAATTTGTTGCTTTACTCGAAATCAAGTAACAACCTTGTTTGCTTTTTTGAAATTACGTTTTTGATTTTTTCTAAATTTTTGCTTAGACAAGTATTTGTGCTGTTGCTTTGGTTAACTTGGGAAAAGTAGAAGTTATAGATAGTAAGTGTGGATGTTGCTAGTTAACTTCGTCGCGGTCTATTTTTCTTGCCATTTCATCCAATATATTGGTGAAAGGATGGTTTGGTTTATCTTGTGTGAATATGAGATTTCCTTCAGCTCTGAGAATCTCGCAGAAGCACGGCACTAATCCTAACATCGGAACTTGATAAATGTTTTTAACCCTCGCGTCCATTTCATCTTTCTTTGATTTTGAGGTAGGATCAAGAACTTTGTTGATGACTAAGCCTGTTTTCTTTTCAAAGAGTTTATATAGCTCTCGGAGCATGCGCCGTGTTCCATCCACATCCGATCTATCTCCAGTTGTTGCGACCACTACGAAGTCGGCAGTTACTATGGCGTTTATGGATGAGTACTGAAGTCCTGGGCTTGTGTCGAAAACCAAATAGTCGAATTCTTTGTCATTTAGCAGCGTGCTTCTTAAGGAAAGTAGCTTTCCAAGTGCGCGCATTTCCCATTTTCTGTCTTTTGCAGACATCTCTCTAATAGCCTCAGTTGATGGGTTCGCAATGGCAGCAAAGAATTTGCCATTTCCCTCGATTCTGCTGCTTAAGTCCACGAGGACTTTGTCGATTGCGCAATTACCGTTGAGATAGTCATTCAGCCAGCAACCTGGGTTCTCGACTTTGAGTATTGAGAATAAGCTTGGCGCTCGAAAATCCAAGTCGAAAAGACAGACTTTTTTGCCATGCTTGGCAAATGTCACTGCCAAATTAACGGCAAGAAGGGTTTTTCCTGTTCCACCTTTGTAGGAATGCACTGCTATAATTTTGCTCATTTTCCTCTCACCCTTGACTGTCTCTGTCGGCATAGAAGTATGCTTTTCTTCCTTTTCGTTCTTTTTTGAGATACCCCATTATTACTAGCTGATTTAGATATGCGCTTTCTACAGCTCGGGCTCTATTCGTTTGTTGAGAGACTTCTTCTGCGGTTGCTCGTCCACACCTGCAGATTGTCATAGCTGTTTTTCGGAGGTGATCAGGCATTGAGAGCAAGGTCATTACGTCTAAGGGGGCATCGGCAAGAGGCTGAAAATCTTGGCGACCGTGTTTTTGTAACTCAATCATGACTTCCATTTTTTGATTAAGTCTCTCAAGGTTTTCTCTTATTTTTTCGAGTACGTGTAGAGGCTTTTTGCTCATTAATTCTTCTCTCGTCACAAGATTTTCCCCGAGTGTTTTTCACTTGTACTGCTGTAGAACTAATCGAGGAGGCTTTATTAAGTCTTACGAAACACTGGTAATTATTCACAACAATTAGAAAGGCTACTTACAACAAAAGCTAAGTGTTAATGGCATAAGCCCCAAAATATGTGAAACTTAACAATTTTGGCAAATGTAGATTCTGCAAACTGTTCAGTACTAAAAACCAGAATGTTTTAGAACTGAATTTGGGGAGAAAATTGGAAAGTTTAGAAGGGCACTGGTACCTGATTTCTGCTCTCTTCAACAATAGGTAACACTTGCTTTAGTTCTCTGAAGTATTTGAGTACAGTTATGCCTCTTTGAGTGACGGCATAAACTACGCGTCGTTTTCCTACAGTTCTCTCTTCTACTAGTCCCTGCCTAATCAAAAACTCTAGGTATTCTTTGAGTACACTGCAGTTGACGTTTGCCTTGTACATGACATGAGTTAGCTTAAGTGGTCCTCTTTGAGCCAACACCTTTAAGATGTCTACATACATTTCAAGTTTGGAACGCCGCATGTCTGAACCTCTTTTCTGCCATATTCACCTTTTTTATATAAAGCTTTTATGTACTGCTAGTAAGTATTTTTCTTCATTAATCTGAGTCAGCAGTAGCCTTTTGCATGTGCAACGTTTAACACTTTTAGTCTATTTTCAAAGGCAGTGATCATGTCATCTAGTAAGATTTCTTGCAATTCTGTCGAGAATCCGTTTATTTTCTCATCGAAAATCATCGCCATTTTCGCTTCTAACTCTTTTCTGTCTTTATTAACAATTTGTTGCTTCACGTACTTTCCTCCATTTCTATACTCAGGAATAAGCTAAGGATATTTAACTAACTTATGAAATTTGAATAAGCATTTAAAAAAATGAATTCAGAACATAGATTTTGGCTTCTTTTGCTGTGACATGATGTTTCATTTTCGCTGTAGCAACTATTTTAGCAAGTTTTGCTTATGAAAAAACTTAAACGCCTAGATAGAGTGCTTGTATAATGCCAAATTAATGGAGATTGGAAGGAAATGAAGAGAGCTTTAACTATTGCTTTTTCAATACTAATGCTTTGTTGTCTACTGCTGGTAAACATAGGAATAATTCAAGCTAGTGCACCAGGCTACGAAGTAGCGGAAGCTTACAATACAACACCAGTCACTCTTGACGGAAATTGGGCCACAGGCGAATGGGAAGACAGTTGGATCGAGTGGCTGAACTATAGCGCAAATGGTGAAAGATTCTGTTATAAAGCATCACAGGCACTAAGTTATGCGCCTGAAATCCTTATAGATTCTGCTGATACTACAGATGATGTGGGCGACATCTGGCAAATATGTTTCGACGGCGGTGTTGACGGAACCACTGCTCCAGAAGCTAGTGACAATAAAATTGAGATTACAGGGCACAATACTCTAAAAGTGTATGTAGGAAACGGTACGGATTGGGTCGAGATGGACTCATCCTCAGTAACATATGCCAACAATTTAACTATGCATAGCGCACCACTTGATTTTGAGCATTGGTGCGTTGAAATAATTGTTAACAAGGCAGCTTTAAACGCTTGGGGTGCAAATCCACCGCCTATCGGATTTAGAGTTGCTATGTACGACGCAACCAACGCAACTTGGCTAGCGTGGCCACCTGCCAGCGACCCAGACATCCCAGATACCTGGGGACAGATAGTCGGGGGCACTGAAACGATCCCAGAAGGCTTCAGTATCGGGATTGTTATGCTACTGTCATCTACTGCAGTCGCTGTCGGGTTCTACTTCGTGCGGAAGCGGCCAAAAACTAAGAATCACTCCGCAGGAAAAACAAGAGAAACAAAGTACACAATTTAACGCTTTCAAAAAAATAATCTCCTTTTTTTGAGACTTTTGCCAGTTATTAGAAACATTTTTACTGACAATGTCCCATTTTTGCTGGCTTCAGTTGAAGCCCAAATTTATTATAATGGACAACAAGTTGATGATTTTATCACAAGCAAGGCAGACGTTTATTTAATTTACCAAAACGACTTATGCGAAAAAAGTAAGTAATTACAGAATCTGCTGTAAAAAGAAAAAGAGAGTTTTCTCTGAAATCTATTGGGGGAGATCCGGCTTATTCTGTGGTTATTTATTTACAGGTCTGGTAGCTACGGCGGCTGTGTGACGGGTCTTGGTCTCCTCGACATGAACATTAGAAGAGCAGCAATAGCACCAAAAATTACTGTTGTTAAGCCAAGCACGATTGCTGTAACAGTAAGGTTTCTGTTTGCTGTTTCTTGCCCTATAAGTTGCTCTTGGGAATTCTGAAGTTCTTCCTGTGAGTCTTGGAGCTCTTCCTGTGATTCTTCGTACGATTGCTTGTAGGGTGATTCGACGTATAGTTTCACCTGTTGGTTTGGATTGTCGGAGGAAACCCACACCTCTACTTCGTCTATCCACAGTCTAGTTCTTCCCACAACCATTAAATCGACATATCCTGGTGCGATGTTCGTTGGTAGGCTGACTGGTACACTATAGGTCTCTGTTTGTCCTGGCTCAATTTCATCTGGCAAGTCTTTGCTTGTGAAAAATTTCTGAACGTATACTGTACCATCAGCGTAATAATAGTCTATGGTGGCGCTCAGTTCAGTGACGCTGATGTTTGCGTTTCTGTCATTATATATGGCAACTGAGATGTAGCCTGTCTGACCTGGGAGGTAAGTTTCCTTGTTTAAGGATGCTGAGGTTATCTCAGCAGCTTTTGCGGTTTGGAAAACACCTGCTATCGCGATAAACGACACGGCGAAAATCAACGCGAATTTTTTAGTCAGGTTGCAGTTATTTTTCAACATTTTTGTTTACCTGATACAGTACTAATACAATATCGTAAGATTTAAGATTATCTATATTTTAGAAATTCGCCAAGCCCTAAAAGTAGATGACATGTAAGCAACGGCTTTCTTAAATCACAACTATATAAAGGTTGGAAGTAGATTACCGATTTGAAATGCAAAGTGCATAAACACGTTCGAGTACTAAAATAGTGGCAAAATCTTTCATGACGAAAAAAGGACTATTACCGCTTTGGCCTCACGCAATTTTATCTTAGCAAAAAGGGCTAAAATGCAATTGAAATCGGAAGTTCCACTGCTATATAAGAAAAGAAGGTGCTATTAATCAACGTTTACGTGTGAAGAAATTGAACCTGCTCTTTTTTTGCGTTTGAACAGGCGGTAAAGGTTTCTTGACGAAATGAAAGTCTCCCTCGGAAATAAACTCTCTATCCTTCTCGCCTTCGTTTTCATCGGTTATCAAGCGAAATTTCATTTACCATATCTCCTGCTTGAATCATAATTGCGACCTGTAATAAGGTATATTCCAATATCGTAATATACGCTACAATAATTTTGTTTAATGGAAAGCTAAAATTTGAGAGTAGTTGGGATTTTTTTTTAAAAAAAAATTCTAATTCAAACATTGTATTAATATTTTAATTTTCGAAATGTTAAATTTCTTGGAGTTTAGCTTATATTATGATATTTGATTTGAATTAATAGAGGGAGTATAATGGAGAGGGGAGAAGAACAAGATTTTCATGAAATTCTAGAACAAGTATTAGGCTTGGGACGAATTTCAAGGGAAAAATTCTTCAAGATAATTGAAATTAACAATAAAAAGAAGCTCTCTAGTAGAGAGTTTTTCAAGCTTCTAACCATAATAGAGAAACAGTAGCAGTTCTATTTTTGCTAAGCCGCCTGTTATTCGCATCAGATGTGCGTATCACTGGTTTTTTCCAAGTATTGTTAAATCTTTTAAGCATCCAATTGAGGTTTATGGTTTCAAACGCGCCATTGAGATATGGGATAAGTGAATAAGAAATAATGATTTACCATTGATAGGGCGACAAACGCGTCTTAGGTTTAGGAGGTTGCCTGAGAAGACTTTTTGGGTATTTGGTTTGGGGTGTCCTGAAACGTGGCAGTATGCCTTTGACTCTTTTCTTTTTTGAGAAATCTTTGGGAGTAATTTCATCGGTAAAGTTGAAGGTACTTGATCTTGCTAATAAATTGAGAAACCATAAAGCATATTCATAACTGGGTTTTTAAAAAACACTCATTTCATCTCGATAGCGAACTTGAGAGTTACCCCTTGCAGTCCATCTCCTCAGGTGCATTCATCTGGTTGTTGATCTCGTTCACCGTCTGTTCGAGATCCTTGGCTGTCCGCATCGAAGTGGCTGTCGGGACGCTCGTCGTGACGAAGTGTTGCGCATACGGGAAGCACGTCACCTCGAAAGGCATCGGGTCCAGTGCGCCAGCGCCGAACGTGTTGGTGCACAGGGAGATATCGTCGAGTGGGATCTTCAGCGCTTGCGCCATCTCCTTCGGATCGAACACCAGACTGAAGGGCTTGGTACATTGCTGCAATTCACCGCCGTAGTCGACTGAGAGGTTTCCCTCGACCCACAGGCGCTGATCAAGTTCCTTGAGCACACCATTCTTCAGGTTGGCAACTAAGACGATACCGTTATCGGATCGAGCGCTTGCTACATCAATGATGATCTCTCCAAGATAAGAAGTCGTGACTACTGAATGCGATGTGCTAGGACCAATGAAGCCCTGGCGTGGGTCATAGCTGTGGGTGTTGCTTTCATACTCAATTATGATCCAAGAGAGAAGTCCGGTCCTGCAGTTCTCAGCGATCAGGTAGAACTCCACACGGCTCCCCCAAAACACGCTTGTGTGGACGTTGAAGGCGCTAATTATGGCGCATGGTCGCTTGGGAGTATCGCTGAACATTGCCGAAGGGAACAAGCTGTAGTTCGACGGTAACAACCTCTCCGCAGTCTCAGTATCGGTGACCTCAAAGGCGAGGAACACACAGTATGGTTCCACGACGAAGCTCATATATGGGTTAGTGCGCGCCCCTCTGTTGACTATGTACCGCTGGAGTCGGAGCGGCAGCTTGCGGAGCATAGCGCTACCCTGGGTCGTGGACGCCACCTTGGAGGGCACAACCATCTTTTCAGTAATCTTAATGAAGCGCCGAAGGTCCTTGATTTGCATTTCTTTTCCTCACCATACCACTGCACCAACATAATGTTGCTTTGTATTCAATATTTCCATTATTATCATATAGCATTTATCATTAATCTGAGAAACTATTGATTATTGCTAAGATCCTAATAATTCATCCTGCGGGACTGATTTGCACATCATTGCGTTGTTCAGTCGATATGCTTTTAGTCGAAGCGACCCTCTGCCCAGACAGGGAGTAAACGCATGAACGTGTTTGGTTTACAATTGTGAATTAAATTCTAATCTTAATCCAACCCAACCAAAATTTTAACCAATCTCTCAATTTAGAAGTAGCCTTTACTGACTAGTCTCTTTACCCTAAAATTTAACAAGCTAGAACATGAATATTGTTACAAAGAAGAGGGGTGAAAAAAATTATAGGAGACGTGATGATTTGGCTTATTTTATCCTTCATTGCAATCCTAATTATTATGCTACTTCCAACCATGTTGTACATAGTTAAGCAATGGGATACAGCAACAGTGATAAGATTCGGAAGAATCGTCAAAACCGTTCAAGGGGGCATTCATATCAAGATGCCTTTTATAGATTCACTCATTAGACTGGATATGAGGGTTCAAACCTTTGACTTGAGGGGACAAAGCGCCATCACCAAAGATAACATTTCCGTCAAAATTGATTCGGTGGGTTTCCTCAAGATTGAAGATGCTCGGAAACTTATACTAGGTGTGGAAGATTACTGGTCCGCTATTAGAAGCTACTCTCAAACTTCCTTGAGAAATATTGTTGGAGAATACAGCTTGGATGAGTTGCTTGAGAAAAGAGAAGCTATAGCAGAGAAGATGAAAATGATTGTAGACAGTTATACAAAAGAGTGGGGGGTAGACATCCAGAAAATAGAGTTGCAGGATGTAGTTTTGCCATCAGATATGCAGAGGGCTTTTGCTGTACAAGCTGAGGCTGAAAGGGAATCGAGAGCGATAGTTATCAAAGCTAATGCAGAACTCACAGCATCGAAAACTTTGATGGAAGCTGCTGACAATATGAAGAAAAATCCAATAGCCCTACAACTCCGAATCCTGGAGACCCTTAGTGATGTGAGCAAGGACCAAAGCAACACCATTCTGTTTGCCTTGCCTACGGAGACTTTGAAAGGAGCTGGCTTTAGCGGACTAGCTGCTGCCGCATCCATAAATAGCAGTGCAGCTAGGGAAAGGGCCAAACGTGAATAACACCTTCAATATTCCATTCTTTTTTTGAGTTTGGGTGGAAATTAAGTTTAATTTTTTTCATAACATCAATTTTTGCGCTTCTTGAGATAGGCCACGCGGCTCAAGTCCCAAAATGCGACCGATGTGAAGAAAGCAATAATCATGGTTTTTGAGAAAGGCTTTGGCTTTGGAATAGTGAAAATTGCAGTTTCAGAGAAACCAACGTGACCCGCAAGGTTTTCAGCATAAACCGTAACATTATTGCTCGCCATTCCTCAAACTGGTAAATGTAACGTTTTTACTAATCTTGACTTCTTCCTGCCCATCCAAAACATACCAAATTCGTGCAACTGCTTCATTCACACTAAAATTTAATGAAGCAAAATTTGAAGTGTATTAGTGTTAAACAGGTTTACGAGAACACTTAAATTCCAAAACAGTTATCGTAAATCTTAATAGAAAATATTTATGTGGTAAACATGAACTGGTTAATTATAATATCAAATATTGCTTTTGGTTTGATTTCCGCATCCTTATGCGTGCTCGGTTGGAACACTTTAAGAGTCATCAAATACTTGAATGTAGGTAAACTGTTCTGGATACCCTTATTCCTGTCAAGTTTTCTCTTTGCAATAAGCTCGCTCATCACAATTCTGAATGATGTATTTCTTTCATTGACTATAGCTTTCGAAATTGAGCAGATTACTCAGCTTACAGCTCTATGCTTCCTCTCAGTAGGAATCTACAGTTATTCAAAAATAATTAAACGAAACATACCTGAAAAAAACATTAGCGTTGAAGAAATTTCTGCGCAAAAAAGCAAAAATACGCCATATTCTCCCCTAACAACTTCTATCTATCATGAAAAAGATGCTTCCAACAATTTCCAAAAAAGAGACTCTTCAGAATGTAACCATCAATTTGGATATTTAACTATATTTCCTGCTGATGCTTCACTTCCTGAAGAATGTTTAAGCTGTAACAAAGTAATGGAATGTAAACAATCCTAAAGAATACATGTAATGTATCTGTCTTTTTTTGGATTTTTTTTGGCATGTCCTTTGTAACTTTTCTTTCCTTTTCTTTTTTAATTAAAAATCAGTGAAGCGTAGTTCTATTGAGTGCGTGAAACCTGCTCTTTTGTTTTGGTTTTTCAAGAATCGTTATATGGCGATACATTTTTATTTTGCTCATAGGACTTACGTAAAAGGGAAAATAGGGAGGGGTCATTTCGGCTCACCTCCTTGTGATTCCTCTCTGTTTTCCCACCTTAATCTTGTAGTTTTTTAGTGCAAGCTAGTTTTAAAGCGTTTGTGTACAAAAACATACATCCATTTTT
>Ga0209536_100006642_pt1 | contig 17622 bp, 19 predicted proteins | sample DeeMarSeWOR28_12_FD_187461 | JGI IMG/M metagenome (GOLD analysis project Ga0209536, IMG submission 187461) | Marine sediment microbial communities from White Oak River estuary, North Carolina - WOR-2-8_12 (SPAdes) (version 2) | ecosystem: Environmental > Aquatic > Marine > Intertidal zone >... | reverse complement strand
CGAATGCCTGGGCACTGCCGGGAGGCAAAATAGCAGTCAACAGGGGACTTCTTCTTGAATTAAAGAACGAGGCCGAACTTGCAGCTGTGCTGGGGCATGAAATTGTGCACGCCGCCGCCAGGCACGGGGCACAGCAGATGGAAAGGGGCATGGTGCTCCAGGGTGCACTGATTGCGACAGGCATTGCTGTCCAGGACAGTGAATATGGCAACCTGGTAGTGGGTGGAGCCCAGGTGGCGGCGGGATTAATCCATACCAAGTATGGACGCGATGATGAGCTTGAAGCAGATTATTATGGCATGCACTACATGGCAAGGGCCGGCTATGATCCAATGGCTGCCGTCGGACTGCAGGAAACCTTTGTGCGGCTGAGTGAAAACCAGTCACATAACTGGCTGGCCGGGCTTTTTGCCAGTCATCCCCCTTCAGTTGCACGGGTTGAGGCGAACAAGGCCACGGCGGCCAGTCTGCCAAAAGGAGGTATACTGGGTCAAACTGTTTATCAGGAGCATATCGCTATTCTGGTCAAGGATAAAAAGGCTTATGACAGTTATGCCAAGGGCCGGGAGTCTCTGGAGCACGGTGATAGTGCTAAGGCACTGGCATATGCCCGGGAAGCAATCACCATTGAACCTGGGGAGGGCCATTTTTATGCCCTGCGCGGGGATGTACACTACCAGGAAAGCCGCTATGAGGAGGCATTGGCCGATTACAACAGGGCAATAGGGTTAAACAGCAACTATTTTTACTACTATCTGCAGCGGGGCTTGACCAGAAAGAAATTGAACCAGACACAGGAGGCTTATGCCGATTTGCAGGCAAGCACCAGGCTGCTGCCGACTGCCACAGCATATACGGGTCTGGGTGAACTGGAATTGTCAGCAGGTTCAAGCCAGAGGGCAAAACAGTATTTTGCAGAGGCAGCCGGGTCTGATTCCCCTGCCGGCAGACAGGCCAGGACTGCGCTTCTGCGTCTGGATTTTCCCCAATATGCCGGTGAATTCATTCAAATTCAGATTGGCCTGAATCGTGACGGTTATGTTCTGGCCAGAATGAGCAACAGGGCCCCGGTGGGAATCAAAAACCTGCGGCTGGCCGTTGAATATCCCGAAACAGGAGGGAAAACGCAGCAAGTCACGCGTCTGCTTTCGACATTCATCCCCGCAGGACAGGAATATACTGTCAACCTCAACCTGGGACGCTATGACAATGCTGAGGTACTCAATATGATCCGCATCCAGCTGATAAGTGCAGAACTGGTAGAATAATAAAGGGAGGGAAAAATCATGAAAGTACTTATACCGTTTTATTCTCTGTATGGTCATATTTACAGACTGGCTCAGGCTGTTGCCGAAGGTGTGGCCGAGGTGGACGGTGCTGAGGCAGTCCTGCGCAGGGTGCCGGAAACCCTGCCTCTTGAAGTCCTGGAAAAAATGGGAGCGGTTGAGGCCCAGAAGGCAATGTCCCACGTCAAGGAGTGCACGGTGGACGAATTAGCTGAGGCGGATGCCATCATTTTTGGCACACCGACGCGGTTCGGCAATATGTGCGGCCAGATGCGCCAGTTTCTGGATGGTACTGGAAAGTTATGGATGGCGGGTGCTCTGGTGGGCAAACCAGGTTCGGTTTTTGTAAGCTCAAATACGCAGCATGGCGGACAGGAAACCACCGTAACCTCATTTCATTTGACCCTCTTCCACCACGGCATGATCGTTGTCGGACTGCCTTATGCCTTTCAGGGACAGATGCGCATGGATGAGATCACCGGTGGTTCACCTTACGGCGCATCAACCATTGCCGGCGCCAAGGGAGAAAGACAACCGAGCGACAATGAGCTCGAGGCCGGCCGTTATCAGGGCCGTCTTGTTGCAGCTATAGCCAAGAAACTCACGGCAGCGTAATTCTTTTAAAAAGGAGAGAATAATGTCTGACTTGATGAATATCATCCGGAACAGAAGAAGCATTCGCCGTTATCAGGAGAAAAATGTCCCTGAGGACACGCTGGATAAGCTGCTCGAAGCCGCCCGCTGGGCACCATCATGGGCCAATACCCAGTGCTGGCATTTTGTAGTGGTGAGAGATCAGGCGAAAAAAAAGGAAATCCAGCAAGCCGTCTCATCCCGCAATCCCTCCTCACTGGCTATTGTAAATGCCCCGGTTCTTCTGGTTGTCTGCGGTCAGTTAAAAAAATCAGGCTACTATAATGACCAGTATCCAACCAAGTTTGACGACTGGTTCATGTATGACCTGGGTCTGGCAACCCAGAATCTTTGCCTGGCCGCCCATGATTCCGGCCTGGGTACGGTTATTGTCGGGTTGTTTGACCATGATAAGGTGGGAGAGATAGTAAAACTGCCGCCGGAGCACGAAGTCCTGGTGCTTATTCCTCTCGGGTATCCAGACCATGAACCATCTGCACCGAAAAGGCGTGAAAAACAGGAATTTGTGCACTATGACTCATTTGCATAAATAAACAGGCCCCAATATCTGCTGCCAGGCGCCCCTGTCCATTATGCATTCAGGCGTAAGGTTTTTAAACTGCAGGATGATAAAAATGGAGGAATATTAAAAATTATAAAAGGGCCAGACAAACTCGACCAGGATAATGGACATAACAGCGAGTATACTAACGGGCAAAACGGCATTTTTTGTATGGTAATTGAAATCGATTATGCGGAGAGCCCAGCAGGATGCACCTAAAATCAAGGCGAGAGAAAACAGCAGCAGGTAGCCTTTGTCCCGCATGAGGTTGTTGCCGAATGCCGCATAGAAGACGATATTGAGTATGGTGAGAAAGGTGATGAGGAACTGGCAAACTCTGACAAGGATCTTGCTGAGAGCATAGGTTATTTTATAGAGCCCCAGGCTTTCAAACATGGAGGAAGTAAGAAGCAAAGCGCCTGACCCCAGAATTCCCAGGGCTATGAAGAGTGTCTGGTTTTGGGCAATGAATTTAACAATGAATTCATAGGCAATGATGTCTTCAACACCATATACCCAGTGGTTGAGGATAATGATAAGCGCGGTTAATGCGAAATCTTTTATTAAGCCAGCCATGGCGATTTATATCATTTAGTTCGTGATTCGACCCAAAGCTGCAGGGCCTTCAGGCACCGTTCAGGAATAATCCTCCAGAAAACCGATAGCTCTCTCTATCTTGTGGATATAGGCAAACCCCTGGCCTTTTTTATCCAGCTTGCCTGCCTTGACGATAGCCTCAAATACCGTGTCGGTCTGACTGTCTTTGGTAACGATCAGAATTATTTCCTTTTCCGGAACAATCAGCTTAGACAGGACACCGAGTTTCTGCCGCACACCGGTCCCGCGCCCGTAGTAATAGGTTGCCCCGGGTGCGCCCGCTTTTAGTGCGGCATCAACTACCTTATCCGCTCTTCCTCTCTGGACAATACAGGTGATTAGACTGAGATCATTCATGGTAATATGCTCCTTGGTCCTCCAACCTTCTGAAAGTAGGTAAAAGTAAACGGTTTGAACTTTTGACAGTAAACAAACCGGGCAATTGAATACAAGCAAGAATGATGCCTAAATATCAAATATACATGATTATTTATAAAAAGCATCTATAATCATATGAGCACTATAACGTTTTTCCTTATAAGAGAAGGTCATCTTGAAATTATTATGCCTTTGCGAGAAGTGTTTTTCAATATTGACAAGAGCCGGGATGCTATTTTAAGTAGTAACTGTATAATACAGTTAATGGCTTTTATAACACAAAAGGGCATTCTATGATCGTTTTTGATTTGGCATGTTCCGCCTGTGGCTCCACATTTGAAGGCTGGTTTCAGGACCGGGATGAATTTGAAAACCAGCTGGCGGCCTCTTTTCTGGAGTGTCCGCAATGCGGCAGCAGGGAGATACGGAAAATTCTCTCCCCCATACGTTTTCAATCATCAAACATTGCCGCGGATCCTGGGCAGCAAAAGGGGGCCCCGGAAGCGGTGTCTCCGGAAGAGGCGGAAAAAGCGCTTGCAACCCTGCAGAAATTTGTTGAAGAGAATTTTGAGGATGTCGGGAGCGAGCTGGCTAAGGAATCCCTGAAAATGCACTACGGTGTTACCGAGCCCCGCAATATTCGGGGGGTAACCACCGAGTCCGAAGAAAAGCAGTTAAAGGAAGAAGGCATTAATCTCCTGAAAGTGCCCATGCCGGCAAAGAATGAAAAAACGAATTGAGCCCAGGCGCTGCTGCAGGATAAGATATTTCTGCTCTCAGTGGGTTGAATGCTTGATCTCCTTGAACTGCTTCAGCCTGAAATAGGTTTCCCTTTCCCGTTCTCCCAGGTACTGGTTTATTGACTTTATCTGCCTTTTCAGTTTCGGCAGGATACGCTCCTCCAGAACCCTTACCCGTCTGGTTGTCTGTATGATTTCAAGGCTTAAGCGTTGCAGTTTGTTGTCATACTCAGCGATGTCCAGGATGGCGTCTACTATTTTCTCAAATCGCCAGATTGCCTCTTCCAGGTTGGCAGTGGCCGCCCGGATGTCATAATTTCTGGCGGTTATATCACGCACAGCCGAGTCCCTAGGAGAAATCTCCTTGTATTCGAGGCCCCAGAGTTTCCGGGTTGTAATTTCTACGCCGAATTCTCTGGCTGTAACCGCACTGATGGAATCAATGACATCCTCGCCTTCATGGCCCAGGCTGAAAAACAGCTCAACAATGCCCTCGCCATACAGTTGCCGGATAGCTTTGCGTGATTCCAGGTAAGGGGTTGAAGTCCTCAAAAACTCAATGATAAGCGCCTGCCGTCTGGATTTAAGAATTCCTATGGAATTGCTTACAGAAGTAGATTTTTCCTTGAGGAGAAGAAGGTTGGTCCTGGTTGGGTGGATCATAAATCATACCTCTGACTTTTTTTCCTGCAAATTCTCCGGAAGGAGGTTGAAATTTTTGAGGATCTCCAGACCTTTGTCCAGGGTTTTGTAAATGGAGCGGGCCTGCTTTTCCTGGTGGACAAACTCGTTTTCAAAGAGTGCCGCAAAATCAAGGAGCAACTGATCCGCTTTCGACATGCCGTCTCTGCCCACAATGGCCTCAAGTTTTTTTAACTCACGCCCCTTGGCATAATTCTTATACAGTTGGTTGGCCAGGTCTCGGTGATCGGCCCGGGTCTTTCCTGAACCAATACCCTTCTGCATCAGCCTTGAGAGGCTCGGCAGAACGTCGACAGGCGGAAAAACTCCCTGCTGGTGCAATTCACGGCTTAAGACGATCTGGCCTTCGGTGATATATCCGGTCAGGTCAGGTATCGGATGGGTGATATCATCTTCCGGCATGGTGATTACCGGGATCATGGTTATAGATCCGCCTGAATTCCTGATGCGTCCGGCCCGTTCATACAGGGAAGCCAGGTCCGAATACATGTATCCCGGATAACCGCGGCGTCCGGGAAGTTCTTTCCTGGCATTTGATATCTCCCGCAGGGCATCACAGTAATTCGTCATGTCTGTCACCAGGACCAGGATGTCCATGTCAAGGTCAAACGCCAGGTATTCTGCAACCGTCAGGGCAAAACGGGGTGCCATCAAGCGTTCCATGACAGGATCATCAGCCATGTTGATAATGGCCACGAATTCAGACTCAATATTTTGCAGGGCATCCAGATAAAACGAGTATTCATGAAAGGTAAGGCCCAGGGCGACAAAAATGACCGCAAACCGTTTTGAGCTGTCCCGCAGTCGGGCGTTCTGTAAAATCTGTGCCACTAATTCTTTGGCCGGCAGGCCTGCACAGGAAAAAATAGGTAGTTTCTGGCCTTTTACAAGGGTATTAAGGCCGTCAATGGCTGAAATCCCGGTCTCAATAAACTCTTCGGGTTTAAGCCGCGCTACCGGATTGATAGGTAAGCCTCGGGCTGGCCGCCATTCTGAAGCATAAAACATTGGCAGCCCATCCAGGGGCTCAAAGGAGCCATTGAATTGTCTGCCGAGCAGATCCCCGGACAGGGGGACCTGGCGGATGGTATCGGTAAATACAATTTCCATGTTTTTCGCGTTAAGTCCCCTTGTTTCCCCAAAAAGCTGGATGAGGATATTGCCTTTGACTATTTCAAGAATTTCGCCGTCTACTGCAATATTGTGCAGGCCGCTAACCTTGACTACTTCACCGATGCGCGCTGCGTGTACATCCTCAACATACAGCAGTTGGCCGGCTATTCTGGCGGTGGTTTTGTACCTGTGTTCAGAGAGCCTCATGCTCATTTTTACCGTTTGTGATATCCTGACCCTGCAGGAATTTGTCTGTAATGCTGCGAATTATATCAAGTGTTTTTTGGGGATCGCAGAAAGCATCTGCCGTGTAAGCATTCTGGGACAGGAAGCTGCTGCGGATTTCTTCAGCCACTGTCATCGCTAACCTGTCCTGTTCCTGCAAACCTTCTATGCCGACAATTTCCATGATTTCCTTCAGCGATTCCTCCTTGTGCATTATCTGCCTGCAGAGGCTGCGTAGGACTTCCCAGTCCTTTGAAATATTCTGTTTAAAGTAATCAGCAAGAATATCCAGGTACAGCGAATAACTCTGCATCCAGTTGATAGCAGGAAAATGCCTGCTGTTTGCCAGCTCGGTATCGAGCATGAGGAAGGCTCCGGATGTACGCAGGAGAGCCTGGGTCACAGGTTCGGTGAAATCTCCGCCCGGTGGAGAGACGGAAAGAATCATGCTCAGGGAGCCGATATCGCCGGAAAGGGTTTCTACCACTCCGGCCCGTTCCACAAACGATGAAAGGCGGGAAGCCAGGTAGGTCGGGTATCCCTCTTCGCCCGGCATTTCCTCAAGCGAAGAGGATATTTCCCGGAGTGCTTCGGCCCAGCGGGAAATGGAATCAGCCAGAAGCAGGACATGGAAGCCAAGGTCGCGATAATACTCACCCAGGGTGACAGCCGTATAAATAGAGGCCTCCCGGGCCGCAACAGGCATGTTCGAGGTATTGACCACGAGAACGGTTCTGTCCATTAAAGGACAGCTGGTACGCGGATCAACAAGTTGCAGAAACTCTTCAATCAGTTCGGACATCTCGTTGCCGCGTTCACCACAGCCGGCATAAATGACGATATCCACATCAGCATGTTTGGCAATGGTTTGTTCCAGGATGGTTTTGCCGGTCCCGAAACCGCCGGGAATGATGGATGTTCCCCCCCGGGCCAGGGGAAAAAGAAAATCAATTATGCGTTGTCCAGTAATAACAGGCCCCTGGGGACTGATCTTTTTTCTGTAGGGACGCGGCACCCGCATGGGCCAGCTATGATAACCGAAAATCCTGACGCCGTCCTCTAACCTGCAAAGCGGCTCCTTCAGGGTTACTGTACCTTGGGCCACATACTCCACCCTGCCTTTTTTATCAGTTGGAACGATAATGGCATGCTGGAATGGTCCTTCATCGATGTAACCGATCTTGACACCAGCTGCGACTGTGTCACCTTTGTTGACCAGCGGGGTAAAGGGCCACTGTTTATTGAGATCAAGAGCGGAGGGCAGGTGAACGGGATGGATAAACGGTCCTGTTTTGTCGGCAAGGGCATGAAGCGGTCTCTGCAGGCCGTCAAACATGACGGAGAGCAGGCCGGGTCCAAGTGTTGTGGCTAGTGAGACGCCATGTCCCTGCACCGGTTCATCAAGGCCAAGACCGCTAGGGTCCTCATATACCTGGAGAACCGTCCCATCCTTCTCCAGGCTCACCACTTCACCGGTCAGGTTGTGCCGACCCACAGAAACCCTTTCAAACAGAGTCAGACCTGTAAGGTCAGTGCGGACTGTAGCACCTGAAATGGATATGATTTTCCCTGTGGTTTCTGTAGTCTTCATATGTTCAGTTGAATGTGATAACCTATGGCCTTACGTAAAAGGCGCACCGCATAATCTTCCCTTTTGGCTTCCGCTTCCAGGGGGGGCGGCATGATTATAAAAACCAGATCCATGCCTCTCTCCATCTCCCGCAGCCTGTTGTCGATGCTTTCCGTTACAAGCCGTTCATCAATAACAAAAAGGCCGTATTCTGATTTCTGGACAAACTGCTGCAAAAGGGCTTCAAGCTCGGCGCTTGCGCAGACATGCTGTTCAAAGCCGGCCAGTCTGAAGCCATGCATGGCATCTTCTGCTGTAAAGAAAATAATCCTTTTATTCATGCGACAATACTTTCCCGTACCAATTCATCATCCAGCTGAATGGTATTGAGAACCATGCTTATATTTCTGCTATAGCGGTACTGTTCCCAAAGGTAAAAGAGGATATCCCCGACCACTGTTCGCTGCAAAGACCACCTTTTCAGCTTTTGGCTTATAAAACCCAGGAGGACGGTTTCCAGCTGCTGTATAGCAGAGGCTGCCTCATCCGGGATCTTAATATGCAGGAATTTTAGGACCGGGGTCATATCCTTGCGACTATAAGCTTTTGGGAACAGCTCGGCAGGCACTGTTCCCCCGTCGATCATGTCCGGTTCCGCATCAATCTGCCAGCGGAGTCTTTTGGCCAGGCCCAGGCAATTATGAAAATCGACCAGGTGCTGCAAGAAAATCTTCAGCATGGCCGGTTGTTTCTGAGCCAGAAGAAATGATAAAAAACAACCCCTCATATAAACCTCAAGGGCGGCGACCCCTCCCTTTTCGTAATGTTCACCTATTCCGCCAAAAAGATCTGACTGGCGGCAGAGGCTTAATTCAAGCGTGCGCAGCAGAGGGTCAAAATCCAGGTCACTGGTCAGGATGTCCTGTATACTGTCATGCAAGAGACTGTTATGCAGGAGCTGACGGACACGTTCGTTTTCCTTTTTAGCGGAGATATAGCGAAGACATGATATGAGAGTCTGGATTTCGTGATAGGTGAAATAGGGCGCAAAAGCCCTGCGGAGAGTATTGTTCATCCTTTTGTAAACCCAAAGATGCTCGTGGTGGAGAAAACGCCAGATGCCGGGAGCAGCGTATTTTTTCAGGTAGGGGTAGAAAACTGTATTCTGCAGGCTCGCCACTGCATCACTGCCGGCAATGAGAAACTCCCAGTTGCGGAAAAGAGCCCCCCTTTTTCCAAGCAGACGGGCTGCGAGAAATTCCGCGGGATATTCGCACTCACTCGGTGTTTTCAGCAGATCTGGCCTTGCCATAGCGTTTTTCCAGCTCTGTAATGATGGCAGGAAAGATTTGGAACCATTTTCTTTCCAGCCTTTTTTCAAAGCTATTGTCAACAATAATTCTGCCTTCAGCGGTTGTGGCTATCAGGCCACCGCTGATCGCTTCATCCGGGTAAATAATGTCCGCGGAAAAATATTTTGCAGCCATTTCCAGATCAGCGGGATTGACCACTATATTTTCCCATTTTCTTTGCGGCAATTCTGCTACCAGGTCGGCAAATACCTTGCTGTAGCTCCCTTGCCTCAATGACGGCAGTTTCTTGACCGCAGTATTTCTTAAAGCTTGATCAAGTGCCTGGTAGGAAATGAGTTTTTTCTCCCGGGTCTTGATTTCAGTATCTGAATAAATTGAACGCATAGACCTCTGGCAGGCTGAAGCAAGTTGGTCTGTATGCTTTTTTGTGGTAGCGGCAATTTCATCAGCTACCTGCTTGCGTAGGGCGTCAGCCTCGCTTTGTACCGTTTGCCAAATATCATCTATCTGCTTTTGTTCATTTTTCTTCAGGGTGCTTATAAGTTCCTCGAGACCCAATCCTTATCCTCCGAGCAGAATGATTACAGCGACTACGAAGCCAAGGATTACCATGGTTTCAGGAATTGCCACCAAAATAATGACGGTTCCTGAAAGTTCCGGTTTTTCAGCCAGGCTTCCGGCACCGGCAGCCCCAATTTTGGATTGGGCCCAAGCTGTGGCTATGGCAGGCAGGCCGATGGCCAGAGCTGCTGCAAATGCAATTAGTATTTTGTCCATATTCTCCCTCCTTTACCTATATTTTTATGTCATGTTGACTGAGTCCGGCTCTCCTGCAAATTCTTCTGCTGCTCAGCTTTTGTCTGTGAAATATGGCTGCCGCCATCTTTTTCCTGACCGGAGGAAAACGGCCTGTATTTCCGGCCCCCAAGTTCAATAAATTTGTCGAAAAATTCGACATAATGAAGTCGCAGAGAATGAATCGATGAAGAAAAAACCCCTATAATTATACCGATGAGATGAATGAACCCGCCTACGATCAAACCCAGAATAATATCACCGGTAAGTCCTGAAAGCTGGTTGGCAACATTGGCCAGAAGAACGGATGTGAGGCCTATGGCCATGATCCTTGCATAGGAAATGATATTGCCGATATTTTTAAGGAGTTCAAGGGGTGCCAGAAGGCCACCGGAAAAAAGGAGCAGGGGGCAGAGGACCAGAATGCTGATAATCAACGGCCGCGTCAGCAATTCAGGGAAAAAGCCGATAAAGGTGATGATCAGGGCCACGATAAGAAATATAAAAATTATATTTAAAAGCTTCACCACAGCTTCTTTTTTGGTATGCCGGCGCAAGGCACTGACAAACCCCATTGCAAGGCCAAGAGTGATATGGGCCAGGCCGATGGCCATGGCGAAATAGAGCATCGGGATAATGTTTTTCTGACGGTCGAGGAGCAGTGGTTTCAGGCCCAGCACCGTGTGCCCGAAATTACCAAGGAATTCGCCGTACAGGAAACCGAAAATAATGGCATACAGGGAGCAGATCTTTAGGATTCTAACAGCATCCTGGAATAATTGCTTCCCCCTGGCAACCCGTGTTGCCATGAGCGAAAGAAGAAGAAGTATGATTCCATATCCCGCATCGCCAAGGATCAAGCCGAAAAACAGAGGAAAAAAAAGGCCGATAAAGGGGGTCGGGTCAAACGAGGTATAGGAAGGAAGAGGCAGCAGCCTGGTAAAATTTTCAAATGGTTTGAAATACTGCGGGTTTTGCAGGACAACCGGAATCCGTTCCAGATCTTCAATACGGATTTCAATTTCCTCCAGCATTACGCTGCCGGCAAAACTCTTCTTCAGGGTCTCATTCAGGGCGGCAACCTTTTCCGCGGGCATCCAGCCGTATATGAAGAAACACATTGCTGTCTCAAAGGAAAAGGCTGAGGCCTGGAAAATGGAAAGCTGTTCGCGCACCCAATCAAGGGCCGCTTTATACATCGGGCCCCAGCGATGGGTAAATTCGACAAGATTGGCATCCACTGCCTTGATGGCCGCTTCACTTTCCTGTATTTTTTTTTGCAGATACTCCACCTTGCTGACAAAAGTCATGCTCTGAATGGATTCAGGAAAGGTGAACTCAGGCAGCTGCTTCTGACTTAAAAGCTCACGGATATCTTCAGATATGTTTTTGGTTGCGGCAATGAGTCCGACCAGGCTGCCATCCTCCGCTGGAACGGTAAGAAGTTCACAGGATGCATCGGCAAGGCATTTCAGGCTCTCTTTGAGGATATCCTCTGATTTCTCGTCTTTCAGGGTGATGCCGATATAATCCAGATCAGGGGTCAACTGAATTTTTTCAAGCAGTGTCGAAACTGTAGCCAAAAAGGTTTTGTAGCTGCTCAACTCCAAAAGATCGTGGTGTATGGCATCCCGCTTCTCTGAAAGCGTCCGGCACATTGCAAGATGATTCTCGAGGTTCCTGCTGACAGTATCTATGATTGGCCGGGGGGCGAGAAAGCTCTCCCGGATAGTTTCTGCCGGTAGAATTGCAAAGAGACTGTTCAGCTTGGCCTCAAGATCTTCCAAAAAAATTTTTTCAAAAAGAGCCTTTTCGTCGGGCAGCAGCGAGTGGATCTCCTTTTTGTGCAGGTCATCAACAAAACCGACGGCAGAAGGCTCGATGTGCAGATCGCCCTTTTTACGAACCAGAGAGAGTGTCTCCCCCAGCAGTTGGCGGGGGCCGACAATTTCTACTTTTGACATTTTGACAATCACTCTGGCTTTACCTCTTTCCTGTCCGGCAGGATTTCCAGGAGGAATTGCCCTGCAACATCCTGCAGGGTGTCTTCCGGAAGGTTCTGCAGAAATTCCGCCATCTGGTTGACATCGGCAATTTCTTTCTTCGCCTTTAATTCGCAGGTCCTGCAGGTTGTTTCAAGCGATTGCGTAAATTCTTCTTCCAGCTGCCGTTTTTTTGCCTCAAGTTCCTGACTCAGGGAAATACGGACGGACTCAAGCCAGGCCGCTGCTTTTTTTCTCTCGTTTTCAAGGGATTGCTGGATTTCGGATTCGACCGTAATTACGGCTTGCAACAGATCTTTTTCCATAAAGAACCTCTTGCAATACAAGTGGAGAAGACCCGTAAATCAGTGACAGGAGCCTGGGAAAGCATGTAAAGCCCTCCACTTTGGGTTGGCAGTAAAAGATACCGTGTCCAGTGTGAAAGAATATATTTCTATATACCAGATAACAAAGGAAAAAACCAGAAAAGATTTATGGAAACAGCGGAGAAGGCGGGTCGGAAGTCTATTTCTCCAGTGCGAGGGGATTTTTATACAGGCACCCTAAATCTAGTCACAGTCTGAAACATCATGGCGCAGTTTGCGGTCAATAAAATCGCACTCTTTCGGGGAGAGGTCAAAACGGATCTCAGCTTCACTGATTATCTGCTGCCTGCTTTTCTCAGGATGCTCTTTAAGCATTTCACTGATCCAGCACAGGGTCTTTTTCATCCTGTCGCCGGAAGGCATTATTTCGTCGATTGAGGACATGCTGACTCTCCTGTTCTGGTCTCCTAGCTGCTGTCGATTCACCTGTTGAGGGGCTTTAGAATGACGCCGCCCAGCGGCGGCAGGGTTAATCTGACATGGCAGGGGGCAAAGCCAAACGGTTCATGGACAGGGTCTAGCTGGTTGAGGTTAAGCACATTGCTGCCGCCATAAGTGTGCAGGTCCGAATTGAAGACTTCCTGGTAGGCCACTTCTTCAGGCACTCCCATTTTATAGTTGGAGATAACCTGGGGGGTAAAATTGAATACACAGACCAGGTGATCGCGGTGGTCAATACCATACCGGGCAAAACCAATGATGGAGTTATCCACATCATTGAAATCAAGCCATTTAAAGCCGTCATAAGTAAAATCAACCTGCCACAGGGAGGGGTTCGCAAGGTACATATGATTCAATGACCGGACAAAATCCTGCAGCTGTTCATGCAGGTTGTGTTGTTCAGGCAGATGCCATTCAAGGCTTGTCTTGCAGTACCATTCCGACCATTGGCCGAACTCACTGCCCATGAATGACAGCTTCTTGCCAGGGTGGCACCACTGCAGGAGGAAAAAGAGGCGGAGGTTGGCAAACTGCTGCCAGAGGTCACCCGGCATTTTTGCAAGCATTGAGCGTTTGCCGTGTACAACCTCGTCATGGGAAATCGAGAGAATAAAGTTCTCGGAAAAGGCATAATACAATGAAAATGTGAGGGCGTTATGGTGAAATTTTCTATACAGGGGGTCTTTGCTGATATAGCTCAGGGTATCGTTCATCCAACCCATATTCCACTTAAAGCCGAATCCGAGGCCGCCCACGTCTGCCGGTTTTGAAACCCCGAAAAAACTGGTGGATTCTTCGGCAATCATCATGACGTTTGGATAATGTTCATAGATAATGCTGTTGAGGTGACGCAGAAATTCAATAGCATCAATATTCTCTTTGCCGCCGTAACAGTTGGGTATCCATTCCCCCTCCTGGCGGGAATAATCAAGATAGAGCATGGAGGCAACAGCATCGACCCGCAAGCCGTCTATGTGAAACTTGTCAAACCAGAACAGGGCGTTGGCAATGAGAAAGTTGCTGACCTCTTTACGGCCGTAGTTGAAAACAAGGGTACCCCATTCCGGATGAGCGCCCTGGCGGGGATCCTCGTGTTCATAAAGGGCGGTGCCGTCAAAACGGGCAAGACTGTGGGCGTCTGACGGAAAATGCGCCGGCACCCAGTCAAGGATTACGCCGATATCGTTCTGGTGGCAGAGGTCCACAAGGTACATGAACTCCTCCGGGGTGCCATATCGGCTGGTAACACTGTAATATGCAGTTACCTGGTAGCCCCAGGACTCGTCAAGGGGATGTTCCATGACCGGCATCAGTTCAATGTGGGTAAAACCCATCTCCTTGACATAGGGCACAAGTGAGTCAGCAACTTCCCTGTAGGTCAGGAACCGTTCCGGATCGCCGGGGTCACGGCGCCAGGAACCGAGATGGACTTCGTATATCGAAATGGGCTGGTCATAGGGTTTATTGTTTCTCCGTTTTTCAAGCCATTTGCTGTCATTCCAGGAATAATGCTCCAAAGAGCAGACCACGGAGGCTGTTTTGGGCCGAAGTTCGCCGAAAAACTGAAACGGATCAGACTTGGTCAGCAGATCCCTGAACTGGGTCCTGATCTCAAATTTGTAAAGCTCGTTTTCTGCAATTCCAGGTATAAAGAGTTCCCAGATGCCGGAATTTTCTAAGCTGCGCATCTGGTGCACTCGGCCGTCCCAGGAGTTGAAATTGCCGATCACGCTGACGCGGCGGGCCGCAGGGGCCCAGACCCTGAAAATGGTGCCCTCTATACCATCGATGCTCGTTCTGTGGGCGCCGAGTTTATCATATAGCCTGTAATGGGTACCGCTGTTGAAAAGGTAACGGTCCATATCACCCAACTGCGGCAGGAAACGGTATGGATCACCCCTGGTATGAACACTTTTGTCGTAATATTGTATTTCAAGATCGTAGGGAAACGGTTCGGAGAATCCGGGCAGGATTATTTCGAATAACCCTTCCGGCCGCATTTTGTACAGGTATTGTTTTTGGCCATTTATAACAATTTGAACTGATTCGGCATGGGGCTGAAAGGTCCGCACCAATGCAGCCTGCGGCTCATGATCAATGAAATGAAGCCCCAGAACCTGAAAAGGGTCATGATGGTCGGAATCAATGACTCGGTCAATCGCAATATTTATATCGTTTGACATTTTTACTTTTCAGATAAATTGTACTAAAAAAGCAGATAGAATCTGCAGCAGTTTTTCAATTAGAATCCTGTTTAAGATATTATATATATTAAATTTTACATCATTCAACAATGATATAATGAGATGAGCGGTAATTAGATGTAATAATTTCTCCTGCTTTTCAAAATGAAGCTGCCATGGTAGCTTGAAGGAAAGTTGCGCAGGACGTCAAGAAGAGCTAAAAATCGCAGGGGAGAATCTTGTTAAAGTCTTTTGCAACTCTCTTTCATTAAGACTAAAATGAAAAGAAGCGCGCTATGGAAAGTTTGCAAGGAAGTTTTCTGATATCAACCTCAAAGATGCCTGACCCGCGTTTTAGGGAAAAACTTATATATATGTGCGGCCATACGGCGGAGGGTGCCATAGGCCTGGTGGTCAACAATCCGATTCCGGATGTCAGGCTCGATGAAATTCTGAAAAGCGCCGATATTCCGCTGCCTGATTTTGATCTGCCCCCGGTTTACCTGGGAGGGCCCGTTGAAATGGGATCAGGGTTTATTCTGTATACATCAGATTATCACGCCCACAGCCAGCTGCAGGTCAGCACAACCGTATGCCTGTCCAGTGATCCTGAAATTTTACAGGACATTGCCCGTAACACCGGTCCCAGCAGGTATCTTTTTCTCCTTGGATATGCCGGTTGGGGGCCGGGCCAGCTTGAAAATGAATTAACGGATAACGGCTGGTTGATGCTCCCGGCGGAAGACGATGTAATTTTCAATACGCCTGATCCCATGAAATGGAAAATCGCGGCGCAGAAGTACGGGATTGACATTACAACCTACGGCGATGTAGTCGGCAGCGCCTGACCCCTTGAATTGCCTGTTGCCTGCGGCGCCACTGTAAATGTTATGTCGGCCCGGTCCAGCCGGGTAGCGATTCACGTATATGAAATCCAAATTTTACCGTATTATTGAGCATACTGCTGATACCGGTTTTGAGGTCCGTGGCTCCACGCAGGAGAAAATATTTGAGTCTGCGGCCAGGGCATTTTTCGACATCATGTGGCAGATAGGTTCTCAGCAGGAAAGCGAACCGGTGACCGTTGAAGTCACCGGTATTGACCTGGAAGAACTTCTGGTGAATTTCCTGGAAGAATTTCTCTACCTTTATGACGCCAAGGGTTTGGTCTGTAAACGGATACAGGTTGATGAGGTGCACTCCAACAAGGTACGTGCCAGGGCCTGGCTGCAGAAATTTGACGAGGATATTGACCAGGAATTGTTGAGTGTGAAAGCTGTCACCTATCATCAGCTTTTTGTCGGCAGAGAAAACGACACATGGAAAGCCCGGATATTTCTGGATATTTAAACAGCAGACAGGAGCCACCATGCAGGAACTGACCATTCATAGCCTCAGGCAGATCGATCAGTATCGCTGGCTTGTCCCGAAGCAGGGCAAAATGCGAACCGAGGGCATGCTCTTTTTGGACCGGAGCCTCCTTGAGCATGTTAAAAATGACAAAAGCATCACCCAGGTGGCAAATGTAGCCTGGCTTCCGGGTATTGTCGGCCGCAGCCTCGCAATGCCGGATATGCACCAGGGGTATGGCTTCCCCATTGGGGGGGTGGCTGCTTTTGATCCTGAACAGGGTGTGGTTTCCCCGGGCGGGGTCGGCTACGATATCAACTGCGGCGTGCGCCTGTTACGCTCATCTCTTGGAAAGGATGAGATAAAAGGGGAGATTGCAAACCTGGTCAACGGTCTCTTTGCAAATGTTCCTTCCGGGGTCGGGTCCAAACAGCCGAATCTGAAACTCAATAAGAAAGAACTGAAAAAGGTCCTGGATAAAGGGGCGCAATGGGCCGTAAAAAACGGCTTCGGCTCACAGGATGATCTGCTGCATATTGAAGAGTCCGGGTGTCTTTCCTGGGCAGATCCGGAAGCGGTCTCCGACCGGGCCCTGGAACGCGGCCAGGCCCAGCTGGGCACCCTGGGTTCCGGTAATCATTTTGTTGAGGTCGGCTTTGTAGATACGATTTTTGAAGAAAAACTGGCAAAGGGCATAGGTCTTTTCGAGGGCCAGGTAACCGTAATCATTCATACCGGTTCGCGGGGACTTGGACATCAGGTATGCGGCGACTACATTCGGCTGCTCCAGAATGCGGCCCGAAAATATAATTTTGAACTGCCGGACAGGGAATTGTGCTGTGCCCCGGTGCATTCGGCCGAGGGCAGGCAGTACCTGGCGGCCATGGCGGCCGCAGCCAACTTTGCCTTTGCCAACAGGCAGCTTATAACAGCGGAGGTCAGGCGCACCTTTGAACAGGTGTTCGGTCAGGGCGCACAGAAAATGGGCCTGCAGCTGGTTTATGATGTCTGTCATAATATTGCCAAGTTTGAAACCCATGAGGTCGAAGGCAGTCAGCGTGAAGTTGTAGTGCATCGCAAAGGCGCGACAAGGGCCTTTCCGGCGCATCATCCCAAGGTACCTGCAGCTTATCAGGAAACCGGTCAGCCTGTGCTCATACCCGGAGATATGGGCCGCTATTCATACGTGCTTGTCGGCACAGACAGGGCGCTGAAGGAGACCTTCGGTTCCACCTGCCACGGGGCGGGCAGGTTAATGAGCCGCCATGCGGCAAAAAAAGCGGCAAAAGGACATAATGTTACTGCGGAGCTTGCTGAAATGGGCGTGACTGTCAAAGGCGCCGGGCGAGCCACCTTGATTGAAGAA
>Ga0209536_100006641_pt1 | contig 17623 bp, 13 predicted proteins | sample DeeMarSeWOR28_12_FD_187461 | JGI IMG/M metagenome (GOLD analysis project Ga0209536, IMG submission 187461) | Marine sediment microbial communities from White Oak River estuary, North Carolina - WOR-2-8_12 (SPAdes) (version 2) | ecosystem: Environmental > Aquatic > Marine > Intertidal zone >... | reverse complement strand
AATTCCAGTTTCTTCATTGAATTCAATCCAACCTTCAGAATGGAGATCTTGTAATAATCGTGCTGCAAAGGCCAATTGAATTGCTGCTGATTTTGCCAGTTCTCCAACTGATGCTTGTTGAATGTCCTGTAAAATGAATAATAAAGCAAATTTAGGGTTTTTTGCAAGATTTACACGTAATGTCTCAACCACATCTTTAAGTTTTAAGTTAGATTTTTCCAATTTCTTATTAAGATTTGTGGTAGTCATTAAATCTTGAGAAACCTTCTCTAAATCAGTCGATAACTCCTTCATTCTTTTTTCCAATCTTTCATTAGTAGTTTCGAAATCTTTAATACTCGATTCTAATGTTCTAATTTTTGTTTCGAAAATATCGCGTTCTCTTTGAGCCTCAGCTTGTTTTGATCGTGAACTATCAATTATTTGGGAAATTTCCTCCCTAGCTTCTCTTTGTGCTTCTAATTCTTTTTGAATTTCATCTAATTCGCTTTCTTTAGTTGTTAGCTGAGTTTTAAGATCATTAATAGTTGATTTTTGTTTTTCTTGTTCAATTTTCAAATTTGAGAATGATTCAAGGAGTTTTTCTTTATCCTTTTCTATTATCGCGATTCTTTCGTTTTTACTCTTAAGTTCGATATCAAGTTCCTCAATCTTTGATTCTAAATTTAAATTAATCTTACGAGTTCCATTAAGTTCTTCCTGTAAAGAATTGAGCCGATTCTGTAAATGTTCTGATGCTTCCTGTGTATCTCGGTCACTTCTTTCAGCTTTAACTGATAATTCTCGAAATTCTGCTTCTCGTCGATCAAAGTTTTTCTGTAAATCAGTTAATTTTCTCCTCAATTCAACAGCTTCTTGGGCTGTTTCTCCTGAATCTAGAAGGAGATCCTCATTTTCTTGTTCTAATTCCACAATTTTCTCTTCACTATTCTTAAGTTCCTTTTGAAGGTCAGAGATTCTCGTTCTATAATCTCTTAATTCATTTTTTATGGTTTCGAGTTCTTTTTCCTGATTTTTTAGTGTTTCTTTAATTTTAATATTTTCTTCAGCCTGTATGGATAAAACTTGAACCTCTGAGGAAAGATTTCCAATTTCAATATCTTTATTGGCAAGAATTTCTTGTAATTCTTCTATTTCTAATCGTGTGGCCATAAGAGTGTTGCCAACAGTCTCAAATTCAGTTTCAAATTTTTCTTTTTCCATAGTTACCTTTTTTAGTTCACGTTGTGATTCGTCATAAAGTTCTTGAAGATGATTTAGTTCCTGAATCGTTTCTTGTACCTTTTCAGGATCAATTTCAGGCTTGCTCTCTAGTTGGGCGATCAAAGCTTCTTTCTCTTCTAATAAAATATTCAAATCATCTATTTTCATTTCAAATGCAGAAATATCAGGACTTTGTTCTTTCAATTCTCTATTTTCGCGTTTGAGTTGATCTAATTCTTCTATAGTGATTAATGTAGCACTAGCATCCATCAACTCAAGATTATCTACTCCTTTCAAACCTCGTTTTGAAAATTCAGTATGTATTGACTTATTTATTTCCTGCATCTTAATCTTTAACGCATCGAGCATTTTTTCAATATCTTGAAGTGTATAATAGGATTTTGGGGATCGTTGAAGAACATTAAGAGCAGATTTGATTTCAGCAGAGATTTGTTGATCTTGAAGTCGCTCTTGTTCCGCTATACTTTGAATGAATGCCAGTTTAGGGTTTATTTTTGCCAAAAAACACACCTTATTACTTTTTTTTTAAATTCGGTTAGACTTCTTATCCTTTGAGATATTGATATTTGGTTTTTTACAAATTTAACGCGATTGATTTTGGTCTTTAACTTGTAAGTTTTGTTTTAAATAACTTAATTCCTTATTAAAATCAGGTATTCGACCTTGGTATAGATTGAAAAGGGCAATACCTAAGCGAGAGGTACCATCTTGAGGCTCATAGCCAATCATGGTTAATAACTTAAAATTTTGTTGTTGAACAATCTTTAAAAATGTTTGAACAGACTCCAAATTTTTATTAATTATATCTAACACTTTTAATGCACTTTTTTCTCCAGTAGCAAGGTTTTGAGTAAAAGATTCAACTTGTGGGAGTAAGATTATTCTTAATCGATTTCTCAATTCATTAATTTGGATTGAATCATCCTGAGCTAATTGATTTGTCCATTCGAGAATTGTTTCAAAATTACGTAATCCATTCTTTTCGAGTTTAATCCAGTTCAATAATGTCTCCAAAGCGTCTTCAATAGTCACGAGATGTTTATAAAGCTCATCTGGTGATTTATCATTAGGAGTTTTAAGAATCTTTTTTAATTCTATTAGGGATTGGTATAAATCTTGAAGACCATTCTTGTATAGAGGTACTTTAGAATTATCTTTTTCAGGTAACGCCATTCTTTATCGACTCTCTTTTTTCTTAACAAAGAAAGATATAAAGTTTCTTTAAGGATTTGCTACGGGTTATTAAGTGATGTATATTTTAAATGTATTCAATATGATGAATCTTTGATTACGATATTATTCCTTCAAAAAGAAGAGAAAGGCTTTATACGAGTTTTGCTTGGATTAGGGGGACTTGACCAATAGCTATTCCTCCATCTCCACAGGGAATTTGATGATGGTAAATTATCTTTTTTCCAAGCTTATTCGCTACTAAGATTCGATAAAATTCAGAAAATATTACTCTATTAAATGCGACTCCCCCAGATAATCCCACCTTCGCTGCTCCATATTGATTTAAACAATCTATCGCAGCCATGGCAAAAGATTTTGCTATTGCCAATTCAGCTGCATATGCTATATCAGGTAATGAGTTATTAGATTGGATTTCATTCCAAATATCAAATATAAAAGGTGAAGTTTCTATAATAATCTTCCCTCCTGACTTAGTAGAGATTGGTAAATCAAAATTTAAATTATTAGAATGCCTTTTTGCTTTCTCTGCTAAGGATTCCAGTTTAATTGCAGGTTCTCCTTCATATGTTCTTTCACGAGAAGCTCCCAGCATAATACTAATGGTGTCTAGAATACGACCTGTACTAGATGTCCAAATAATCTTTTTATCTACATTTTTGGATAGAGAACGAGCGATTTGTGTACTCAGAATATGATAATCATCACGTTGAGTAATCCAATTTAACCATGGTATTAACTGAAGACAAGATGTTAAATCTTCAAGATTTAATCTTTTTAGTAGTATGGAAAGAAGAACTCTGAGAGGATCAACCACAGCTTTATCTCCTCCAAAAAGTATTTGATTTTCTAAATGTGCTACTCGAGTAAATTCTACAAAATTACCAATTAAAATTTCACCACCCCAAATATTTCCATCAGAGCCGAAACCTGTGCCATCCAATGCAACACAAACAATTAGATCATCTGGATCAGCTTTTCCATCTAAGGATAAACCACTTAAATGGGCATGATGGTGTTGAAATTGATAAAATGGTATTTTTAGTTCCTTAGAGAGTTGATGACCCATTTTAGTAGTAAAAAAATCAGGGTGTAAATCACTCCCAATCGCTTCAATTTTCTTAATACCTAATAAATTTCTGAAATGTTGAATTGAATCATTAAAGAAATCAATATTTTCGATTGTAGACATATGTCCAATATGTTGAGTAGCAAAACATTGATTCCTAAGTCCTAAAGCTCCCACATTATACATCTCTGCTCCCAATGCTAATACATTGGGAGATGAATTAGCCCAAGGAAGGGAAATTGGTTCAGGTACATAACCACGACTTTTACGAATGAATAGAGGTCGTGAAGTATTTGGAAGATCATGAACTCTTAATACACTATCATCAGCACGTTGATAAATTTCTCGATCATGCAATAAAAAGTAGTCTACAATCGGAGATAAATCAGAAATAATCTGTGAATTTTTAATCAATATTGGTAAATTGCTCGGATTTGCAGATGTCATAATCAGGGCAGGATCAGTAGTATTATTCGCAAGTAACACATGAATACCTGCATATGGGAGCATAACCCCTATATTATGAAGTTTTGGAGAAACAAATTGTGAAAGGAAGTAATCTTCATTTTTATTTAATAAAACTATTGGTCTTGGTAAGCTAAGGAGGATTTTTTCTTCATCCTTATTGCAATTAGCAAATGATTTAACCTTAGGAATATTCCCAGACATAACAGCAAAAGGTTTTTCCCCTCTTGCTCCTTTCCATCGACGTAACCGAATTATTGGATTATCTTGTACTGTACTACAAGCAAGATGAGTTCCACCTATTCCTTTAATGGCAATAATATATCCTTCTTTAATTAAAGCTAAAATCTCTTGCCATTTTGATGAAAAACTAAGAGGATCAATAACCATATTTCCTTCTTTATCTAATAATGAATATTTAGGACCACATTTCCAACAACATGTAGTTTGTGCATGGAATCTGCGGTCATTAGGATTGAAATATTCAGTTAAACAATCATTACATAAAGGAAATTTATCCATAACTGTACGTGGACGATCATAAGGGAGAGATGTAATAACAGTAAAACGAGGGCCACATTCAACACACGAAGTAAAGGGATAAAACATCCGACGAGGATCTGAGGACATTTCATTTATACAAATATCACAAATAGGTAGATCTGGTGGAATATACCCAGAAGATCCTTGAATAAGTGAACTTTTTTCAATTTTAAATGAATCATAATTTTCTAACACATCATTTTGAAGATGAAAAGTCGTTTGAAAGGATTCATACCGAGCTAGTGGAGGTTTTTTATTTTTAAGATCCTCAATAAACCTGTTAATGTTATTTTTTGTTCCTTTAATCTGGATTTCAACTCCCGCATCTCCACGATTTAAAACAAATCCTTGAAGATTATGATTTACTGCAATATTATATACAAAAGGACGAAATCCAATCCCTTGTACAACTCCTGTAATTGTTATAGCACAATACAAAGGAAAATCACAATTAGGCTGAAATCAAATTATTATCAAATTTTTACCGCATATGAGATCCTAATTTAAGGGAAAAGAGATGATAATAAACTAATGGATGAACATTAACCAACAATTAAATTTATCAAAGATTAAAATCTCACAATATTTAGTAATTTTAGATCATTAGAAGGGGTACAATTAAGAATGTGTCTTGCAATTCCTGCTCAAGTTGTAAATTTTATCAATAAGACAATGATTCTAGCTGATTTTGGGCGAGGTGTTAAAAGAGAAGTAAGTATTGCTCTACTCCCTGATGAGGTGAAGGAAGGAGATTGGATATTAATACATACTGGTTATGCAGTATCTAAAATCGAACCCCAGGAGGCTAAAGAGATTCTTATGCTTTGGGAAGAAATATGGGCATCTGAAGAAGAATCTCTTACATCCTCAAGATAAAGGGTAGTACTTAACAAACCCTAGGTATTGGCTCACCTACTGGTTTATCCAATAATCTATGGCCTCCAATTCGGGTTTTAAGTAGCACTTGGCCTTTTCTATTAGCTCTTACCTCACCAATAATTGCTGCATTAATTCCCAATTCTGAGCTTTTGATTTCTTCAAGAACTTTCTCTGCATCATCAGGATGGACTGCAAGAATTGCTTTTCCCTCATTTGAGACTAGCAGAGGATCAATGCCAAAAATTTCAGAAATTATTTTTACTTCTTCTTTAATTGGTATAGATTCTTCCTCTAACCAAATAGAGACCGCTGATTTTTTTGCCCATTCGTTAAGTACACTAGCTAATCCTCCTCGTGTAGGATCTTTCATCGCATGAATCCTATACTTCAATAAAGGAAGAATGAGATCAGTTAAGGGGGCCACATCCGATTCAAGGTTAGTTTCTAGCTCAATACCTTCCCTAATTGCTAACATAGCAAATCCATGATCACCCAAAGTACCTGTAGAAATTATTTTGTCACCATGTTTGATAGAGCTATCAGTTATTCTCATACCAGGAGAAATAATACCAAACCCAGTAGTATTTATTATTAAAGTAACTTCATTCATTGAAGTCCTTGGCATTACCTTAGTATCACCTGCAACAATAGCGATACCATATTTTGAAGAAATTTCTGATATTGTTTCGATTATTTCTCCTAATTCCCGAAATGTAAATCCTTCTCTTATTACTAATGATAGTGTTAAGGCAATGGGTTTTGCTCCCATCATGAGGAGATCATTAATTGTTCCAGAAACAGCTAAAGTGCCAATATTTCCTCCCTGAAAGAATATAGGTGTTACAGTATATGAATCTGTTGTAACCACAATATCATAATTCTGATTTGCAAAAGGAATTATTGCCCCGTCATCAAACGCTTCTACCCCTAATGCCGTTTCTGAGGTTTTTTTTATTACAATTTTATTAGCTATGAATTCTATTAAGAAATCCATCTTCTTACCCCCATGACCCATGTCCAATTCTATAATTCGTGTATCATCTGCCGTTTCTAATCACCTGGATTCATCGATAATTACATATAATAGGAATGTAGTGAGAGGAGTTCAATTTATAGAAATTAACAGTTTTTTTAATTTTTCTTCGTAAAAATTAATACCCTATTTGATCAGTTGGTAGTTAAAAGTTATAATCAAAAACCTCATAAAATTTTCATCAGGTTGATTTGGATTAATTAACAGGTTGTTTTTAGGATATGACTATAGAATATTGCGATTGGATTCTTTTTGGTGATCATATTCAAACAATGGATTCTAGTAATCCTTCTGCGGAAATGATTGCTATAAAGAATGATAAATTTGTTTATGTTGGTCCTTATAAAGAAAAACTACTAAAATATACAACAATTTCTACTGATCTTGCGGAAAAGGCGATCATTCCAGGGTTCATTGATCTTCACACACATCTTTGGAAAGATTCTGGGATCTTATCTGTAGATTTATCAAACATATTTACTTATAGAGAGACATTGGATAAAATTGAAGAAGAAATTTCAAAGAAAAAAACTGGGGAATGGATTTTCGTTTCAAACTGGGATGAATCAAAATGGTTAGATTCTAAGAAATATATTCAAAAAACCGATTTAGATATAATTGCTCCAAAAAATCCTGTGTATGCGAAAAGAGAGGATGGGCATTTAGTAGTAGTAAATAATCTTGCACTAAAAGCTTTAAATCTCGATTTAAATCATCCAGGAGTTGATAAAGACGTTACGGGAATTCCTTCGGGCATTTTGAAGGATGTTTGGATTGATATGACACCTTTTTACCAGGATTTAATTCCAAAAAGTATTGAAAAGGCTACTTCTTTCGCTGCTTCAAAAGGTATCACATCAGTTGTAGATAATTTGACTATAACACCCGAAGGCCAAAAAAATATACTAAAAGCTTATTTTGCATTGGATACTAAGGAGAAATTACGGATTCGAGTTTTTCTAAATCCGACACGAAATTCTTTGATGGAATTTCATACAGTTGGAATAACTCAAAATTGGGGGTCGAGTCATCTCCGTTTTTCTGGATTCAAGGGTTTTTATGACGGAGCTTTAGGAGCTTATACTGCTTTATTAAGCTCTAGATATGAGGATATTGATACAAATGGTGAAATTTTCTTAAATGACGTTGAATTAATAGAGCAAATCAAATTTGCAGAAGAAAATGAATATACTATTTGTATCCACGCAATTGGAGACCAGGCAATCGAGCGCTTGTTAAATTGTTATGAAATTGCATTGAAAGGATTGAGTAAAAAATATTCTGAACGACATCATAGAATTGAGCATGCAGAATGTATTTTAGATCATCAAATTCAAAAAGCAAAAGAACTCGGAATAATATTATCTATGCAGCCTAACTTTTTAAAATGGCAATATCCTGGAGAGCTATATGAACAAAGACTTGGGAAGAATCGTTTTCTAAAACTCAATCGATTTAATTCGATTTTAGCTCATAAAGCACATCTTTGTTTTGGATCAGATAACATGCCCCTTGATCCACTTTTCGGGATTAGAGAGGCCTTAATTTTTCCATCTCATGAGGTGCAAATACCCCTTATGGAGGCTGTAAAGTCTTATACTATTAAAAATGCACAAGCTTTGTTTATGGAGTCGTATTTAGGTAGTATAACAAAGAATAAATATGCAGATTTTGTAATTCTGAAAAAACCTCTTGATCTAATTGATCCTAAAGAAATAAATTCAACACTAATTACTACAACAGTGGTTGGTGGCTCTATTATTTATCAATCAGAATAAATTAAAAGGAATCTAAATCGAAATGAAACCTAAAGTACTTTGTACGCACCACATTCCTAAGAAAGGTATTGTTTTGTTAGAAAAAAACTTTGATATAGAAGTTTTAGATAACAATCTAACTGTCAGTGATCAACTAAAAGAAAAATTGCCTGAAGCTCAGTATTTAATATCATTACTATCCATTCAAATCTCAAAACATCATATGGAGCTCGCTCCTAATCTTAAAGGAATAGCCAATTATGCAGTAGGTTATAACAATATTGATATTGAAGCAGCAAAAGAACTTGGTATAAAAGTAACAAATACACCAGATGTCTTGACCAATGCGACAGCAGATCTAGTTTGGGCCTTAATATTAGCTGTAACACGAAGAATAATAGAAGGTGATGCTATTTGTCGACAGAACTCGTTTCCAGGTTGGTCACCTGAATATATGTTAGGGTATGAAGTCACAGGGAAAACGCTGGGAATTATAGGTGCAGGTAGAATCGGCAGTGCCGTGGGGAAACGGGGGATAGGCTTCGATATGAAAATTATTTATAAATCAATGACAAGAAAACTAGAACTAGAAGAAAAATATGGATTTATCCATTATCCTAGTTTGAATGATCTTTTAGGGGATGCTGACATTGTTAGTTTGAATGTTCCTTATACAAATGAAACTCATCATCTAATTTCTAAAAAAGAGTTGGAAGAGATGAAATCTTCCTCTTATTTAATTAATACGACTCGTGGAAAAGTAATAAATGAATCCGACCTGATTGAAGCACTTGAGACAGGATTGATTGCAGGAGCAGGTTTAGATGTTTTTTATGAGGAACCTTTTATTTCCGAACGAATGAGGAAGCTGAAAAATATAGTTATGACACCACATATAGGTTCTGCAACAACCAATGCAAGAAATGCGATGGCAATAATAGTTGCAAAAAATATTATAGCAATTGAAGCTGGAAATAAGCCTCCGAATTTAGTTCCAGAATTAAATAAATAAAAAAAGTAAAAGGGTTCTCATTGAATTTGATGAAGAGACCCTTTGCAGTAAGGACAAACAGAAACTTCTGTTCTACCAAGATCATCATAGCAGTTTTTACATATCATCCTAGAACACTGCGTACATTGATATGCTGAATCAGTTGAAGGATGTTTTGATCCATCTAATTGGCAATAGAATGATTTTCTCTCATCAGGGAAGTACGAATATCCTTTTTCAGTGATAACCTTTGCTCCACAATGTTTGCAATATTTACTACCTGGGATTATTGCTTGTCCACAACTCTTACAATTACTTGACGATGCAGGAGTAGTAACGCTAGAGGATCCATAATCCCTTCCTATTAATTTTGCCCCACAATTCTTACAATAAACATCTCCTACTTTATAGTCATATCTACATCTTTGACATTGACCACTGGAAGATGTTGTGACAACTTCAGCAGGAGTAGTGGTTGAAGGTGTAATCGGAGTAGTAACTGTTGTAATATCTTGAGGTTGACTCTTCTTAGATCTGCGTTGAATTAACGCGATGATTAAAATTATGACAATTATTGCTCCAATGATTAAGAGAATCGGTCGAAGATCACTCCATCGATCCGTATGGGTAACTCCTGTTTCATAAGAAACATCGAATGTGATATCAACAGAATAATCAGGATTTACAAAAGGATCAAAGTAAACAAAGAAATACCAGGTACCACTAGTGGGTACTGCAAAAGTACTCTCAGGAACTGACTCAGTAGGGCCAATATTAACAGGAGCTGAACTAAAGTCATAAACATCTTCAGCAATGTAATCTACAACGAAATCGACAACTGCAGGAGTTTGGTTTGGATTATACCAAACAAGATACCAATCTTGAGCATAAGGAATAATAAATTGATTACTATAATTCCCACTTCCGATATATTCATCCTCAGGTACAATAGATTCCCAATTATTCCATCTATTCAGATCGTTGGCGTCCGCAATGAAAAATTCTATTGTTCCTGATACAACTTCAAAATAATAGTCCAGTGATGACCCAGGCTTCAAGAAATACCCAATGTATTGGTAATCATGGTCTGCCTTAACAACCATATCATTTTCGCTATATGTACCTGAACGTTGAGAAGTTGCTGGAAAAGCTTCAAACGGATGATTTGCTATAATAAATGTTACTCCTTGGCCCGAAGGACTGATAGCGTCCATAGAATATGTTATAGAACCACCAGCTGACATTGTTTCTCGTTCATACCAATATTCATTATAATATAGTGTTTGAGTGTCTCTATAGTTAACTAATCCGTCTGAAGAGGCGTTAGTAAATGGATATGGTATAATTGCCAGGCCAATAATCGGTATTATTAGAAGTGCAATTATAATTGCTAGAGCTACACCTCCACCCCAGTATACTGGAGCATAATACCATGGTCTACCAGGATATCCCCACCACCAGTTCCAGTACCACCATCGACGATACCATGGTCTATAATAGGGTCCCCAATAACGTCTATGAGGGCGTCTCCAAAAAGTGGAGCGTCCAGCGCCATGTTGGCTAGGAGATCTTGAGACTGTCCTTCGTGCCCCAGTACGACCAAATGGACGTCCTGAAGATCTCACACTTCCTACACGAAAGCTACGACTTCCACCTCGAAATCCACCACCACGGAATCCGCCACCGCCTCCGCCTCCTCCTCGAAATCCGCCGCCACCACCACGAGGCATAGTTCAGTCCTCCTTTATGGTTACTGATGTTTCTCGGAAGAAATAATCTCTGGAAACAGCTAGGATAAGTGCGAGAATAGCTATAAAACCAAGAATTAATCCTAGAAAATCAATTGATGCCCCAGAAATAGTGCCAGTAGCCATTAATAAGAGAAATATGCTCCATTGGATAATTAAGTTAATAAATCCAACCAAAAATCCGATTCCTTTCCAATTCCTACGAATTTTAACTAGTTGATAGTCAGCATATGCCCATTGATAAAGTGCAAATGCGCTGAAAAGGCCTAGAACGAGGAACACAAATCCATAAATCGTGAGAACCCATCCTAATAATTGAAATTTTGCAGGTAATTCAATATATCTGAAGAAGTAACCTTGACCATGCGCGTCAAAGAGATAATAAGTCGCCTCATAACTCCCTGAGGTAACAAGTGGTGCCCTTAGAAATCCTGTTATTCCAAGAAGTGGAGCGAATATTCCAAACAAGAGATATATAATGGACATAAACACTGAAAAAGCAAAATTAACTAATCTTGGATTTGATATTGCAATTAATCCTTTTAGATCCTCATATTTTTCTGGAAGAAAACCCCAACAATCCATAATCGTAGCAACTCCTAGAAGTTTATTATTCTCAATGACTGGAATAACTGAGACATCTAGATCACGCATACGGTTAAATGCTACAGAAACTGGAGTTATTTTTTGCACTGGTTCGATTGTGTACATGAAGTCAGTTACTTTAGCAACCTGAGTATCGATACCTTCTGCGACTGCTCCACTAACGATATCGAAATCAGCTATGACTCCAAGCACTTTTTCAGTTTCATCAACTACAATTAAATCTGGAATACCAAGCTCCTTCATTTTACGAGCTGCATCCTTGACGGTTGCTTTCGATGATATTGTGTCATATTCATCATCTATAGCGTCTAAATCTTCAATTAAAAACTCTTTTTTACTTGACAAAGGATTCTTATCTCCATTATTGTTTCGTTTTAAAGGTAAATCCCATTATGGAGTTAAAATACTCAGATGAACTAATCCAAAGCGAGTTATTATAAATCTTTTAATCCAAGAACAATAAAGAAAAAAGTAGAATAGTTAATTAATACTTTAAAGAAGCTTAAAAATCTCTTAGTTTCTGTTAAATTTATCCATCCAACTTCTATTTATTAGAATGATCTCATTCATTAACTTGTTTAAATAGATAATACATTTAAGGAGATAATTTTTTATTATCAAATGGCATATAGATTATGATTTGAGGAGAATTAATATTACTTTTAAAGGGGAGAAATAGATTATCAAAAGCGATATATAAGAAATACTCATTGATATTATTGTTGAAAATTAGGTTAGGTAATAAATTTGTTATCTAGAAGAGATAAAGGATAACAAAATCGGGGAGAGGTATTATTTACCGAATTAGCAAAAGAACTTCAAATTGCATCTGCTATGCTAGCGTAAGCAATAAAAATATGGGCTGATCATCGAAATGATCCTGATGCTAGAGATGAGGTTCTCAAGATAAAATCTGAAATAATTGATGCAGAGAGACGCTGTGATGCAATAAAAGGGGAATTAACGAGCATTATTTTCTCTAAGGGAGCCTATCTTCCACAAGCTACCGAGGATAGATTTAAGCTAGTGGATCTCATGGATAATATAGTAAATAGAACTGAAGTTGTTATACGTCGTTTATGTGCAAAAGCAGACTTCCCTAATCGCATTCCTCATGAAATGCCAATACTTGCTGATAAAGTTTATCAATGTACAGATTTTTTACAAGATGCATTGAAGAATATAGATATAGATTTTGAAACAGCAGGACAATTTGCCCGTAAAGTAGAACTTATTAGAGAAGAGGCTCGTGATTTAGATTTTCATATTTTTGGGAGAATTCATTCACCTGATTATGAAGCAAAGGACGTAGCATATCTTTACACGATATTTGTCAGCTTAATTAAAGTTGCGGAGGCTTCTGAACAAACTGCTGAATATATTCAGGCAATGACAATAAAATATGGTTTTTGAGGTGACTTGGTACTCGAAACCTTTATCCTCCTTTTTGCGTTAGCTATGGCTTTTGCAGTTGCATTTGCAGCTGGTACAAATGATGAGATGATGGTCCCTGGTGTGGCAGCAAGAGTATTCTCTTTGAGGACTTCAGTTATCTTAGAAGCTATTTTTTCAGTCATTGGATCAATTTTTGGAGAAAAAGTAGCAAAAACAATCAGGAAAGGGCTCATCTTAGATGGATATATCTTAAGAATGACTGATATCATGGTTATTGCAGTTCTTATATCCATGGTTATTTAGTTAGTTATAACCAGTATTACTGAAGGTTTACCAATTTCAACAACTCAAAGTGTTATTAGCTTAATTCTCGGTGTTGCTTGGTTAATTTGGGGGATTTTTTCTGTTAACTATACAACTGTCATTAATGTAATCTTTGGATGGATAATCAGTCCTATTATAGGTTTTATTGCTGCTACTACAATCCATTTCTGGATACTACGTCTTGAGCTTTCTCTAAGTTCAAGAACACAATATGAGGCTCGATAAGCTTGGTATGGAAAATTCCTCGGGTTATTTTTAATAATCTCTACAGCTAGTAGGGCAGGGAATGACGTTGCGAATTCTATTGCCCTGTATTAGGTTTGAAATTTCTTGAAGGGCAAGATACGAGCTGATTGCTCCTTATAGGGGGAATAGGAATGGCTATCGGTTTAATAATTATCGGATGGAAAGTAATCAAAGTAGTTGCGATGGAAATCGTTAGTATGAGTCCCTCTTCAGCTTTAAGTGCTATGATTTCAGTCAGTCTTGTTATGACATTTGGGACATTATTGGGTTTCCCATTGTCTGGAACACATGTTTTAGTAGCATCAATGATCGCTGTAGGTTGGGCAGAAAGGGGTAGGATCAAAGGGGAAATGGTAGCTAAGATTTTTATCAGTTGGATAATAACAGTACCTATTTCAGCATTTTTATCTGCAATAATGTTACTCGGGATTACAATCACTCTTGGATTTTTCATTTGAATATTAATATAAGACCCATTTGGTTAAATCAGATTTTCTCCTATCCGTAAGTCTAAAGGTGTTAAACGATTTATGATTTCAGTTACTGGAATATCAGAAATCCGGATAGATGTCACACGTCCCATAGAACGGCCTTGTTTGTGACGATTCATAACTTCTAGCTGAATTAATCCTAATTTATTTAGATCTCTTAAATAACTCCAAACCTGAGTTTGTCGGCGTGGTCTAACTCCAGCTTCTTCACATATTTCTACGTAGGATTGTTTTACTTCTGGAGTGGTTACAGATGGTTTTTTTTTGTTCTGTAATAATTTTGCGGTACTTAAAAGAAGTAATTTTTGATGTGTGCTTAAATCATCTAGTAACGACTTTTCTATGGGCAGAATAGTTATTATTGCATTTCTCACATGTTCATTCATGATATGATTTTCGTTTTCCTGATCTGCCAATTTGGCAGCTCGCCAAAGTAAATCGATTGCAAACCGTGCATCACCGTGTTCTTCTGCTAAACTTGCAATAAGATCAATAAGATCCTCATCATAGCTCTCCTCCTTCAATCCTTCCTCTGCACGGCTATAGATTATGTCATAAAGCTGAGCTCTAGTGTAAGGTTTGAAAAATATGAAATTTTGGCCCAAAGAGGATGCGGTAGAGAGATCTAGATAATGACGGAAATTCTCATCACGAGTAATAAGTAAGAGATTGAAACGTGCCTCGATTTTTTCGTTTGATTGTCCAAGGTCTTCTCTTCCTGATGGGGCTTCTTCCAGACGAGAGAGTGAGTAAAGAAAATCAGTTCGTTCTTCTGGTAATAAGTAATCAATCTCATCAAGAACTAATAAAACTATAAGATTCTGTTCATACAACAGAAGATTGAACATTCGGACCAGCTCATCAACTCCAAAGCCACGAAGTGGAAATCCAGGCACAAGCTGTCTAAGAAGTGTTGTTAATATTAAATGTGGTGTTTTAGTTTTTCGACAGTTAATGTGGAAATACTTAAAAAGCGGTCTACCATATCTCCACTCTCTCCTCATATACTTGATGAGGTCTTTTCCAAATCTTCGCGAAATAGCTGTTTTTCCTGTCCCAACTGGTCCATAAATTACCACTTTTCGACTTGATGAAGTGGATTCAGTAATGATCGATCGAAAAAAAGTAGCTAAGGTTTTCATTTCGTCTTCTCGATGCCATATCCGCTCAGGAATATAGTGACTTGTAAAAATATTTTCTCCCTCCTCTTTGAAAACACTTAACTGGGAGCTAAATAGAGTGGTGAAGTTAGTTGGTTCTTGAGAAGGCATCTTTATTCGCTCTACTTTTTTGTCGGAGGGAGGAGCACGATTTTCAGTTCTCTCTCTGACTGACTAAATGAACTCTATACCTTATTAATAATAGTACAACACCGTTTAATCAAACATTGAATGAAATATCTCACCTCTGCATCATGAAATTAGTACATTCTAATGCTTAAATTATGGATAAAAAGAGGAGATCAAGAATTCTTCTTCAGTCTAAAGAAATCAAAATATTTTGTTCTAAATAACACATTATTACGCTTAATAATACTCTTACATTAATTTTAAGTTTTTTACACGAAAAAATAAAGTCTCTAAAGAGAATAATCTTAGTTTTGGATTAAATGGAAAAAATGTTTACCACAGAGAGAGCTGATTGAAAATAATAAAAATAAACATTTTTTGTCTATTATGCTAATTAAATTAAAAGAATTACTGAAGTACGAAGATTCTGAGCATTATATCTTTTCTCATTAATAATAAGACTATAGGTTTAATTTCTTACTCATAATTAATCTGCATAGACAAAATCAACTACCTTTCATTTAGATTCATTACTCTCTTTAGTTATAAACTTAGTCATAGAAGGTATAATCACAAAAAATAACCTAATAGAGATGAAATATTTGCCCCCTCGCAAAAAAAAGACTTCTTCAAGTTCAAATCTTGACGTCGAAGAAATAGATGACAATGAAAATGCTGAATCAGATGATTCAAATGAAAATGATACTTTTTCTTATACAACATCATCTGGCCCTAGGAAAGAAATTTCTGAACTTCCTGGAATTGGTCCTGCTACTGCTAAAAAACTACAGGACGCTGGTTTTGGGACTTTAGAATCATTAGCTACTGTTAGTATAGGTGAATTGGTTTCAGTAGGTAATCTTGGAGATGCTACTGCACGTAAAATCATACAAGCTGCTCGTGATGCCTTGGATTTTGGTTTTGTCACTGCAGAGGAAGTTTTAGAGCGAAGACGTAATATGTTGAAGATTACAACAGGTTCTTCAGCTCTTGACGATTTATTTGGTGGAGGTATTGAAACTGGGTCTATGACCGAATTTTATGGAGAATTTAGGACAGGAAAGACCCAAATAGCTCATCAGCTATGTGTTGCTGCCCAGCTTCCCCGAGAAATGGGTGGATTAAATATTGACGGAGAAGAGCCAATTAAAGTCGTTTATATTGACACAGAAGGCACTTTCCGTCCTGAAAGAATATTAAATATGAGTAAACGCTGGGATGGGCAATTAAATATTAAACAAACTCTGAAGAACATCATGCATGGTCGTGCATATAATTCTGATCATCAAATGGTACTTGCAGAAAAGGTTGCTAAAGATAGTCAGAGCCAACGTATTGGTCTGCTCATAGTTGATTCCTTAATAGCGCATTTCAGAGCTGAATATGTAGGTCGCGGAACACTCGCAAGCAGACAGCAAAAACTCAACCAACACATTCATACACTACTTAAAATTGCTGAAGTAGGCAATTTAGCTGTTATTGTGACAAATCAAGTTCATTCAAAACCAGATATGTTTTTTGGAGATCCAACAGCACCTGTAGGAGGGAATATTGTAGCACACGCGAGTCAAACTCGGGTCTATTTGCGGAAGTCGAAAGGTGAACGACGTATAGCTAGAATAGCAGATTCTCCATTACTTCCTGAAAATGAAACAGTTTTTGCAATTACTAGTGATGGAATTATTGATGTTTCATGATTTTTCCTTTTCTCCATGAGGGTTTTTATTGTTATACCCTCTTTTTTCTTTTTTCCCCAGCTAGTTGGTTATAACATTTAAAATTGAAGATTTTAACGAATTATTTTTAAACTATTATTCTATTCACTCTTTATTCTTCCTTCTCCATTCAATCTTCGTTTTGAACTTCAATTTATTTCATTAAACATGAAGGTAAAGGTAATGAAACATTATTCTATTATAATAACAGGTACAATAGGAGCAGGAAAGTCTACCCTCTGTTGGAAGATTTATCGATATCTTAAAGGATTCACAGACTCAATAGGAGGAGTCATTACTTTACAAAATGAAAAAAAATGGTTCTATCTTATTGCAGAAAATGTGAAAATTTCATTTGAAGCCGAGGAAAGAGAGGATTTTCTCCACATTGGTAATTATAAGGTTAGTATAAAAAATCTTCAAATCGCTAATCAAAGTATAAGAAGTTCTTTAGGAAAAGATTTTCTTTTTATTGATGAAATTGGCTTCTTAGAGCTACAATTTCAAGGATATTATGAGGTTCTTGACTTAGTTATAAAGCGGAATCAAAGTAATATATTTGTAGTTAAAGAGAGAATTTTGAATGATTTAATAAGGAAATATCCAATGCTTGAATATTATCAAGTTGTAAAAGTCTCTAATCTTAATATTGGCAAG
>Ga0209536_100006640_pt1 | contig 17626 bp, 18 predicted proteins | sample DeeMarSeWOR28_12_FD_187461 | JGI IMG/M metagenome (GOLD analysis project Ga0209536, IMG submission 187461) | Marine sediment microbial communities from White Oak River estuary, North Carolina - WOR-2-8_12 (SPAdes) (version 2) | ecosystem: Environmental > Aquatic > Marine > Intertidal zone >... | reverse complement strand
CGAACGCCGACGGCGACCCCGGTGATGGCGCCGAGGCGCTGCAAACCTGCCTGCAACGCGCCGAACCCGCGCCGCTACCGGCTTCGACGCAAGACGCCGACCCCGGTTTCTGGCTTTATTCGTCCGGCTCCACCGGCAGGCCCAAGGGCACCGTGCACACCCATGGCAACCCTTACTGGACCAGCGAGCTGTACGGCAAGGGCGTGCTGGGCATTACCGAACAGGACGTTTGCTTCTCCGCGGCCAAGCTGTTTTTTGCCTATGGCCTTGGCAATGCGCTGACTTTTCCGCTCGCCGTCGGCGCGACCACGGTGTTGCTCGCCGGGCGCCCCACGCCCGACGTAATTTTCAGCAAACTGATCGACCACCAGCCGACGCTGTTCTTCGGCGCCCCGACCGGTTACGTCGCCATGCTGGCGTCACCCGCTCTGCCTGCGGCCGACAAACTATCGCTGCGCCTCGCCGCTTCCGCCGGCGAAGCGCTGCCCGCGGAGCTGGCGAAGCGTTTCACCGCGCATTTCGGCATCGACGTGATCGACGGTATCGGTTCGACCGAAATGCTGCACATCTTTCTTTCCAACATCCCCGGCAAGGTGCGTTACGGTTCGACCGGCTACCCGGTGCCGGGCTACGATATCGAGTTGCGCGGCGATGACGGCCAACCGGTCGCCGACGGTGAACTCGGCGAACTCTACACCCGCGGGCCCAGCGCGGCGCTGATGTACTGGAACAATCGCAGCAAGAGTCGTTCTACCTTCCAGGGCGAATGGACGCGTAGCGGCGACAAGTACATCCGCAACGAAGATGGATCCTACACCTGTTCCGGCCGTAGCGACGACATGCTCAAGGTGAGCGGTATGTATGTCTCGCCGTTCGAAGTCGAGGCGACGCTGGGAGAGCATCCGGCGGTGCTGGAGTCGGCGGTGATCGGCGTGGTGGACGAAGAAGGTCTGACCAAGTCCAAGGCCTTCGTGGTGCTGGCCGAGGGGCAACAGGCCAGTGCCGACGACCTCAAGGCCTTCGTCAAGAATCGGCTGGCGCCTTACAAGTATCCGCGCGCGATCGAGTTTGTCGACGAGTTGCCGAAGACCGCCACCGGCAAGATTCAGCGTTTCCGCCTGCGCGAGCTCGAGGGGACGCAGTGAATTCGTCGGTCGAGTTTATCGACATCGACTGGGACGGGCGTAGCATCAGCATCGAGTACCAGTGGCTCGGTGACGCCGACCCCGCGCGGCCGCTGCTGGTGTTTCTACACGAAGGCCTGGGCTCGCGCGCGATGTGGAAGGATTTTCCGGCAAGGCTGTGTGCTGCCGTTAACTGCCGCGGGCTGGTGTATTCACGCCCCGGTTACGGTCGCTCGACTCCGCGCGCCGCCGATGAGCGTTGGCAGGTTGATTTCATGCATCAACATGCTTACCAGGTCTTACCCGCAATTCTCGAGACGCTCGAAGTCGATACGGCGAATGATCCGCCCTGGCTACTCGGGCACAGTGACGGCGGTTCGATCGCGTTACTCTACGCGGCGCGCTATCCAGAACGGACGGCGGGCCTGATCCTGTTATCACCGCACATCATGGTCGAAGACCTGTCGATCAAGAGTATTGAGCAAGCGCGCGAAACCTATCTGAACACCGATTTGAAACAGCGGCTCGGCCGCTACCACGACGATCCGGATTCTGCCTTCTGGGGCTGGAACCGCATCTGGCTGGCGCCGGAATTTCGCCACTGGAACATCGAGAGCGAAATCAGCACCATTGCCTGTCCAGTGCAGGCGCTGCAGGGGCTTGATGACGAATATGGAACCATGGAACAGGTTTACGGCATACAGCGCCTGTTGTCGCAGACGCAGGTTGTCGAACTGGCCGATTGCGGGCACTCTCCGCAGCGGGATCAGGGCGAAGCGCTGATATCCAGCGTGGCGGGCTTTATCGACGCGCATGGCCCGCTTGCCGGCGAACAAAAGTACCGGGCTGCGAATCAATGATCGCAACACCGGCCGAAGCGTGAGGGAAACATTGGGCTTCTGCGCGGGTTTGCGGCACAATTGGCGCGATCGGCGTAGAATCGTCCGGATAATAATTAATGGCCGCGCGCAGCATGCACGGACAAAAGTGAAATCCAGTAACTCCAGAGGAGAAAAGAAATGATTGTAAAGTTGATGCGTACAACCCTGATAGCGGCCGCCATGGTGACGAGCGGAATGGCGCAGGCCGACAACGTGAAGATCGGTTTCGTGACCACGCTCACCACGCCTGCCGCCGTCATCGGTGAAGACATGAAGAATTCGGTGGAACTTGCGCTGGAACACATCGGCAACAAGATGGGCAATCTCGATGTCGTGCTGATCATGGAAGACGATGGCTTCAAGCCGGACGTCGGCAAGCAGAAGACCGACAAGCTGGTCAAACAGGATGATGTTGATTTCGTCGCCGGCTACATCTGGTCGCACGTGCTGCTTGCCTCGGCCAAGTCGGTGCTCGACGCCGACAAGTTCCTGATCAGCGCCAACGCCGGTCCATCGCAGATGGCAGGCAAGCGTTGCGACAAGAACTTCTTCTCGACCTCGTGGCAGAATGACCAGACGCCGATGGCAATGGGCGAGTATCTGAACCAGGTTGGCGTCAAGTCGCTGTACATCATGTCGCCAAACTATGCCGCCGGCAAGGACATGGCCAATGGCGTCGAAACTACTTTCAAGGGAGAAATCAAGGGCAAGGATCTGACCAAGTGGGGCGCCGACGCCCAGCTCGACTTTTCCGCCGAACTGGCCAAGGCCAAGGCTTCCGGCGCCGAGGCGATTTTCGTGTTTTACCCCGGCAAGGCCGGCGGCGCGTTCATCAAGCAGTACCAGCAGGCCGGCTTGCAGGACGTCATGCCGCTATACACCGTGTTCACCGTTGACTCGATCTCCCTGCCGAAACTGCAGGCCGGTGGTTTGACCGGCGTGCTGGGCTCGAAAAACACCCAGGAATGGTCGCCCGACATGGATAATGCCGCCAACAAGCGTTTCGTAGGCGACTACCTGAAAAAGTACGGCAAGTACCCGTCGTTCTACGGCGCCCAGTCCTACGACGCGATCATGCTGATCAAGAGCGCGGTCGAGGCCACCGGTGGTAACCTGAAGGACAAGGATGCGCTGCGCAAGGCGCTGAAGGCAGCCAATTTCGATTCGGTGCGCGGCCGCTACAGTTACGGCAACAACCACATGCCGATTCAGAATTTTTACCTGCGCGAAGTGGTTGCAGACTCCGAGGGCCGCTGGACCACCAAGATCGTCAGTACGGTGTACAAGAATCACCAGGATCCGCACGCCAAGGACTGCAAGATGTAGGGATTTTGCTCGAGTCGCCTGTCCCGGGCCGAGCCCGTGGCCAGGCGATTCGATCTGTTTTCAAGCTGGATAATCGATATGGACTGGAATCTGCTCATCTCCCAGTTGATGAACGGACTGCAGCTTGGCCTGTTGCTGTTTTTACTGGCATCCGGGCTGACCCTGATTTTCGGCATCATGGACTTTATCAACCTGTCGCACGGTTCCTTCTACATGATCGGCGCCTATTTCTGCGGCAGCATCGTGGCCTATACCGGTTCCTTCGCGCTCGGGATCCTCGTCGGCCTCGTAGGTGTTTTTATCGTCGGCGCGCTGGTCGAGTGGTTCATCGCGCGCAAGCTCTACCGCGAGGATCATCTCGACCAGGTGCTGGTGACTTTCGGCCTGATCCTGATCTTCGATACGCTGGTGCACATGTTGTGGGGCGCTTCGGGCATGGCGATCCCGCTACCCGCTGTGCTCAACGGCCAGCTGACGCTGGGTGAACTGGTATTGCCGACTTACCGCCTGCTGATCATCATAGCGGGCTTCGCGGTGGCGGCCATTCTCTACATCCTGGTCAGCAAAACCCGGCTTGGCATGCTGATCCGCGCCGGCGCCTCCAACCGCACCATGGTCGAAGCCCTCGGCATCAACATCAATCGTCTGTTCCTGTTTGTATTCGCGCTTGGCGCGGCGATGGCCGGGCTCGCCGGGATGTTGATCGCGCCGATCACCGAGGCCAGCATCGGCATGGGCAACGACATTATCATCGTCGCCTTCGTGGTAGTCATCGTCGGCGGCATCGGCTCGGTCAAGGGCGCGTTTTATGCCGCCATGATCCTTGGCCTGATCGATACCCTGAGCCGCTCCTATCTCGATGTGCTGCTCGGTCTCGCGATGCCTACCGAATACTCGGAAACCGCGGCGCCCGCGATTTCGGCGATGCTGATCTATATCCTGATGGCGGCGGTGCTGGCGTTTCGTCCGCAGGGTTTGTTTCCCCCCGCCGGAGCGAAATAGTGAAATGGTTGCCCGCCACCCTGGCGGCTCGAGTTTACGCGCTGCTGTTGCTGGTGCTCGCGTTCGCGCCGCTCATCTTCGAGTGGATCGATCAGCCGTTTTACCTCGACCTGTTGAGTCGCGCGCTGATCCTCGCCATCGCCGTGATCAGCCTGAACCTGATCCTCGGTTTCGGCGGCATGGTCAGCCTCGGCCACGCGGCCTATCTTGGTATCGGCGCATACTGTGTCGGCATAGCCTCGTACTATGATTTCTACAATGGCTGGTTGCACCTGGCACTGGCGCTGTCGGTCAGCGCGATCTTCGCGCTGCTGACCGGCGCCGTCAGTCTGCGTACCAAAGGCGTGTATTTCATCATGATCACCATGGCCTTCAGCCAGATGGTGTATTTCACTTTTCTCAGCCTGGAAGAGTACGGCGCGGACGACGGCCTGGTCATCTATTCGCGCAGCGAGTTTCCCGAGTTCATCAGCATGGATAGCAGCGCCGGGTTGTATTACTGGGTGTTCGCGTTGTTGCTGGCGTCGCTATTCTTCGTTTATCGGCTGGTGCACGCCCGTTTCGGGCGCGTCATCGTCGGCTCCAGGTTCAACGAGCAGCGCATGCAGGCGCTGGGGTTCAACACCTACCGTTACCGCCTCACCTGTTACGTGATTTCGGCGATGATGTGCAGCCTGGCGGGAATGTTGCTGGGTAATTTCACCGGCTTCATCAGCCCCGACATGATCGGCTGGGCACGCTCCGGCGAACTGATCTTCATGGTCATCATCGGCGGTGTCGCCACGTTTTTCGGCCCGCTGGTCGGTACCCTCGCGTTCGTCGTGCTGGAGGAGGCGCTGTCGGCGATTACCGTCTACTGGCACCTCATTTTCGGGCTGCTGCTGGTGGCGCTGGTGCTGTTCGGCAAGGGCGGTATTCACGGCTGGTTGAGCCGGCTCGAGCGTAAGGTAGCCGATCATGGCTGATCACCTGCTCACCGTATCGCACCTGCACAAGCACTTTGGCGGTATCGCCGCGATCGACGACGTCAACCTGGCCGTCGAGCAGGGACAGATACACGCCGTGATCGGCCCGAATGGTGCGGGCAAGACCACGTTGATCGCGCAGTTGTCGGGGCAGATCAAACCCGATAGCGGCGATATCGAGTTCGGCGGTCGCAGCATCGTCAACTACAGCATGGCGCGCCGCGCGCGCGCGGGGCTGGCGCGCTCGTTCCAGATCACCAGCGTGCTGATGCCGATGACCTTGCTGGAGAACGTGATGCTCGCGGTACAGGGTAGCGACGGTCATTCGTTTCGTTTCTGGGCGCCGGTAAACCGGGACGCGCGGCTTAAAGACGCGGCGCTGGCAAGCCTGGCTGCAGTCGGACTGGACGACCGCGCCGAACAGATCGCCGCCAACGTGTCGCATGGCGAACAGCGTCAGCTCGAAGTGGCGATGGCGCTGGCGATGAAGCCGCGCATGCTGTTGCTCGACGAGCCGATGGCCGGGATGGGCAAGGAGGAGGGTGGCGCGATGGTGGAAATCCTCAACCGGCTGAAAGGCAAGCTCACGATTCTGCTGGTGGAGCACGACATGGATGCAGTGTTCAGCATGGCGGACAAATTGTCGGTGCTGGTGAACGGACACATCATCGCCACCGACAGCGTCGACAATATTCGCAACAACTCCGAAGTGCAGAAGGCTTATCTCGGTGACAGTCATGCTTGAACTCGATCGGGTCGAAACCTTTTACGGTACCATCCAGGCGCTGTTCGGCATGAGCCTGCAGTGCAGGGCAGGCGAGGTCACCACGCTGCTCGGGCGCAACGGCATGGGCAAGACCACCACCGTGGGGTCAATCATCGGCACGCTGGCGAGCCGTGGCGGCAGCATTCGCTTCGATGGTGAAGTCATCAGTGGCAGGCCGCCCTACGAGGTCGCGCAGCGCGGCATCGGCCTGGTGCCCGAAGGGCGACAGATCTTCCCCAACCTGAGCGTGCGCGAAAACCTGATCGCGACCGCCGCGAATTTCAGCGGCAGCGAGACCCCCTGGACTCTCGACAAGGTGATCGATTTTTTCCCGCGCCTGGGAGAACGCCTGAACAACCAGGGTAGCCAGCTGTCGGGTGGTGAGCAGCAGATGCTGGCGATCGGGCGCGCGCTGATGCTGAATCCGCGCCTGTTGATTCTCGACGAGGCTACCGAGGGACTGGCGCCGCTGATCCGCCAGGAAATCTGGCACCGGCTCGGGCAACTGAAACACTCCGGCCTGACTATCCTGCTGATCGACAAGAACATCGATGAATTCGCGCACCTTGCGGATCGCCATTTCATCGTCGAGAAAGGGCGGGTGGTGTGGAGTGGCGATTCTGCCGCGCTGAGCGCTGATGCCGACCTCAAGCTGCGTTACCTCGGAATCTGACGATCGGCATGGCGGTGTAATCCGGATGAGTGCAAGCGACGACAGGCAACTGCGGGTATACCTCGATTGGTCAGGCTGAATCGAGTTGAAATCATCGGCGCCGGGCCAGCCGGGCTTTACAGTGCGATCCTGATCAAGTCGCGCATGCCGGCAACGCGGGTCAGGGTAAGCGAACGCAATCCGGCCGGCGCTACCTTCGGTTTCGGCGTCGTTTTCTCCGACCAGGCGCTCGATTTTCTACAGGCCGACGACCCTGAAACCCATGCCCTGATCACCCCGTTGATGGAGCGCTGGCGTAACATGACCCTGTCGCTCGAGGGCGAGCGCATCACGCTCGACGGCATCGGCTTTGCGGCGATCGCGCGCCTGCGGCTGTTGCAGGTTTTGCAGCAGCGCGCCGCCGAGCTCGGCGTGGTGATGCGCTTCGAGCGCGCGCTGGACTCGCTCGGCGAGATCGAAGCGCAGGCCGATCTCGTTATCGGCGCCGATGGGCTCAATTCGCTGCTGCGCCAGACGCATTGCGCCGAGTTTGCGCCGCGGCTGGATCACTTCGACAATTTTTTCGCCTGGTTTGGAACCCCGCGCAGCTTCGATACGCTGACCCAGACCTTTATCCGCAGCCCGCTGGGCACGCTGAATGCGCATCACTATCGCTATACGCCATCGATGAGCACCTTCATCGTCGAGTGTGACCCCGAAAGCCACCGGGCGCATGGCTTCGCCGAAATGGATGAGCAGGCCTCGGCCGACACCTGCGCCGAGCTGTTCGCCGACACGCTCGAAGGAGCACCCCTGGTCACCAACCATTCCAGCTGGCGCCGGTTTCCACGCCTGTGGTGTGACAACTGGGTGTTCGGCAACCGTGTCATCCTCGGTGACGCCGCCCACACCGCGCATTTCTCCATCGGTTCAGGCACGCGGCTCGCGCTCGAAGACTCGATCGCGCTGGTCGATGCCCTGGGCCGGTTTTCGCAACTGCCGGAGGCGCTGGCCAGTTTCCAGCAGCAGCGGCAACCGGTCGCGCGCAAGATCGTCGACGCGGCCAACACCTCGGCGCGCTGGTATGACCGCTTCAGCGAGCATATGAAGCTGCCAATCGTCGATTTCGCCTACTCCTACCTGACGCGTTCGGGCCGCATCGACGATCGGCGATTGCGCCAGCTGGCGCCGCAATTCATGCAGCGCTACGACGGCCATAAGCCCGGGTGACCGGGGAGCGTCTAAATTCAGAGCGAAGATAATCGCTGGATGGGATATTATCCGGTCAGTTACCCGTGAGTTCTGCAAAGTTATCATCCAGCTCGCATAGCAAGCACATGCGGTCGGACGCGGCAGAAGCGCGCCGTTGATGCTGGGCGCCAGGCGTAATTAGAGGGAAAAAGAAAATGCATACGGGCCACAGCTGGGCATACTGGGCGATACTTTCCGCCGTATTCGCAGCGCTTACCGCAATTTTTGCCAAAATTGGCATTCAGGACGTCGACTCGGATCTCGCAACCCTGGTTCGAACCGCAATTATCATCGTCATTCTTTCGGGCTTTGTACTGTTTACCGGCAAATGGAGCAATCCCCTCGAACTGTCCTCGAAAACCTGGTTATTTCTTACCTTGTCTGGGCTGGCTACAGGTGCTTCCTGGGTTTGTTACTTCCGCGCTCTGCAACTCGGCGACGCCTCCAGGGTTGCGCCCATCGACAAGTTCAGCCTGGTTCTAGTCGCCCTTTTCGCGGTTATGTTTCTTGGCGAGCGCCCATCCGTTCGTGACTGGACTGGCATAGCCATGGTAGCCGGCGGCGTGCTGCTGCTGGCCTTCAGGCGATAAGTCGATGTAAGCATACACCTGTGTAGTCGGGCACTGTTACGCCGCGCCGCAGATGAGAGGTTTTGGGGGGGTGCAGAAATTCCCTGACTGATAATCCTCCAGCCAGTAGTTATCCCGACTGCTCGATAAAGAACAGAACGGACTGAGATGGCACTCGGTAATTGCTATGTCCATGCTCAGCAAATCCCTCGCATCGGCAGCGCGGCTCTAGCGCACCAGTTGCAGGCGTTGCTTATCTGTCTTCTGCAAACCTTATTGCCATTAAATCCGGATACAAAAAGCTGTAATCTAGCATTCGTTTCAGCTTTGCATTGCTGATTATTTTGCATGCCTTTTCACCGGATTCTGCAAATGTCGGGGCCGGCACGCCCGATAGCATTGCCGCATGGGTATAGAACTCTCTTTTTGTCGGATGCGAATCGGCGCAAGCGTTGAATACCTCCCCCCAGCATTCGTTAACGACAATTTTCTCGATGATATTGATGCAGTCATCGCGATGAATCAGGTTTACCCCGGAGTCGGGATTAGCGACGATCTTGTTGCCACGAAAAAACCGGCCCGGATGGCGGTTGTAACCAATTAACCCGCCGAACCTCACTACCGTGGTTGCAAAATTATCGCTGTCCCTGAACAGGTTCTCGATGATCACCAGGGGGTGGTGCATCGATTCCGCATGGTCCGATTCGGTTATCGCTGTATTGCTGTTCTCGTATACCGAGGTAGAGCTGATAAACAGCACGCTCTCTATTTCGGATTGCTCTATTTCGTTTACAAGTCTTTTGAATCCGTCGATATCCTTGGATGGAATGTTGATAATCAATACCTTCGATTGAAGGAAACTCTGCACATTGGCGGGCAGCTTGCCGATGTCGAGAATGAACGGCTCTGTTTGCGCGGCAGACAGGAGTTGCAGACGGTCTGCCGATCTTGTCGAAGTCCTGGTACGGTAGCCGCGCGCAACGAATCGCTCGGCTAACGGAAGTCCGAGCCAGCCGCTTCCTAATATGCTGATGGTTTTTATGCGCGTGCCTCGAATTCAGCTGGCGGTTAACCTGGTTGAGTCCAGGGACAGGTGAGCAATGACGTCAAGCGGCATTTTTATTACTCCTGGTAGTGATCTCCGGGTTCAAGCCCAGGCCGTGCAATGGGCAGTCTAAATGATGGCGTGGCGGATTTTTGCCGAGACCCATTCGCTGACGACGACGGTGGCGAGAATGACCAGCAGGATCAGCGATACCTGCGTCCACGCCAGCGTCGATATCGACGCGTCCAGCTGCAGGCCGATTCCGCCGGCGCCGACCAACCCCAGCACCGTCGATTCGCGGATGTTGATGTCCCAGCGAAACACCGAGATGCCGGCGAAGGCGGGCATGATTTGCGGCACGATGCCGAAGCTCAATTGCTGGCTGCGCGAGGCGCCGGTGGCGATGACGGCTTCGACCTGTGAGTGGTCGATCTCTTCGATCGCCTCGTACAGTAACTTGGCGCAAAAGCCGATCGAGCGCAGCCCGATCGCGATGACGCCGGCAAGCACCCCGGGGCCGATCAGGGTGACCAGCATCAGCGCCCAGATCAGCGAATTGATCGAGCGCGACGAAACGATGATGAACAGCGCCACCGGGCGTACGAATTTCCTGCTTGGCGTGGTGTTTAGCGCCGCGCAAAAGGCCACCGGCACGGCGATCACGATCGCGATCATGGTGCCCAGCGTGGCGATGTTGATGGTATCCCACACCGGACCCCACAGGGTGTCCATGTAGGACCACTTCGGCGGCACCATGCGCTGCGCCATGTCGGCCGCCTGCTTGGGGGCGTCGGCGACAAAAAACCAGATGGTTTTGTCGGAAATCAGGCGCCAGCAATAGACGAAGATGGCGACTCCGAGCAGCCAGCCGAACCATACCGCCAACTGTTTTCGTGTGCTGCGAAGGCGCCAGATTTTTTGACCTGCGTGTTCACGTACCGGCATTATTGCACCCACTTGCGGATGTAGCCGGAACTGTATTCCATCGCCATGACGATACCGATGATGACCAGCAGGATCGCCGCGGCCGAATCGAACTCGTAGCGGTCGAAGGAGGTCAGCAGCGTCGCACCGATGCCGCCGCCGCCGACAATGCCAACCACTGCGGATTCACGGAAATTGATGTCGAGCCGGTAGATGCCGAGCCCGATCATGCGCGGCATCACCTGCGGTTGCACCGCGTAGTTCAGCCATTGAAACCAGCCGGCACCGGCGGCTTTGACAGCCTCGGCCTGCACCGGATCCATGTCCTCGATGTCTTCCGCGAGCAGCTTGCCGTAGAAGCCGATGGTGCCGACGCTGAGCGCTAGGAAGCCGGCAAACGGACCGAAGCCGAATAACTTGACGAAAAAGATGGCGAGGATGATTTCGGGAAAGGTGCGCGACACCGCCAGTATGCCGCGGCAAAACAGGTACACCGGCCGCCACGACAGGTTGCGCGCGGCGCCGAGGCCTACCGGAACGGAGAGGATGATGCCGATGACCGTGGAGGTGATCGTCATCCACAGGCTTTCGAGGATGCCGTCCTGGATCGAATCCCAACGCGAGGTGAAATCAGGAGGAAAGAACGAGGCGATGAAACGCTGGCCGCGCGTGGCGCCTTCGGCGAACCGGTTCCAGTCGATCTCCATGGTGCCGAAGGCGAGCGCGAGGTAAATCGCGAGACCGAACCACAGGCCCCAGCGTAGCAGCGGGTTCTGAATGAACGGGGGCCGCTTCCAGCGCCGCCTGACGGCTACCTCGCTCAAGATACGGCCCCTGGCTTGTGGATTATTTTCTCCGCTACCGCCAGCACGTCGGCCTCGTCTTCGTCGAGATCCCTGGTGGCTTCGATGGTGGATTCCCAGTCTTCCTCACCGTAAATCTGGGTCAATACTTCCGCTGTCAGTTGATCGGGCGGGCCATCGTAGACGATGTTGCCGAGCTGCAGGCCGACGATGCGGCGCGCGAACATCTGCGCCAGCAATACGTCGTGAATATTGATGATGGCCGCGAGCTGGCGTTCCTCGCAGAGTTCGCAGATCAGGCGCATGATCTGGCGCGAGGTCTTCGGGTCGAGGCTTGCCGTGGGCTCGTCGACCAGCAGCAGGTCCGGGTTCTGGATCAGCGCGCGGCAGATGCCGACGCGCTGGCGCTGGCCGCCGGAAAGTTCGTCGGCGCGCTTGTCGGCCATGTGATCGAGGCCGACGCGCTGCAACAGGTTGAATGCTTCGTCGATGTCGGATTGCGGGAACTTGCGGAAATAGCTGCGCCAGAAGCCGACGTAGCCGAGACGCCCCGAGAGGACGTTTTCCATCACGCTGAGGCGTTCCACCAGCGCGTATTCCTGGAAGATCATGCCCATGCGCGTGCGCGCGCGGCGCAGTTCGGACGAGCCGAGGTGGGCGAGCTCGAGGTCGCTCAGGAAGACCTTGCCGCTGGTCGGTTCGACGAGTCGATTGACGCAGCGAATCAACGTGCTCTTGCCGGCGCCCGAGGGGCCAATCAGTGCCATCACCTGGCCCTTGGGCACCTCCAGGCTGACATTATTGAGAGCAAGGTCTCCGGTCTGGTACCTTTTTTGCAGGTTTTCGATACGCAGCATGGATTGCTTCCGATGATCTAGCGGTTAAATTTCAACAAGTCGGGCCATCTGTAAAGCGGGGGCCACGATGCGCGCATCGTGGCCGCCGTTACCGATGGCTATCGGGTTACTTGCAGTCGTAGGTGACGCCGTTGGCGGTGTCGATCTTGCGAATCACGTCCCAGTCGGACTTGTGATTGATTGCTACGAAACTGCCTTCCTTCTTGAACTCTTTCTGCAAGTCGGAACCTTCCCAGTCGAAGGTGAAGAAGGCCTGTCTGACCTTGGCCGCCACCACGGGATGCAGGTTGTGCGCATGGCCATAGCCGGTAGTCGGGAAGGTGGCCGACTTGTAGATCGAAACGAAGCTGGCCGGATCGACGACCTTGCGGTCGATCATGCGGTTCATCACCGAGTTGGCGACCGCGGCGACCTCGTAGTCCTTGTTGGCGATTCCGAGTACCGAGTTATCGTGCTTGCCCGAAAACGCGGTACTGAAGTCCTTGTCGGCGACCAGCCCGAACTCGGACTTGAGCAGCGCCGAGGGCGCCTTGAAACCCGAATTGGAGGTCGGCGAGGTGAAAGCCATGGTGTGACCCTTGATATCGGCGGGTGACTTGATGTCGCTGCCGGCGGGTACGATGATTTCCATTTCGTAGCCGTAGGAGCCGTCCTTCGACGCCATCATCGCGAACGGCACCAGGCCAGCGCAGGATACGGCTACCGGGTTACCACCGGTGTTCACGCCGGCGATGTGCAGGCGGCCCGAGCGCATGGCCTCGTACTGGGCGGCATAGGACTGTACCGGGAAGAACACCACTTTCTTGCCGGTGACTTCAGACATGTGCTTGATGAAGCCGTCCCAGACCTTGGCGTAGATCGCCGGGTCTTCCACCGGCGTGTAGGAAAAGATGATGGTATCTGGATCGACCCAGTCTTTTTCGTCGAGTGGCAGATCGGCGACCAGATCGCGGTTGCGATCGCAATACTGCTTGTCCAGTGTGCCGCGATAGCACTCTTCGGCGGACGCAGTGAAGGATAAACACAGCAAAACGATCAGCCCGAGCAACCCGCTGTATGTCGGTGTCAATTTAGTCATTATAATTTTCCTCTCTCTGGTTGGTGTTACGGCGTTTATAATTGTCGAATGTAGAACTCGATTGCCATTGCCGGCACAATTATGGGTGTTAAAAAAGTACGATGCAACTGCCGCCTGCCGTGACGGCTCATGGCCCTGAAATCCATATCCCGGAGACACTGTTGAATCACCTCAGTTCGCTCGATCGTCTCGCCAATCGCTACTTCGCGATGCGTCATGGCCACAGCGTCGCCAACCAGCAGGGAATCATCGTCAGCCACCCCGACAACGGCTGCGCCGGCTTCGGCCTGAGCGAGCAGGGTAGGGCGCAGGTCGTTGCCAGCTTGCAACAGGAAGCCCGCCTGGATGCGGACAGCATCATTCTCAGCTCCGATTTTAGCCGCGCGCTCGAAACCGCTGCCATCGTGCGGCAAAACCTGGGATGTCAGACGCGGATCGACACGGATGTGCGGCTGCGCGAACGCAACTTCGGTGAGCTTGAACTCGGCCCGGACACCGCCTACCAGGCGGTATGGCAGCAGGACGCACTGGATCCAGAGGGTAATTTTCGCGCCGGGGAGAGCGCCAACCAGGTGATGGCGCGGGTCACCGCTCTGATCGTCGAACTGGAACGGCGCCATGCAAACGCAACCCTGTTGCTGGTGTCGCATGGCGATGCACTGCAGATACTGCAAACCGCGTTTGCGCGCCGTGATGCCTCCGAGCACCGCCAGTTACAACACCTGCAAACCGCCGAGATCCGGCTTCTGTCGCTGGCGCAACTAGAGGTACGCTGACTTCGGGTTACGCGCCTGTCGTAACAGATTCTTAACTCAATCTTCATCCGACTGTCATCGCTTCTTCAAAGTTCTGACACATGGCGGGGCTATCGTGTGGCGCACTTTCAATGTTTCTGGAGAAACGCATGAGCCACGACGACGAAATCAGCAATCGCTCGAACAATCGCTCCTTCGAACAGGTACTCGATCAATACCTGACGCGCCGCAGCGTACTCAAGGGCGGTCTCGCCACGGCGGCGATCACCATGAGCGGATTCGGCAGCGCCGCGCTCGCCGGCAACAAGCACGACGGCGGCTGGTTCGAGGCTGACGACAAGGGCCGTAATCGGCATGGCCGCCTGCTCGATTTCGAGCCGGTACCGCTCGCCGAGGGCAACGGTCCCGTGCCCACCATTTCAAGTGATTACCAGTACCAGGTGTTGATCCCCTGGGGCGAGCCGCTGGAGCCGGGTGGCCCGGCCTGGCAATATCCGCCGAACGCGGCGGACCAGGCGCGGCAGATCGGTATCGGTCACGATGGCATGTGGTTTTTTCCACTGGACATGGATAAGGGCAGGAAGGGCAAAAAGAGCGCTAACAGCAAGAAAAGAAAGGGCGGCTGGGAAGGCATGCTCGCCATCAACCACGAATTTGGCGGCAACCAGCACGTGCTCGGCAAGCCGGCCCCGGAATCGCTCGCGGACGTGCGCGCCTCGCAGCACGCGCACGGGGTGTCGGTGGTCGAGATCCGCGAGTCGAAGGGTGTGTGGGAGACCGTCGCCAGCGACCGCGCGCGGCGCATTCACGTCAACACCCCGGTCGGCTTCAGCGGCCCGGTGGCCGGTCACCCCTTGCTCGACACGGTGAACGGCAACATACCGCTCGGCACCGTCAACAATTGTGCCAGCGGCTACACGCCCTGGGGAACCTACCTGACCTGTGAAGAGAACTTCAACGGTTACTTCGGCGCGAGCAACCTGTTCGACACCTGGGCGGCGACCGAGGAACAGCAACGCTACGGCTTCAGCAACAATGGCTTTGGCTACGGCTGGCACCTGTTCGACCGCCGTTTCGACCTCTCCGATGCCGAGTATCGCAACGAGGAAAACCGTTTCGGCTGGGTCGTCGAGATCGATCCGATGGACGCCACGCAAACCCCGCTGAAGCGCACCGCACTCGGCCGTTTCAAGCACGAGGGCGTGGCGCTGGTGACCGGCAGGGGCGGGCGCGTGGTGGCCTACATGGGTGACGACCAGCGCTTTGACTACATCTACAAGTTCGTCTCCGCCGATGACTGGCAGGAGATGCGCAAGCGTGGTGTGAGCCCGCTGGACGAGGGCCGGCTCTACGTCGCGCGCTTCAACGCCGACGGCAGCGGCGACTGGCTGGAACTGACCATCGACAACCCGCTGCTGGCCGCGCGCTTCGCCGACCAGGCCGAGGTGCTGACCTTCGCCCGCGTCGCCGCCGACCTGCTCGGCGCCACGCCGATGGACCGCCCCGAGTGGACCACGGTGGCACCCGATGAATGGGTTTACTGCACGCTCACCAACAACAGCCAGCGCCTGTTGCCGAACGCCGCCAATCCACTGGCGCCGAATCCCGACGGCCACATCATTCGCTGGAAGGACAGCGAGCAGCACACCGGCCTCTATTTCAACTGGGATATCTTCCTGATCGCGCAGGACACCCACGGCAGCGAGCAAAGCTACAGCGACCCTGATGGTCTGTGGGCAGACCCCGACGGCCGCCTGTTCATCCAGACCGATGGCGGCCAAAAGGACGGGCTGAATAACCAGTTGCTGGTCGCGGATACCCTCACCGGCGAACTGCGGCGCCTGTTCACCGGCGTCACTGGCGACGAGATCACCGGCATCACGCTGACCCCGGACCGGCGCACGCTGTTCATCAATACACAACACCCCGGTAACGGCGATCCCTCCGTTACCAACTTCCCCGCGATGCCTGATGGCGTCACCGTGCCGCGCGACTGTACCTTCGTGATCACGCGTAAAAACGGCGGCATCATCGGCTCATAGGTCGCAATGACCTCCGACCTTCCGGTCCTCCCAATGTTGACCCTGCCCCGGCAGGGTTTTTTTTTGCAGTTTTGCCGCGCGCCTACAGGCCGTCGAGGATCACCAGGCTGCAACGCGCGTTGTTGCGACGCAGCGGCTTGACCGGGGCGTATTCGTCGGAATCGACGAAGGCGCGCGCGGCCTGTATATCGGGAAACTCGATGATGACCATGCGCGTCGGCGTCCACAGGTCGCTCTCGAGCACGTCCATGGCGCCGCCGCGCACGCGGTAGACGCCGCCGTATTTTTCCGCGATGGGTTTAGCCAGCGCCTTGTATTTTTCGTACTCGTCGGTGTTTTCGATCACCGTATGCAGTCGGTGATCCGCAGCCTGGAACCCTGGCTTTACCGCGAAGGCCCGCGCGACGAGGGCGCGGTGCTGCTGTCGCCGGGGCGCCTGCTCGACGGCAGCGGATTCGAAATCATGCTGCGCGCGAAGAATATCGACGCCGCGGTCGAGAATGGCCACAGGCTTTCCGCGCTACTCGGCAAGGATGACGATTAGCCGCCGCACGGCCTGGATCCGCACCGGGACAGGCACTTTTTGACGCAAGACAATTGCAATCGCGGCAAGCGAGGGTAGAGTTGCAGGCAAACAACCGAAGGGGAATGGCATGACGCCGATTACTATCGAATTTACCGTGAAGGATGGCGACGACAGCTTCAGGGAAGACAGCGTCACCTTCGCCAATCCGGAAGAAATGTTCGCCTTCATTGCGCCGGGCGGCGGATGCGAGAAAATGCCTTCCGACCTGGGCGAGATTCGCATGATTTTCCTGCAGCCCGAGCACGCCAACATCACCAACCCGGTCGCCGATAAGCGCGCCACGTTGCAGATGGGTATCGTGTTGATAACCGCACCCCTGTCCGGCATCGTGCAGATTGCCGAAGAGATCATCGACAAGGTGGGACGTGGTGAAATCAGCGAGGGCTTTCTCGCAGCAATTCACGCGAGCTCCTGAGCCGGGCGCCGCATGCTAAACCTGTACCAGGTCTGGTATGCTGCGGGCTGGCGCGGCGCAGGCTTCGGCTCCGCAACAGCGCCTGATGCGGATGCAACAAGCTGAAAAATCCCCCGGACAGAACGGCCTGGAACGCAGCATCAGCCTGTTCCAGGCGACCGTCTACGGCGTCGGCATCATCCTCGGCGCCGGGATATACGCGCTTATCGGCGAGGCGGCGGGAATCGCCGGCAACGCGATCTGGATTTCCTTCCTCATTGCCGCCGCGATCGCCGCATGCTCGGCGATTTCCTACGCGGAACTGTCGGCCATTTATCCGCGCAGCGCAGCCGAGTTCGTCTACGTCAAAGAGATTACCGGCTCGCCGCTACTCGGTTTCGTAACCGGCTACATGACGGTGGTTACCGGGATCATCTCGGTCGCCGCGGTCGCACTCGGCTTTGCCGCTTACTTCAAACTCTACTTCGATGCGGCTCCGGTACTGGTTGCAATCGCGCTGATCACGATCGTCGCGACGCTCAATTTCAGCGGTATCCAGCAAAGCGCCCGGGTCAACGCGGCGCTGACCTTTGTCGAGGCCGGAGG
>Ga0209536_100006639_pt1 | contig 17630 bp, 13 predicted proteins | sample DeeMarSeWOR28_12_FD_187461 | JGI IMG/M metagenome (GOLD analysis project Ga0209536, IMG submission 187461) | Marine sediment microbial communities from White Oak River estuary, North Carolina - WOR-2-8_12 (SPAdes) (version 2) | ecosystem: Environmental > Aquatic > Marine > Intertidal zone >... | reverse complement strand
CCGCACCCAGTACCACCAGCAATTCTTTCCATACTGTTAATAAAGAGAACAGTCCAAAACGTGTTTTTCGAAAGAGTCGGCATCCGATGCAACACGGGAAACACTTGAAAATTGTTTATTCAACTTTAAAGTACAAGCGAGTAGTTATCGCTCTTCCTACCCAGGTGATTCATAATGTTTGAGAGGTCTCCAGAGACTAGGTCGTATAGGGGCTGCCCTTCCTAGTTTATTTTCACCCTATTGTTCCCCAGCAACCGAAGGCATTGGAGTATAAAACCTGATTGCCTTAGTGAAGAGCGCTGCACTAACGAGTAGAAGTCACAAAACCGCCTCGTTGTTTGAAAAGGTTAACCACAAAATTGGAAGGGCAGGAAGAAAATTGAGAGGGCCGTTTAGTCTCTCAGGTAGATTTTGTGGTTTGCGGGATTTCCTCAAGTAAACGGATTTGTTCGTCTAACGTCTGTGTTGAAATATGGAGATAGCGAGCCGCCTGCTCTTTGTCCCGTTTGGCTAATCGCAAGACTTCATGAATCACCATGCCTTGGATTTCCTTTAGGCTTTGTCGGCCAAGTTCAAAATGTATTCGAACAGTGTTTGGAGAATGTCCTCCAACCAAGTCGTCTGAATTTTGAGAGTAAAAATCCAGGGAAGTGAGAACAGGACCTTGAGAGCAAAGCAATGCCCTTCTCACCATGGCCTCCAATTCTCGAATATTCCCGGGGAATCTGTAATGTTCCAACAAGGGGGGAACTGAAGAATCAATATCGAGTTTTGGGCGGCCGATTTCTTCACCATAGGCATGAATGTTTTTCATAGCCAAGGGAATAATGTCCTCTTTTCTTTCACGGAGAGGTGGAATGGAAATCTGATTTTTACGGAACAGTGAAAGTAATTCGGGATGAAATTTTTTTTCTTCCCCAGGTTGATCCGTTGGAATTGCACTGGCAAGCACCAGACGATTATTGACGGGAAAATGGTCGGATCCTCCCATTCGACAAAAGGACCTGGAACGAATCGCTTCAGCCAGTGAACCTTGCACCGGAATGGGAAGATGTTCTATTTCATCAATAAAAAGAGTTCCCCCATCGGAATGCTCAAAGGCTCCAGGCATGGCCTGACTCGCCCCGCTAAAGGCTCCTCGTTCATATCCAAATACTCGTGGTTCAAGGAGTGACCCTCCTTGTTCGTTGCAACTAACCGTGACAAAAGGGCCTAAGTGTTCATGACTGTTGTAATGAAGGACACGGGACAAGAATTCTTTTCCGGTTCCCACCTCCCCTTGGAGAAAAACCAGCGGTGTTTTCTCGGCGGCAAGAACTTTGAGCTTTTCAACAACCTTGTTCATGGATGGACTCGTGGCGATCACATGGTCCCATGAATATTTACGTTGTTTTTCCGAAGCGGTGTACTCAATCCGACGCCTCAGTTCGAGGAAGTTGAGGGCTCGATTAAGAGCCGGTTCAACTGTTGAAAAATCTACGGATTTGATCAAGAAATCGTATGCTCCCAGGCGCATCGCTTCTACGGCGTCTTCGATGCTGCCATAGGCCGTCAACATGACGACCAGGGTTTTGGGAATCGTTTGTCGTACCTGTCGTAATGTTTCGAGTCCATCCATTTCAGGCATTTTGAGATCCAAGAAAAGCAGATCAGGAATTTCATAATTCAAGGCCTCGAGGAGCGATACTCCAGAATTAAAACTTCTTACGAGGTGACCTTTTCTCGCCAGCCGGCGACTTAACGCGGAGCACACGTTTTGGTCATCGTCAGTCACATAAATCGTTGCACGCATACTAATCCTTGTTTCTAGATTAAAAAAATGAACAAAGAAATCTGAATTTCTATTCTATATTGGCATTTCCATCATGTCGACTTTCTGGAGCATCTGTGCATGCCTGATCATAAAATTTGCTGACTCCCACCTTTACAATTTCAGTCGAGAAGAGATCCTCCCAAAGCCGCCATTTGCCCAAGGATTATTGGACATAGGTAAGGACAGCTCTAGACGATCTCCACCCCCAATGCAAAGCGAACCAGGTAGAGGCAATATTCCTTAGCTAAATTGCAAAGTTCATACTCGCAGATCATCAATTGGCATTCGACGGATGGGAATCATTGTTTCGGCAATAATTTTTGAAATTTACACCTCGTAAGATTGTGCTCCGTTTTCGCCTAAGATTAGCCTGTGTGCGATGATGCACAGGAGAGTATGTGTGAATTGGCACCATTTGAGGGATGTTGAGATTTTGAATGGAGAAAACGACCATGGGAAATTTCAAGATGGAAATGCGCCAAATGGAAAACGGAAAAATAATTCCTCCAAACTCCTTCACCTACTTTTCAACGGAAATCTTCATGGACAGGGAAGAGTCCCATCTTATTCCCCTACCCCTCAAATCCTGAATCCGATTTGCCGACTTCTCTAAGTTGGTATTGATTTTGCGTAAAGACTCCTGCTCTCAATAAAAAAACTTGCGAATGAAAATCATTCGCCGCGTTTCCAGGACAATGAAAGAATACGATGCAAAAAATTCAGGTAGTGAGCTTGGCAATCCTTCTTATTTTTGCAGGATTGTCACGGGGAGAAACCGTACTCGGGGCTGGAAATCATACCAAAGAATTTCCGAGTGATTTTGATCGGTTGAAAACCATTTTACAACAGCCCAATTCTCTTTCTGCGGCGACCCCGGAATGGCTGGATTTGGGAGTTGAGCATCGAACCCGTTATGAAACGTTTAATCATAGCTTTACGAAAGGCACAGCAGGAAGCGATCAGATGGTTGCTCAACGGACGAGAATTTTGCTGGGAATCAAGAATATTTGGGATCCTGTCCGATTCACACTGGAATTAGCAGATTTTCGCGCCCCAGTCGCTGATCGGGGCCAGGAACACCAACCGAATTTTGTCGATCATCTGGATATTTTTCAACTCCACTTTGATCTGGTGTCTCAAAACTTTTTGGGAACGGGGAGTTCCGGTAAATTTGAAGTCGGGCGTTTAATCATGGATTTTGGAAAAGGGCGCCTGGTAGCGGGACATCGGTTTGGAAGCTTCACTCCATCATTTGATGGTGTGCAATTGACCCTTGGATCGGACAAAAACCATGATTGGGGCCTTCGGGCTTTTGTCACACGACCGGTTCAACGACATACGGTCAGCCCGGATTGGACGACCCCCATTACTTATTTTTCGGGTGTGGCGCTTTCCAGTCGACATGTCCCTTGGGCCAATGCGGAGCTGTATTTCTTTCAACTGAATGAGGGGAATAATCTTCAAAAACGTGATCTTTCCACCATGGGTTTTCGATTGTTTGCCCAGCCTGTGCGAAAACAATTGGATTACGAGATAGAATCGATCTATCAAGTGGGGGAAGTTGGTAGCACAAATCACTTTGCCCATCGTCATCACGGTGAGGTGGGCTATAGTTTTGGAACGGCTTGGCCGCTTCGATTTGTCTATCTGTTTGACTATGCGTCCGGGGACCCCAATCCGAGAAAGAATTTTGATTTCTTGTTCGCAAAACGCCGCGCAGAATACGGACCAACTGGAATTTTGGGGATCGTCTTCCCATCCAATATTTTGTCACCCGTGGGATTTCGCTCGACCCTTCAACCGACCACCACGGTCACATTGATGGTCTCTCAACAGACTTTCTGGCTGGCCGATGGTCGTGGTCCTTTTGTGGGCAGCGGTCTACAGGACCCGACCGGTCGAGCGGGAACCTTTCTCGGCAATTTGTTTGATACGTCGATAAATTGGGCTCCTCAGGCCGGTTATTTTCGACATACAATATTTGAGGTGGGTTTTACCCGTTTTTTCAAAGGCTCATATTTTGATCGGGTTCCACAAAGCCCTGGTACGGCCGATGTTAATTACGTGTATACCATGGCGACTCTGACATTCTAGCTTCTCACTCCTTCCTTTCAGTTCCTTAATTTTCAATTCCATCAGATTCTTTAAGGGCTAAGGACCTGTCGCTATCCCCCCTTCTTGACAGATTTTTAATTTCGCTCAGGGCACACCGTACGAATTCGCACAGAAGAGTCTCTATACAAAGGATAGGACTGGGGAATTTATGGGACCTCTAATCGGAATAGTTGGAAATTGAAGGGGAAAACACCTGCTTTTCATGCTAAACCAGTCATTTCGCTTATTGGCATGTGATTTGCGGATGTAAGTGGTTGGAAAATTTTAAGTAATTTCTGTGGCCTCCTTTTTTATATTGATTGGGATGAATCAGGCGAAGGGAATGTTAATGGAGCGAGTGACGACAAGTATTCGTGCATATCTCAAGGATTTTAATTTCAAGGAAAATCTCCAGGGGTTGAACAGCCATTTGAGAGGTGATGTGTTGGCCGGGATAACCGTGGCGATGGTGGTTCTTCCCATGGCCTTAGCCTTTGGAGTGGCATCTGGGTTAGGGGCCATTGCCGGAATGTGGTCGGCTGTGGCGGCCGGTCTTGTTGCGGGACCATTAAGTGGGTCGCCCTGGTCGGTGGGCGGGCCGACCGGACCGATGACCATTCAAATCCTTACGATTGCGCAAACTCACCCATTGCCGGATGGCTCCCCCAATCTCGTCTTTATTTTTACGACCATCGCCTTAGCCGGTTTTATTTTGATAGCTCTGGGATTGTTGAAGCTTGGACAGTTTATCAAGTTCACTCCTTATTCAGTCATTTCGGGGTTTATGACGGGGCTTGGCTTCTTGTACATGTTGCTTCAACTCAATCCTTTTCTGGGCCTGCCTGGGGCCAAGAGTATCACTGCCGCCATTACGGAATTGCCCTCAACATTCATGCATATATCCATGCCGGCAGTTGGAATTGGGATTCTCACGTTATTGATTGTGATGATATGGCCAAAAATTTCACCGGTCACCTGGCTGCCGGGGCCGTTGATCGGGCTGTTTGTTGGGACGGCTTCTAGCACACTATTAGGCTTAGACATTCCTAAAATCGGAGATGTTCCCACCGGCTTACCGGAGCTGTATCTTCCGAATCTCGAACTCTTAAAAGAGGCCTTTGTCCCGGCTGCTGCCCTGGCCGGACTCTGTATATTCGATAGCCTCCTCACCTGTCTCATCGTAGATAATATGACCGGTACTCATCATAACAGCGACCGGGAATTGGTAGCCCAAGGGTCGGCGAATCTATTTTCCGGATTGGTCGGGGGGTTGGGTGGAGCCACCAATACGATGCCATGTGTCGTAAATATCCAGAGCGGAGCCCGTACCCGTTTGTCATCGATCATGATGGGCCTTGTCCTGCTTTCATTCATTCTCGGACTCGGAACTCTGGCGGCCTCTATTCCCCTTTCCGCTTTGGCGGGCATTCTCCTTAAAGCCGGGTATGACATATTGGATATGCGGGTGCTCCCTGTCGTTCGAAGGCTGCCCACTTCCGATTTGATGGTGTTTGGGCTGGTGGTGGTTATGACGGTGTTTTGGAACTTGTTGTCTGCTATGGCTATGGGACTCGCTGTAGCGTTTTTCCGTTTTGTGAAAGATCAGTCCGATCGGTATAAAGCTGATCTCAATCAACGGGATGAAAATGTCAAACAGGAAGAAGAAGATCTCATTTTTGCCTTTGCCCGAGACCGCGCGCGTAAGGTCGGCCAAAATGGAGCCAATATGGGAGAGATTAGTGGTCGATTTGAACATATGGTTCGCGATCGGATTATCATCGTTCGTCCCCATGGGCCATTGTTTTTCGGTGCGATCGATTGGCTGAATGAGACGGTTGAACATCTTGAAGGCAAAGATGTGCTTATCATTCGGTGCAAATGGCTGGATGAGTTGGATTTGTCGGGTGCCTATGCGTTGGGCGATTTGATTGAAGCCGCCAATTGTCGTGGGGTGGCGGTGTTGACGGCTGGTATGTCCCCAAGGACCAGGCAGGTTCTTGCGGATTTGAATGAACTTTCCAGACTGCAGAAAGATTATATCTGCGAGCACTTTAATGCGGCTCTGGATCTGGCTATGCAGATCGTAGAAAAGAAAATCATAGAGGCTGAACCACAAGCCCACAAAGAGCCGGTCGTAGCGTTAAGTTAGAGAATAGTCATTTTGACGACTCGCTTACGAATCATTTTTTGTTGAAAGCTTCAAATATGGCGTCACCTTTTCTTCACGCATTTGGACAAAATTTCCTTGACCATGCCCCAAGGTGGTACAAGGGGACGATTCTCTGTTTCCTCGTTTTAAATCCCTGTTTATTGTATACCGCTGGGCCCTTCGTCACAGGGTGGTGTCTCATCCTGGAATTTATTTTTACCCTGGCCCTGGCGTTAAAAAGTTATCCTTTGCAGCCCGGTGGGTTATTGGCCCTCGAAGCCGTGCTGATCGGAATGGCAAAACCCGAAACCGTCTATCATGAGGCGTTGACCAATTTCCAAGTGATCCTGCTGTTGATTTTCATGGTGGCAGGAATCTACTTTATGAAAGATTTGTTGTTATTTATTTTTGCAAAAATTTTGCTCCATGTCAGATCGAAGACGAAGCTGGCTCTGTTATTTTCGGGACTGGGAGCATTTTTGTCGGCGTTTCTCGACGCGCTAACGGTCACGGCGGTCATCATCGCGGTAGCCGTGGGATTTTTCAAAGTGTATCACCGGGTAGCTTCGGGAAAAGGAAGTCGCGATGATCATGATCATACGATGGACCATGAGGTTGGATCTCTCCATCGATCTGATTTAGAGGAGTTTCGGGGTTTTTTAAGGAATCTCCTCATGCATGGGGCGGTTGGGACTGCTCTGGGAGGCGTCTGCACCTTAGTCGGAGAACCGCAAAATTTATTGATCGGGGAGAAGGCGAGTTGGAATTTCATTGAATTCTTTATTCGCATGTCTCCTGTGACTATGCCTGTTTTATGTGTGGGGTTTCTGACCTGCGTCTTCGTCGAACGATTCCGATGGTTTGGTTATGGGTTCAATCTTCCCATAGCTGTGAGGGACATCCTATTACGATTTGACCAGGAGACCTCCCTCAAGATGGATCATCGGTTTAAGGCCCGTTTGATTATTCAGGGTCTGGCCATGATTTGTTTGATTGTCGCCCTGGCCTTTCATTTGGCGGAGGTCGGGATCATCGGATTAACGGTAATCGTGTTTGTGACCGCCTTTAACGGTATTATTGAAGAGCATCAACTTGGGGAGGCCTTCAAGGAGGCTCTTCCGTTTACGGCGCTCTTGGTAGTGTTTTTTGCCGTGGTGGCGGTCATCCAGGAGCAGCAACTATTCGGACCCATTATCCAATATGCCCTGGCTATGGATGGAGATCATCAAATCGGCATGTTTTTCATTGCGAACGGAATTCTTTCGTCAATAAGCGACAACGTCTTTGTTGCCACGGTTTATATTGAACAAGTGGTTCGGGCCCTTTACCATGGAGTGATTAGTCGTGATCAATTTGACCTCCTGGCGGTCGCCATTAACACGGGAACCAATATTCCGAGTGTGGCTACCCCAAATGGGCAGGCCGCCTTTCTCTTTCTTTTGACATCTTCACTCGCTCCAGTGATCCGCTTGTCCTATGGGAAAATGGTCTGGATGGCTATCCCTTATACTGTTACTATGACGATCACCGGTCTCCTGTCCGTGTATGTGCTGTTGCAACCTGTGACACAAACCTACTATGCGCAGGGGTTGTTAAGGCATCATGCGTTGGCTGTGGCGGAACAACAGCCGGTGCATGGCATTCCGGTTTCCATAACCGGTTCCACTCTGCCTAAGTAAGCATGGCTTGCTTCCAAACTGTCATCAATATTTTTTGCGACGGACTCTTTCCGAAAATCACGATTCCAAGCTTACTCTTGCTCTTTCCGCTGATACGACAATGTCCCTTATTATATGGGCGTTTCCCTTTCCCTTAGTGGCCGAGCACCCTAAATCTGATAAACTTGTTCAGGCATAGGACTTGAGATTGAGGAGCAGTCCTGAGCTGGACAATCCTAAGAATGAGATTTGCCCTGTCGTTAGGGTATAGTCAAAGAAAAATTCTCGTATTCAATGGATTTCACTGAGAGTGACCCTCATTTATAATGGTACAGAATTTCATGGAAGGGTTCGGCATATTTATGGACTGAAAGTTTTCTAAAGCAATGCCCACACCTTATGGAGGACCAAGAACGCCTGATCCTCGAGTCACGATACGGGAAGCCCAATCAAGTTTTTCTATCCTCAAGAGCAGTATGGCTTCCGGTCACCTCAAGGGGCTTCAATGAACTGCCGATGGTTGTAAATAAATTTTTCTTAAATCTTCCAATCGAGAAGAAGCTTCTTCTTGTCACGACTGTTCCCCTACTAGCGGTGTTAGTGTTGAGTCTTGTGACCTATAAAAGTGTACAGACCTTTTCGTTGGACGAAGACCATCTCAATGATGTGTATCACGTCCAAAGCGCTTCCTCAGAATTTATGCGATTGGTTGTGGATCTAGAAACCGGATTTCGGGGGTATGTCTTGACTCAACAACCACAATTTTTGCAACCCTATTTGGCGGCCAAGCAGCGGGTCATGTTACTCGGCAATTCATTGAGACAGATGGTACAACATGTTGAGCCTCAACGGATGTTAATAAAATCCGTCCAAAAAATGGTCGAACAATTAATGAACGATAAAGATCTGCTGATTGATCGGATCAAAGCGGGGCATCCCCAGGAGGCGATGGCCTATATCGAGAGTGAGAAAGGTCGCCTGCTCATGCTCGCCATTCGCGAAGAGATGGCTCGATTTGACCGGCGGGAAGTTGAGCAGTTGCAACAAGCCCTTGCGAGTAGCTCCGAAGACCGGACCGTCTTGATGGGGGTGGTCGTGGGGGGAGGGTCATTGGCTTTGATCATGTTGCTGGTTCCCCTTCATCTGATTGCGCGGTCTATTACAGGTCCCCTCACAATCTTAGCCAAAGCCGTGGAAAATATTTCCGGTGGGACCATTCCGGAAATTCCGGTTTTTCATCGTGGGGACGAAATTGGCGAATTGACGAAAGTCATGCAGGCAATGGGCACTCAAATCCGCAATCATATCCGCCGTATCGAACAATCCGAACAGGAACTGCGGACACTGAACCAGGATGTTACTTCTTCTGAGGCCAAATATCGGGGAATTGTGGATTATGCGCCGATTGGAATTTTTGCTGCGAAAGATGTCCATCTAATTTTTAGCAACCGACAGAATTGGATTTTGGCCGGCCGGAATCCGGATGAGGATTTAGATCCTGAACACATGTGGGAGGCCATTCATCCAGACGATCGAGAGGGGGTACGAGAGGCTTTTCAGGATTCGTGCCACCGGGGTGAACCATTTGAACGGGTCTTTCGCTTTCTGCATCCGGACGGAGCCGTTCGAAAGGTCTTGAGTCGCGCAGTTCCGATTCAAGATGAATTTGGTCAGACAATGGTCTATCAAGGTTTTAACGTGGATATCACGGCGTTAGAAAATATGCGTGCCCAACTGAACCGGTCTGAACGATTGGCCACCTTGGGACAAGTGGCTGCGGGGATTGCCCATGAGATTCGAAACCCATTGGTGGGCATTGGGTCGACCACGACATTACTGATGGAAGATATCCCTGAGAGCGATTCCCGGCATCAGGATCTGGTCACCATTCTCAAAGAAACGCGGCGATTGGACCGCATTGTCAATCAAATTGTTGACTATGCTCGTCCGAGAGATTTACTTCCGGTGACGTTTCAATTGGAAGATTTGATTCGGGAGTCGTTACAGGTCCTGGCTGAGCCGATGAAGCAGAAGGCGATTCAAGTCGAATTTCACCCATCAGCCAATCTAGGTTCTATTCAAGCTGACCGGGACCAGCTGAAGCAAGTGGTGTTGAATATGATTCAAAATGCTGTGGAGGCAATGTCGATGGGGGGATGTCTCCATCTATCCATTGAAGAGGAAACCAATGAACGAGTACCGGGTCTTCGTCTGAAAGTCAAAGATAATGGGAAGGGAATCAGTCCGAGTGCCCTCCCTCGGATTTTTGAGCCGTTTTTCACTACCGGCAAGCATCGCGGAACCGGATTAGGTCTTGCTATTTGTCGAAATATCATCGAATCTCATGGAGGAGAGATTCATGCGGAAAGTCAGTCAGGTAATGGGACTACCATGACATGGTGGCTTCCCTGCGTTTGTCAACCTCAACTCTCGCCGGTGTAACGCATGCGTGCCAACATTTTTGTGACAGATGACGATGACGTGGTTCGCCAAGCCATTAGCCGACGGCTCGCGAAACAACATCATCATGTTCGAAGCTTTGATTCGGGAGAAGCCCTGCTGGAAGCCCTTGACCATGATGTTCCTGATCTTATTTTGTTGGACCTGAAAATGGGGGGGTTGAGTGGACTGGAGACGCTCAAGCATATTCGTGCCAAATCTCAACAAGCCTTGGTCATTCTTCTCACGGCCTTTGGCACGGTAGAAGACGCGGTGGAAGCCATTAAACTTGGTGCCTATGATTTTCTTATTAAAAGCGTCGATTTTTCTGGCATAGAACCTGTGATCGATCGAGCACTGGAATATCTGACTCTCCGACGCCGTATCGACTTTGAAACTCAGGATAGACCAGGTCGCTATGCCTTCCATGGTTTAATTGCCAATAGTCCCAGTATGAAAGAATTGGTTGGGCAAATTCAGGAAATGGCGAAAAACCTGAAAACCACGGTGCTGCTATTTGGAGAAACGGGAACGGGTAAAGAATTTGTGGCGAGAGTGCTTCATCATAATGGCCCTCGGAGCAAAGGCCCGTTTGTCGGAGTGAACTGCACCGCCATTCCTCAGGAATTATTTGAAAGTGAATTATTTGGCTATGAACGTGGAGCGTTCACGGGGGCGAACCAGCGCAAGCCCGGCCTCTGCGAGCAGGCGGAAGGCGGGACCCTATTTTTAGATGAGATTGGAGACCTCAACCCCTCCATGCAAGCCAAGTTGCTTCGGGTGTTACAGGAGCGGTCGTTTAAACGATTAGGTGGGCAAGCGGATATTGATGTGGATTTTCGTCTCATCGCTGCCACCAATCGGGATCTGCGCAAAGATGTGACGCAAGGAAAATTTCGGGAAGACTTGTTTTTCCGGTTGAATGTAGTGTCATTGACTCTCCCGCCATTACGGAATCGAACGGAGGATATTATCCCCCTGTCTCTGGCGACGTTGATCCGACAAAGCAAGAACCTTGGTAAAGAGATCACCGCTATTGAACCGGAAGCTCAACGGTTGTTGGAACGCTATCCGTATCCGGGAAATATCCGCGAACTGGAAAATATTATGGAGCGTGCGGCCATTTTCTGTCGCGGAAAAAGTTTGACACAAGGGGATCTGCCTCGTGAAGTCCACGAAGAAGCGCGTTCCTCGGTAACGGCAGTCACTCGGGGGGCCCAACAAGTGGTGCGCATGGAAATGATTCTCGGAGAACAAACCCTGGGAGATATTGAAAGCGATCTGATTGAAGAGGTGATGCGCCTATCCGGTTATAATAAAAGTCTGGCGGCCAAACATCTCGGAATCACCCGGTTTGCCTTGGACCGTCGCCTAAAAAAAATTCCTGAGTCCTAAAATACTCTGCTCAGCCCTCCTTTTGCTATCGATTTCCCAAGTCCGACAGGCTCCCAGCAATCTCTCTCTCTGACGGTATTCGAATCCTTACTTCCACGGAAAGCATTGCCGCCCTGAAGTGGATTGTTGAACACTCGAAGTTTGCGGCACGGCTCCTCTCGTTTCAGCAGGATGGTGAAAGACCAACAACTCTTGGGCCTGTTCAACAGGAACCGTCCGGCTCTGAAACCTACAAAGGAAAGGCCGAGGATCGTTTGATGAATCCTGAAGGGACCAATCTTATTTGGCGAGCGGTACGGTTCTCGTATGTCCGCCTGAGAAAAGGTCGAGAACGCAGATGGCGGACACCTCCCCTTCCCTCAGGGATTTCCTTTTCACCAGTCACTGAAATGATGATCAAGAGAATTGGGGATCACGTTACCAACGGATGGAATGATCCAGTCCCGTTTACGATTTTTTTCGACCCTTTAGAAGGACAATGATGCCAATCACTCCAATAATGACGGCTAACATCCCAAGTAACTCCAAGCCTTCCATCATGCTACCTCCTCATTTAATGAACAAGGTGTTCTCGTCACTCATTGCTGCCCCTTCTCAAAATATTTTCCTTGTCGGTGGAGAAGACTCTGATCCGGCCGCTTCCGCCCAACAGTCGTGATACAGTTGTTAGTTTGAGTTCCTGGCTTTCTCACCGCTCAACCCTTGTTGCTTTTGCGATACCCCCGCTGTTCGGCCTCTCTCCATTCTTTGAATATAAACTGGTTGTCTGAGGTATTTTTCACAGTCGAAAAAGGGAGAGCCGACCTTCCGTGTTTCTTGTCAATGAGTAGGTAACAAGGGAAAGCCCTGTCATTATAGGGGAAACCCGCCTCTGGAGGATAATTAAAACCCTGCAACATGCCAGATTGCCACGGGTGAGTGCACTACTGTGAAGAGGCGGTGGCTTGAAGTTCAGTCGTTAGGCAATGGTCAGAAATGTACGTATTGTAATGTCGTCATACACTCGGATTACAGAGGTTTTTCTGTGTGATGGGTCGCAGTTCTTCCCTAATTTGACGGTAGAATTTTGTTCGGGAATGATGGCATCTGAAATGGAATTCTGTCTAGATTGTTCTAGCATCAAAAGGAGGGAAATTCAGGATAACAATGTTAATCAGTTGAAAATACTCTACAATCTATGCGGCTCACCCCACTCGTGGTCCCAATCAAATCTGTTGGTAGCAAGACCAGATGTTGAATAACGTTGTGGGGAGAAAAGACGGCTGGTAGAATCGAATTCTCATGAAATCTCTCAATCCCTATGCTTGCTGACGTTGTCCTACCGGGGCGGCGGTTCCAAGTCTTCACCTATCAAGTCCCCCCACACCTGCTTTCGCATCTCCACGTAGGAAGTCCTGTGGTGGTTCCTTTAGGATCTGCTGTCGTCTCTGGCGTAGTCGTCAGTATATGCGAACCACAAAACTCCCCTTCACTTCAAACGCATTTCCATCATAAACCTCTGCGAGCCATTCTTTCGTTGGAAACAGATGCCGAGCATCCGCCTTTGGAGCAAAACCTTCTCCGACTGATTGAAAAGATTTCGGATTATTACCTGGCACCTCTCCCAGCCTGTTTGAGGCTGATCGTCCCTCCGCATTCGGTAAAAGTGATCAGGCGTGTCTTTTTAACGGACGAAGGTCGGCGGGCCTTATCGGATAAGACCCTGTCATCGGAGGTTCAGTTGGTGCTTCGTAAATTAGAAAAGGCTCCCAAGGGATTACTCCGATCGTCTCTCACCCGAACGATGAAGAAGGCCCCTACCATTCTAACTCGTGGGAAAAAGAGCGGCTGGATAACCGAACGAACCAACATACCGTCCGGATCCAGTGCCCTAAGTCCCGCAAGGGTGACCAGTGCTGGACAAAAACCGGTGCTTCCAGTTTCCCCGGGATTATTTGATCTCCCTGAAGCACACGACACGGACCTATCAGAATCTGTTCAGAAAACGGCGTGGTGCTCTTCTAAAGAAAATCAGATAGGGGAGAAACTCTCGCAGGCGGTGCAGGCGGGTAGTTTCCAGGAATTTCCTGTCGTGGGAACAGAATCCTTGCAACAGAATCTGTTGCTCCAGATCGTCGAGACCGTCTGCCATCAGGGCCGTCGAGCGGTCATCCTTGCCCCCGAAGTTCATCAAGCTGAATCCATAGGCGAACAATTACGCCTCATCGGCAAAGATAAGGTCGAGGTGTATCATGGTCATCTTTCATCAATGGTTCGTTCTGCTCGATGGGAGCGGATTCGACAGGGTAATGCACAGGTCGTAGTGGGGACTCGATCAGCACTGTTTCTGCCTATTCCAAATTTAGGGCTTATTTGGATGAATCAGGAAGACGATCCGTCTTATAAAGATGAGCATCTTCCCTACTATCACGCTCGAGAAGTCGCTCGAATGCGTGGAGAATGTGAACAAGCCCTGGTGGTCTATAGTTCGAATCGTCCTTCCTTGGAAATGTATGGGCGGTTCAGGGAACAGATCAGCGAGGCCCTGGAACATTCATGGCAAGAGGTTCCCCAGGTAGAAATGATCGATTTACGGTCATTACCCTATGGGACCATTGTGTCACCGGTGTTACTTAGCCGAATGACTCAAGCCCTGGACGAAGGAGGGCAGATAATTTTACTGCTTAATCGAAAGGGATTTTCAGGGGCGCTGATATGCCGGGATTGTGGGCTGGCTCCGATGTGTTCCACCTGCGGAGTGCCATTGAAACTGTATCAGCGACCCTCGCGATTGATCTGTTCCTACTGTGAGGGAATTCAGCAGACCCCTGAAACATGCCCCACTTGCCAGGGCACGGTTTTTCGGTTTTCCGGCACAGGGACGCAGAGGCTGGAAGAAGAGGTGATTCGTCTCTTCCCGTCGGTGACAGTTGCCCGGTTTGATCGGGAGAATGTGAAAACCACCGAGGCAGCGGGTGCCATGTTACGCCAATTCCGGGAAAGGGACATTCGAGTGTTGATTGGGACCGAATTTTTGCTTCACCGGTCAGATCCGCCAACGGCTAATGTGATTGGGCTTCCCCAAGCCGACCTTGGTCTCCATATTCCTGATTTCCGATCGGCGGAACGGACCTTCCACATGTTGTCCAAAGCCCTCGCCTTGGCCAGGAATGGCAGGGAACCGGCAGACGTGATTCTCCAAACCAGTATTCCAGACCATCATGTGCTCAACGCCATCTGGCAACATCGTCCCCAAATCTTTTATGAACAGGAATTGGAGTTACGCGAAGCCTTGGGGTATCCCCCGGCTACCCATGTGATTCTATTGGTGGTGACGGGGACGCGGGCGACTCGAGTGCAAGGAGTTGTGGACTTCTTGCGCCAACGGTTAGGAAGGATTGAGGTGAGAAGGGATCCTCGTCAGGAGGGAAAGGGGATCCTTGAAACGCCAATGGTCTTGGGGCCGATTGCTTCCAAGAAACCCGGCCGTCTCAAAAAAAACCGAGTGCTCTTTTTGATGAAAACCGAAAACTTGCAGAAAACACAGCAATGCCTTCGAGACATTCAGCGGGAGTATGAGGCGAAATTTTCAAAAGAACCAGTGATCTTTGAAGTCAACGTGGACCCCATCGAAATTCAATAGCCCCTGCTGGGCTGGACAGTGCGATCAGCCCGATTGCTTTCTGGCTCTTTTCTTTTGGTTTTTCGTTTGAGGAGTCGTCACAGAAGGAGTGGCGGGTGTGTTGGCGCCGCGAGTGCGCTTGAAGATGCCATACGCGAAGGTCATCCAAAACACGCCGGAAAAAAGCCCGAACAACACTGCAGTGAAAATCCGTTGCAGTTCTTCCAATGGTGGTTCTGGACCCAGCTTTTGAATATCGGCCATTTGCATGATCGGCCAGGCAAGACTTTCCACACCCAAGAGGAGCGTGGATGCTGCCCAGATGTCCCCGATAGACGGGCTTTTCCAAGCCAGTAGGATGGCTAACCCGACGGCCAGGGTAATGCCGAGAGGCACAGGTAGGGCGCCTACCAATAACCAGAGTCCCACCGTAACGGTTAGGCTACCCAAAACGGCGTTCAGTTGATGCCACAGATTATCATTCATGTCGAATGGCCCTGCTAAGTCCTTTTCACGCCTCCCACCTTATCATAGACCTCCGCGACCCGGCACCCTGCCCAACAGTAAACCCGAATGAGATGAAGATCCACTCTCCCTATTGATTCGATGCAATCAGCGAACACAACTCAAATAGAAGGGCATGAGGCATCCCTCCCAACGTCCTGGAACTGGTTCGGGAGCGAGCGGTGATGCGAAGATCCAGTCTGATCTATCGACCAATATCCGCCAAGGGTTCCGTGGTGATGGTATAGGCCCCACGAGGGTTGTCTGCCAATTGATTGGATTGGTGCAGGTCCTCCGGCTTTGGCGTGGTTTCACAATCCGGGGTAAGCACGAGTCCCCAATGGGCATTCTCTGCGCAGGTGTTTTCGAGGATAAGAGCTTTTGCGAGATGAAAGAGGAGAATCCCACTCAACATATTGCCCCGACAAATGTTTTTAATTATATCGGGTCGAGTGCCCTCATCTCGTGCAGCAATTCCAAAATGATGATTGCCAAAACACGCGTTTTCGCGTAGGTAGGGCTGGGCCCCGGCGAAACAAAAAATTCCGGACTCTCGATTATGGGAGATTTCGTTGCCGATTAATGTCGGGCGGCAATCCGGTCCATACATGACGACTCCGGATAAGAGGCCTTCCGTGATCCGGCAGTGGGATATTGTACAAACAGAATCCAAAATATTTAGGGCCGAATGTTGGTCGCTGCCCACATAACGAAACGTGATACCTCTCATATATCCGCTGGAGACCCGTTGAAGGTAGCAAGGACCGCTCCGGCGATTGAAAATGGTGACCTGATCCAAGCCGGCACCAACAATATGAATGGATCGTTCCGTCATTACCAGGCGATCTTCATAGGTGCCTGGTCGGATAAAGATGTAATCTGTTGGTCCGGCGTTGTTTAACGCGTCACTGGGAAGTTGAAAACATCTGGGGTCTTGGGCATCGACGATGAGGGTTTTCCCACCAAGGTGATTATCGGGCGGCTCGCCCAAGAAAGTTGGATCGTTTGACAAAAGCACCTTCCATGCAAGAGTTTAGAGTTGGAAAAATAGAATATTGCTTCGTCTACCGGTCGAAGAAAATTTGTGTGTGTTCCTGGCTGCAAAACATCAAGTGATGGAGGTGGTCTTTTCTCACACATCCGCAAGACTAAAATATCTGTTTTAGAGTTTGTGTGACTATCTAAAACAGATTTTAGCTACTCTACGAGCTGGAGGTATAGTAGGAAACTCAGTTAATTATTCTCGAATGCTTGGCGGGTAGCGAACACTTCACCCGGATGGATCAGGAGCAGGCAATCCCCATCAACCGGGTCCTTGTGAAATAAGGCGAAGGTCAAACAGAGCTGTGGGGTCGGTTCAGGAGGAAATTCTAATAAAACGGGGACATCCACCAGTGGCGTTGGTGTTTTCAAGCTGGCCAACCGAAGGCGCACAGCCACCAGGGTATCACGAAGGCGGTTTTGAATAAGCTCTTCCGTGAAGTCGGGGGAAGGAGTGATGTATTGATCCCAAAGAGGGTTGGTCATGCCCACACAAAATTCGAGGCCTATACTTTGAGCGATCGGAGTGAGATCTTTGAGTATTCCGGACTCAATGGCTTCCCGTCGGGAACGGATGGGGAGAGATGCAAACTCTGCAGTTATATCGTCAGAAGTGAGTGAAAAGGATGATTGGGAGGGCACGGAGACCTCAGACGATAAAAGCCCAGATCCCTCTTTGGACTCGGAAGATTCCTTTTCTGGAGAAATTGGGGCACTCAACGGCGTCTTGTCTAACGCATGGATAATCCCTTCATAAACAGCTTTAGCAGACTCCGTCCATGAATGATCCATTGGCAATCCACGAAAGGCTGCCTCAGAAGCTTTTTTCTCGTCATGGGTTAAAACACGTCCTTGGCTCATAGTGTAAAGGTAAGGCAAATATCCGGGAAGTCAAGAGTGAAAAATATTTAGCCGGACAAAGGCCCCATCTTGTTT
>Ga0209536_100006638_pt1 | contig 17631 bp, 10 predicted proteins | sample DeeMarSeWOR28_12_FD_187461 | JGI IMG/M metagenome (GOLD analysis project Ga0209536, IMG submission 187461) | Marine sediment microbial communities from White Oak River estuary, North Carolina - WOR-2-8_12 (SPAdes) (version 2) | ecosystem: Environmental > Aquatic > Marine > Intertidal zone >... | reverse complement strand
AATATCCTTCCGGTCGCGGAAGGCGATGCCGCCGCGGTCGCACAGGGCCGGGGTAACGCTGTACGGCTGAACCTGACCGGCAACGATACCGACGAGGACGGCACGATTGATCCGAACAGTATCGTGATCGTCTCTCAGCCAAACCAGGCTACGGTAACCGTTCATAACGACGGCACCGGCGACGTCACGCTCACGCTGAGCAACAACGGCGGAGCAAATCGTTCATTTACATACACCGTGAACGATAACGACGGGGGGACGTCGAACGCGGCGCTAGTCCAGATCGAGGTCAACTAGCGTCACCGCTAAACCCACGTGGCGGCCCCTTCTCGGGGGTCGCCACGATCCTGCGAAAGGGTTGGAACCATGAAGAACATACGATCAACTGGCAATCTGGGCACCGCTGTCTTCGCCTTGTGCCTGCTGGCATCCGCCGCGGTCTGGGCAAGCGGCACACCCCGGAATGCCGACGACGTGCCCGCCTGGCAACCGCCGGCAATGCCTGCTCCTGTCTCGTACGGGCCTGTCAATATCTCGCCGGAAAAGGCGAAAGAACTCGCCGAGGACTGGGGCGTGGAGGTGCTCGGACTTCGGCTGACGGCCGCAAACATGATGATGGACTTCCGGTTCCGCGTCATCGATGCCGAGAAGGCATTGCCCCTGTTTGATCACCGCATCAAGCCGTATGTCGTCGTAGACCGCAGCGACATCAAGCTTCCGGTGCCGATGGCGGCCAAGGTCGGCTCCTTCCGGCCGACCAATCGCGGCAAGAACATCACCTCCGACCGCAACTACTACATGATTTTCGGCAATCCCGACCGGCACGTGAAACAGGGTGAGACGGTCACAGTCGTCATCGGCGACTTCAAGGTCGAAAGTCTGGTCGTCAACTGACACGGGTGCAAGTCATGACAATAAATCGCAAGGTATGCCTGGCATCAATCCTGTCGTTCTCGGTAACGGCCGCGTCGGCGGGCAGCATCGATGCCGATCTTCAGGCAAAGATCGAAACGATGTCGAGCTCCGACGAGGTTGCGGTCATCGTTCGCTTCGACGAAACGCTGGACGTCACGGCGTTTCGCAAGGAATTTTCGAAGCAGCTCAAGGAAATGTACCCGGATCCGAAGGAGCGCAAACTGCACCGCAAGACGCTGAAACGCGCGCTCCTCCTGTTGCAGCTGCAACAGCGAACCGGCGCATCATCGCAGGCTGTCGAGAGCTGGCTCAATGCTCAGGGTATCGACGTCGATCGCGATCTCTGGGTGATAAATGCCCTCGCGTTTACGATGCCGAGCGGACTGGTTGACGATCTGGCCGCTTTCCCCAATGTCAACAGGGTAAGCAGCGATGCCGTGTTGCAGGGGCCGGGTCCCGGCACGGCGCCTACGGCGCCGACCTACTACAATCTCGACGCCATAGCTGCGTCGAGCCTGTGGGATCTCGGCTACACCGGGCTGGGCGTGGTTGTCGCGACAATGGATTCCGGCGCCGACATCTCTCACCCCGACCTTTCCGGACGCTATCGCGGCGGCGCGAACAGCTGGTACGACGCGTACGGTCAGAATTCTTCGCCGGCGGACTCCACAGGCCATGGCACACAGGTCCTGGGGCTCATCGTCGGCGGCGATGCCGGCGGCTACCAGGTCGGTGTCGCACCGGACGCCCAATGGATCGCCGCAAAGGTCTTCGATAACTCGAACCAGGCGACGTTGAGTGGCCTGCACGCGGGTTTCCAGTGGGTGCTTGATCCCGACAGTGACCCGATGACCAATGACGCTCCCGATATCGTCAACAATTCCTGGGCGCTTTCGACGACGGTCAACGAATGCGACCAGGAGTTCGCGGCAGACATAGCGTTGCTGCGCGAGGCCGAGATCGCCGTGACCTATTCAGGCGGCAACTTCGGTCCCAAGTCGGATTCCAGTGTTGCACCGGCAAACGACACGGGCTCCTTGTCGGTCGGTTCGGTCGACGAGCGGAACAAGATTGCCCGAAGCAGCAGCCGTGGGCCGGGCGCCTGCGACGGCGGAATCTATCCCAAGCTGGTTGCGCCGGGCGAATCGGTCCTGACGACCGATGTCATGCCTGGCTTTTATAACGTCGTATCCGGCACGTCTTTCTCGGTCGCACATGTTTCAGGTGCAATCGCATTACTCACCGGGGCATTCCCGGGGGCAACGGCGACGGAGATCGAATCCGCACTCACGGAAACGGCCAATGACCTCGGCACTGCCGGCGCAGATAACACCTTCGGCTTCGGCCTGATCGATCTTGCCGCCGCCTACGACTGGTTGCTGAACAGTGGCGGCGGAGGTCCGGGCGGTAACCCGGGTGAGTTGCAGCTGTCGGCTGCGAACTACTCGGTTGCGGAAAACGTAGCCAGCCTCTCTATTACCGTGACTCGGACGAACGGCAGTTTAGGAGACGTGACCGTGGATTACGCGACAAGTGACGGTAGCGCCACGGCGGGCCAGGACTACGAGGCGGCCTCGGGCACGCTGACCCTGCTCGATGGTGAGACATCACAGAGCTTCGCAGTCGCAATTCTCGACGATACTGCTGTCGAGGGCGATGAATCGTTCAACGTGATGCTGAGCAATGCAACCGGTGGCGCGTTGATCGGAAACCGGGACTCTGCGACCGCAACGATAGCTGACAATGATGAGCCGCCCACGGGCAATAGTCCGCCAACGGCGGTAGACGACAGTGGCTCGGTCGCAAGAGGCGACGGTAATTCGGTTCGCCTGAACCTCATAAATAATGACAGTGACGATGGCGCTATCGATCCGGACAGCATTCAAATCGTTTCGCAGCCCACTCAGGCTTCGGTAACGGTTCACAACGACGGTACGGGTGACGTGACGCTGTCGCTACAGGGCAAGAGCAAGAAGAATCGCTCCTTCACGTACACGGTGCAGGACACACTTGGAGCAACGTCGAATGTCGCAACTGTCGATATAAGGGTGGACTAGCGTTTGCTGCGCAATGAGGGATCATGAAAGGCACTGCAAGGATTCTATTGGCATTGCTGCTGACTGCGGGATCCGCGAGCAATGCACAGGTCGTCACGTATTGTTGTGACGCCAACGCAGAGCAGCAATACCGGGCCGCCATTGCCGGGCTCGGAACCGAGGTAACAGAGAGTTTCGAGACGGCGCCCTGGACCTCCTTCAGGTGGCCTTTGAGCCAGGCGAGCATCACCGCCCAGGGGATCATCTGGTCACGCGTGGGCGGTGGGATCACGACCAGTGGCGGCGACTCCCATGACGGCAATTACCAGGTTTATGCCGTAGGCGCGGACGGCATCATTCACCCGGTACCGGACGGGTTCACCGTGCAGGGCGACGGCATTACCTTCAGGGCGTTCGGCGGCTGGTACTTCGGAAACAGCACGAAGATTCGTTTCACGGTAGACGGTGATCCGAACCGGGTGAATTTCACGGGGGCCGACGCCACGATCCCGCAGAGCTGGAGGTTCCTCGGATTCATCGACACGACGCCATTCGCAACCGTGGAGATCCGCGAGGCCGACGAGCAGGGAGACGAGACCAAGATCTTCTGGGCCGACGATTTCACATTCAGCACGTCAGGCGGCGCGCCGAGTCCCGGCCAGCTGCAGTTGGCCAGCAGCGCTTACCCGGTCGGCGAGGCAGGCGGCCAGGTCCAGCTGACGGTCACCCGAACCGGCGGCAGCGACGGCGCCGTCAGCGTCGATTACGCAACGGGGGATGGCAGCGCAAGCGCCGGCAACGACTACACGGCAACAAGCGGCACATTGAGTTTCTCGGGCGGCCAGACCGGCAAGACCATCACCGTGCCGATCCTCGACGACACGACCTACGAAGGCAACGAGACGTTTACGGTCGGCTTGACCAATGCCACCGGCGGTGCGACGCTCGGAACACCCGCCACCGCGACCGTGACCATCCAGGAGGACGACCCGCCGCCATCGGCCGGCAGCCTGCAATTTGCCAGCGCCACGGCCGCGCTCGCTGAGAATGGCGGCTCGTTCACGGTAACGGTGACACGCAGCGGCGGCTCGTTCGGTACCGTCACCATCGACTACACGACGGTAGACGGCACGGCATCGGCCGGCAGCGACTACACCGCGGCAAGCGGCACGCTGACGTTTGCCGATGGCGTCATGAGCCAGGCATTCAGCGTGCCCGTGATTGACGATTCCGTTTACGAGGGTGACGAATCTCTGCTGGTTTCCCTGTCGAATCCAGGCGGTGGCGCATCGCTCGGTGCGCCGTCCAGCGCAACGCTTACGATAAGCGACAACGATCCGATCCCGTCTGCCGGGACGCTGAAGTTCAGTGCGGCAACCTATACCATTGGCGAAGCGGGTCCGGCGCTGGTCGCCACCGTTACGCGTACAGGCGGCAGCTTCGGTACGGTGACAGTCGACTATTCGACTGCGGACGGTTCTGCCTCGGCGGGTAATGACTACATGCCAACCAGCGGCACTCTGACGTTCGTCGACGGCGACGTAAGTAAGCCGGTCAGTGTGCCCGTCATCGATGACGCCATCTACGAGGGCGACGAAACGTTCTCGCTCAACCTGGCTAATGCAACCGGCGGCGCATCGCTCGGAGCGCCATCGACTGCCAGCGTCACCGTCACGGAAAACGACCCGGTACCGGCGGCGGGCAGCCTGCAGTTCGGCGGCGCGAGTTACAGCGTTGCGGAGAACGCATCGGCAGTGCTGATCACGGTCGTTCGGAATGGTGGCAGCTTCGGCACGGTTACAGTGAATTACGGCACGGCAGACGGATCGGCAACGGCAGGCAGCGACTATGCCGCGAGTGCAGCAACGCTCAGTTTCGCGGACGGCGAAACCAGCAAGTCGTTCAGCGTGCCGGTACTTGACGACTCGAATTACGAAGGTAACGAGACGTTCACAGTGTCGCTGTCCAATGTGACGGGTGGCGCGAGCATCGGCTCGCGCGGGACTGCGACCGTGACCATTACGGAAGACGACCCGGCGCCTGCGGCCGGAACCCTGAAATTCAGTGGTGCGGACTACAGCGTCGCTGAGGATGGCGGGTCGGCGTTGATTACCGTGGTCCGGACCGGCGGGAGCTTCGGCACCGTTGGAATCAACTACCAGACCAGCAACGGAACGGCGACTGCGGGCAGCGACTATTCTGCGTCGTCCGGGACCCTGACATTCGGCGACGGCGTGACCAGCCGCTCGTTTAGCGTAGACGTCCTCGATGACTCCGCGTACGAAGGCAATGAGAGCTTCCAACTCAGCCTGTCCGGTGTTTCGGGCGACGCGACGCTGGGATCGCCCACGGTGGCCACGGTCACTATCCTCGAGAACGATGCGGTGCCGCCAGCGGGCAGCCTGCAGTTCAGCGGTGCGAACTACAGTCTCGCCGAGAATGACGGCCAGGCACTGATTACTGTTACCCGTACCGGCGGAACAGCCGGAGCAGTGTCTGTCAGCTACGCGACGGCCGGTGGCAATGCCACGCCAGGCAGCGATTACACATCTGTGAGTGGCACCTTGTCGTTTGCTGATGGCGCAAACAGCCAGACATTCAATGTGCCGATCCTGGACGACTCTGACTACGAAGGTAACGAGACGGTCGGCCTCGCGCTGAGCGGTCCGACGAACGGCGCGACGCTCGGTGTACCGGCCAGTGCCACACTGACGATAAGCGAGGACGATCCCGTGCCACCGGCCGGAAGCCTGCAGTTCAGTGGCACCAGCTACGCCGTCGCCGAAGATGGCGGATCCCTGCTGGTAACGGTTACCCGGAACGGGGGCAGCTTCGGGGAGGTCAGCATCGACTACTCGAGCACGGACGGCGCCGCAACGGACGGCGCGGATTACACGGCCGTCGATGGCACACTGACCTTTGTTGATGGCATTACCAGCCAGAGTTTCAGCGTGCCGGTCATCGACGACGCGACATATGAAGGGGACGAGGACTTCAGCCTCGACCTTGGCAACGTCGCAGGCGGCGCCGCGCTCGGCGTTCCAGCAGCAGCCACGGTTACAATCAACGATAATGACGCACCGCCCCCGGCAGGCGCCCTGCAGTTCGATCAGAGCGAATACTCAGCGGCCGAGGGTTCCTCGGTGCGGATTACGGTCACCCGCAGCGGTGGCAGCACAGGAGACATTTCAGTGGACTACCAGACCGAAGGTGGCAATGCGACATCCGGATCGGACTTCGAGGCATTGAGCGGCAGCATTATGTTTGCCGACGGCGAAACCAGCCGCTCGTTCGACATCCCGTTGCCGGACGATACGCTCGTCGAAGGCAACGAGACTTTCACGGCCCGGCTCACGGCGGCGTCGGGCGGCGCAGATATCGGCTCCCCGGCGGCGGCAACCGTGACCATCATCGACAATGACAGCGATGCCGGGACGGGCGGTGGTTCCGGTGGCGGCGGAGGCGGTGGCGGCGCAATTTCACCGGTCGTCATGCTCCTGCTGGCTTGCCTGGCGTTCTTCGCACCGCCGCAGGCGTTCGCCGGCGAGACCTCCGAGTCGGATCCGCACGCACATCACAAGAAGATGATGAGCGAGAGCACGTACCGGCGCACGCTGCACGAGTATGACCTCGGCGATATCGGTGTAACGAAAGCCGATGCCGTGGAGACGATGCTCGACGACCTGATGTCGCGCGAAAAGCCGGTCATGGTGCATTTCATCTTCACAACCTGCACCACGATCTGCCCGGTGCAGGCGGCAACCTTCGCACAGGTGCAGCGGCAGCTCGGTGACGAAGCGGCCGAGGTGCAGATGGTGTCGGTCAGCATCGACCCCGAGTACGACACACCCGAACGGTTGGCGGAATATGCGAAGAAGTTTCACGCGGGGCCTCAGTGGGACTTCATTACGGGGACATCGGAACAGATGATCGCGGTCCAGAAAGCCTTCGATGCCTACGAGGGCAATAAGATGAACCACCGGCCCCTGACGCTGATCAGGATGCCTGGCAGCGACGAATGGATACGTCTGGAAGGGTTGATCGGCGCATCGGTAATCGTCGACGAGTACCGCAACTTCAAGAACCAGTCGTGACAATCGATATGCAGCGCATCTGCCGGTCGGCGGCACTGCTGCTGGCCCTGGTGTCGTCCGCCGTGTTCGCGGACGGCGACGTGACCCCGGAGCAGGCCGTCGAATACGGCCGCAAGATGTACATGGAGGGCGTACTGCCGTCGGGCGAGCCGCTGACGGCCATAGTCAGCGGGGACGTGGAGATCACCGGCGAATTCGTCGTCTGCGGCGAATGCCACCGCAAGAGCGGGCTGGGGGCGAGCGAGGGAGAATCGATCGCGCCCCCCGTGGTCGGCTCGCTGCTCTATCAGCCTCTGCAGTTGCCTGTAAGCCGCCCGCCGGAACCGCCGGTGCAGCGTCCGGCCTACGACCGCGAAACGCTGGCAATCTCGATCCGGGACGGCATCTCGTCCACCGGCGAGGCGTTCAGCATGCTCATGCCGCGCTACCCATTGTCGGACACGGACATGGGCTACCTCATCGCCTTCATGGAGTCGCTCAGCGTCGGGCCTGATCCGGGCGTGACCGAGACCGATATCCACTTCGCGACCGTGATCACAGATGACGTGGCGCCGGACGCGCGCAAAGCGCTGCTTGACGCCATGAATACCTTCATCGAGCAGAAGAACACCGAGACGCGCCACGAGTCCAAGCGCGCCAGCAGCGGGCCGTGGCACAAGGACTGGCGTTTCAAGCCCTACCGCAAGTGGGTGCTGCATACCTGGGAACTCGAGGGGCCGCCTTCGGGCTGGCGCGCACAGCTCGAAGAACTGTACGCGGCACAGCCCGTGTTTGCGGTACTGAACGGCGTCAGTAACCGCAGTTGGGAACCCGTACACGTGTTTTGCGAGGATGTCCGTTTGCCGTGCATTTTCCCGACCACGGACCTGCCGGTCGTGGGCCAGGAAGACTTCTACAACGTGTACCTGTCACGGGGCATATTCATTGAAGCCGATGCCATCGCCAGCCACGTTGGCGATGTCGCCGGGTCCGGCGGCCGCGTGGTCCAGGTTTACAAGTCGGGTGACGCGCGCAGCGAAGCGGCGGCGGATGCGCTGGCCGAGCGGCTGGGCAGCGATGTGACGACAGTCGAGTTCGCTGCACTCGATGCGCCGATCGACGACAGCATTGCGCTCGTTGCGTGGCTCGATGCGAGCGACGCTCTATCGGCATGGAAAACTTTACAGGGGCAAGGGTTGGAGCGCTTGTATCTGTCGGGTGCGATCCTGGATAGGGACGAGGGATCACTCGATGAGTCGTTGAGAGAGCATGCATGGATCGCGTACTCGACCGAACTCCCGGACAACACGGCACGCTTGCTGGCGCGCTCGACCGGCTGGTTCCGGGTCAAGCGGATCTACTCCAGCGAGTACGAGGATATCCAGGCGAACGCCTATTTCACGCTGAAAATGACCGGCGGTGCGCTCAACGCCATACGGCTCTATTTCAACAGGGACTTCTTCCTGGAAAGCATCGAGCACATGATCGACAACGCCACGTACACGTCGGTCTATCCCCGGATGAGTCTCGCGCCGGAGCAGCGCTTCGCATCCAAGGGCAGCCTGATCGCGCGTTTCGACGAGGCGAATCCCGGCAAGCTCGTCGCCGTCACCGACTGGGTAGTGCCTGATTGATGCGTGCGCGCGGGCCGCGCGGGTGGGTGTCTCAGTCGTAGCCCTGCTCGAGAAAGGCCCGCATGGACGCGTGGGCGGAGCCCTGGCTTTCCCATAGTGAATACACCCGTGGTTTCGCCGTGCCGGCGCGCAACCGGATGTCGCTGGCTTCCGCGATCAGGCGAATCTGGTCGATAGTTACCCGGTAGTAGGCGTCCGCGGCCGATGCGACGGGCTTTACGTAGACGGGCTGGGTAACACCCACGGCGTCGAGCGTCCACCCGGCAAACTCGAGCGGCAGCGGCTCGCCGTCGACGAACAGGATCACTGACTCGAAGCCATCGCGCTGCTCGGACTGACGATCCTCGTGGCGCATCGTGCTCCAGATGCCAGCCCACAGGAAGTACGAGTAGCTACCCATGCGATTGATTTCGACCGGGCCGAGATAGACGTAGTCGCGCGCGTGGGCAGCATAGCCCGAATTGTCGTGATACAGCACGACAGGCGCCGTGCCGCGCAGGACCGTGACTCCCGTTACCGGATCGAGCGTCTCGGTGACCAGCGCGGTGGACGATGAACACGCAGCGGACAGGGCGGTGAGCGCCGCTACGCCGATAAAGTGATTCCAGCCGCGCATGGATGACCGCCTCAATAGAAGAACTGGTAACCGAGGTTGATAAAGTACGATTCGCGGTCGAGGTTCGTCAACTCCATGTCGCGCTGGGAGAATTGCTTACCCGCCTCGAGTTCGAGCCGCAGTCGCCTCGCAGGGCGATACTGCACGCGGACCCCCGGCGTGTAGATCCATTGCGTACTCTGATCTGAATTGATCTCGCGATAGTCGATGCGCACGCGGGGGTTGATGCGCCACGCCCGGCCCAGCGGAAAGCGCATGTCCATGTTGATGGAGTAAACATCGGTCGTCTCCGACACCGCGTAGCGGAGACCGACGATGCCGACGTCGCCCTCGGTAAACAGGCTGCTTGCGACCATATCGGCCGAGTAATAGCTGTACTCCGATTCTTGCGTTGCAGCCACGCCGCCGGACTCCGGCGTCGCGCCGATCGTCGAAAGGCTGGCGTTCAGGTTCAGTTGCAGCTTCGGCGTGAACGGACGCGACATGCCCATCGAAACCGTAGTGACCTCGGGGGAGCGGTCCAGGGCGAACTGGCGAATTTCGTCCGCGGTGAACAGCACCTTGAGGTCCTCGAAGTTCAGCACCTGCTGGCCGACCATCGCATTGCCGAGACTCAGGAACGGGCTACGCCGGCTGTCGATGAGCCCCGTAACCGTGAAGTTCGCGGGCAGCCGGATGCTGCCCTGCAGGAATACGCTGCCGATCTCCGAGAATTCGGTGTCGTAATTGACGACGCCCCACAGAGACTGTTCGGCACCGAAGTACCGCACTTCGGTACCAACGGCCTGCCGGTCCGTCAGGCCCTCGATACTCTGGTCCAGGAAGAAGACCCCGAAGTCCAGCGCCTCGCTGAACGGCGCGAAGGTGGAGCTGACGCCATAGAAGAACCTGGAATCGCTGGAGTCGTTCGACGTCGAGTAGACCGGCTCGCCCGCAACGGCCTCGAAACGCAGGCGCTCGTTGAGCGCGTAGGTGAAGTTCAGGCCGTCGAAGCGGCCGAGGACGCCGCCGGTGTTGCGCGTCTGTCGCCCGAGGCGGCCGCGCAGGCCGGTGCGCGAGTCGGCAAGGTCTGCATAGGCATAGGAAAGCCGAAAATCGTTGCCGCTGGAGCTGCGTTCCTCGTCGTTCAACAGGTCGCTGCGGTACCCGGCTGTAATGCGTGTCGTGAGGTCGAAGCGCTCACCGCGGCGCCTCGCGTCGATACTGAGGTCGGTATAGATCGATGACTGGTTGACGATCTCTTCCTGGTCGTTGACCTGGTTGACGTCACGCCGGTAGTACTGGGACAGGAACGTGCGCAACGTCCACGGATTGACCTGCGCGGATCGCCGCGGCGCATCCGGGCTCGACGGCGTGCCCGTGCTCGCCGGTGTACTTCTGCCGGAGGAGAGCAGTGCGGCCAGCCGTTGCTGCACCCTGTTTGCCCCTTCCTCATCGGGATACGTGTCGAGGTAACGCTGATACTCGGCCTTCGCGTGCGCGATCTGGCCGTTTCGTTCCCGCGCCAGCGCGAGGTATTCCTGTGCCTCCGGCTGGTAGCTGTTTGGCGGCTGCTGCAACACCTTGGTATAGATCTGCACCGCCCTTGAAAGCTCGCCCGCCGTCATGGCGCGCCGGGCGTCGGCCATGAGAGCGGCGATCTCGTCCGTTGCCTCGGCGCCGGCCGGGGCCGAACCCGCCGGCGGAGCTGTTGCGACCGTAACGTCGGCGACAGGCGGAATGGCCGTCGTGCGCAGATCGGGTGCGTCGGTCTGTGCCGGGTCGGCGCGGGCAATCCAGGCGCCCGGGTACTGGCCGCGCAGGGCGGCAAGCTCTCTCGCCGCCTCTTCGGCGGAGGCGTAGTGACCGACCCGGACTCGGTACCATTTGACACCATCGATAACCGCCTCCGAGACGAATAGCGTCTTGTCTTCGGGCAGCTCGATCGCGGGCAGGTCAGCGGTCGCCGGCGGCCGTTCCCTGGACTCCAGGTTGATAACGTACATCGCCGCGGGCTCCGCAGTCCGGCGCACCATGCGGCGGCTTGTATCCGCCGCCGCCACCGCCGGGGCAGGCTCTGGCTGCTCCGCGAATACCCGCACGGTAATCCAGTTGGAACGGGCGTCCTGCACCACGTCGAAGCGAACGTCTTTGACGAAATTCAGGCGCAGGTATTCACCGCCTGGCATCTGGCCATCGTATTCAATGCTGTCGAGGAACGCGTCATCGGCCGCCACCGGGCGGTGCTGTTCGACTGACAGGGCGACCGTTGGCGGTGCGCCGGCGCAGACCGTGGTCGTCTCTATGCGAATACGCAGCACGTCGCTCGCACCGGCGGGGTCGTGGCCGACGTACTGCACGTTACACCGCAGCTGCAACGCGATCTCGGTAAAGACGCTGCCCTTCTTTACCTGGCTCGCGGCAATGAATCCGGGACCCGCGTGCGACGCTGCGGCCACCAGCAGCAGCGACACTGCGAGCGCGGCGATGCCCCGGCTGCTGAGTTTGTGCCTACCACTCATTCGACGAAATCCTGTGGCAACCGCTGCCACCGCAGTTCCGGTTCTGCGAGACCGTGCCGTTCTCGCCACCGATGTGGTCACCCTTGCGCCTGAAGTCGTTCGCATGACAACCGGCACAATCAGGCTGGAACGCCGGGCTCGGCCAGCTGACCGCCTCCGAGTTGTTCTGGTGGCAGCGTGTGCAGGCGAGGTTGCCGCGGTGATCGAGTGGTTCGTAGGGCAACCCCGTATGCGTCCAGCTATGCGGTACCCACGCCACCGTTTCGTGGCAGAGGTTGCACTCCTTGGGCGAGACGAAGTGTCCGGGATTCCTGCCCGTGGCAAAGACGCCGTCGTGGCAGGACGAACAGGTGCCGATCACCTCGGTGTGGTCCACGCGAGTGACCGGACTCCAGGCCGTCGTGCTGTGACAGGCCTCGCACACGTTCGTCGTCTGCGGGTGCATCGGGCCTTTGCCGGTTGCATCTGTGCCGTTGTGACAGTCGAAGCAATTGCCCGTGATGCTGGTGTGGTCGAAGTTCGCAGGGACCCAGGCCACGGTCGTGTGGCAGTCGTCGCAGTTGTTACCGCTGTTGATATGGCCCTGGTTCTTGCCGGTGGCTATCGTGCCGTTGTGGCACGCAGAACAGGTACCGACAACCTGCGTGTGGTCCACCACATCCGCTGGCGTCCAGACCGCCGTGTTGTGGCAGTCCTCGCAGACGTTGGTGGTATTGATGTGATTCGGGTCTTTGCCGGTCGCGTCGGTGCCGTTGTGACAATCGAAGCAATTGCCCGCGATGTTGGCGTGATCGAAGTTCGCCGGTATCCACGCGGTTGTCGTATGGCAGTCGTCACAGTTGTCGCCGCTGTTGATATGGCCCGGGTTCTTTCCGGTTGCGGTCGTCCCGTTGTGACAGGAGAAGCAGGTGCCGAGCACCTGGGTATGGTCGACCATGTCCGCCGGTGCCCACGCCACGTTGTTATGGCAGGCTTCACACATGTCGGTCGTGTTGGCGTGGTTCAGGTTCTTGCCGGTTGCGTCAGTGCCGTTGTGGCAGTCGATGCAGTTGCCCATGATGTTCACATGGTCGAAGTTCGCCGGGATCCACGCCGTCGTGGTGTGGCAGTCATCGCAGTTGTCGCCGCTGTTGATGTGGTCCGGGTTCTTGCCGCTGGCGGTCGTGCCGTTGTGGCAGGAGAAGCAAGTACCGACAACCTGCGCGTGATCGACCATGTCTGCCGGTGCCCAGGTTACATTGTTGTGGCAGTCCTCGCAGATATCCGTCGTATTGATGTGGTTCGGGTCCTTGCCGGTCGCGTCGATGCCGTTATGGCATTCAATGCAGTTACCCACAATGTTGGCATGATCGAAATTGGCCGGGACCCAGCCGGTCGTCGTATGGCAGTCGTCACAATTGTCGCCGCTCGAGATATGCGTCGGGTTCTTTCCACTGGCGATCGTGCCGTTGTGGCAGGAGAAGCAGGTACCGATGACCTGCGTGTGATCCACTGTATCGGCCGGCATCCAGACCACGCTGTTGTGGCAGTCCTCGCACACATCGGTCGTATTGACATGTGTGACGTTTTTCCCGGTTGCCTCGATGCCGTTGTGGCAGCTGACGCAGTTGCCGGTAATGTTTGCATGATCGAAGTTCGCCGGCACCCATGCCGACGTCGTATGGCAGTCGTCGCAATTGTCGCCACTGCTGATGTGCGTCGGGTTTTTGCCCGTCGCGACGGTGCCGTTGTGGCAGGAGAAGCAGGCGCCGATGACCTGCGTGTGGTCGACCGCGGTTACCGGCGAGAAGGCGGCGGTGTTGTGGCAGTCTTCGCATGCGTTGGTGGTGTTGGCATGGTTGGGTCCCCGACCGGTCGCGTCGACGCCGTTGTGGCAGCTGAAACAATTCCCGGTGATGTTGCCGTGGTCGAATACTGCCGGGACCCAGGCCCCGGTCTGGTGGCAGTCGTCGCACTGATCGCTGGACTGGATGTGCCCCGGCGGCTTCCCGGTAGCGACGAGGCCACTGTGGCAGTTTGCGCAGCTGCCCGTGACGGCGGCATGGTCCATGTAAGCGACGGGGCTCCATGCGGCTGTCGTGTGGCAGTCGGCACAAATTTCGGAACTGGAGATGTGGTTGACGGGCTTTGCCGTCGCCTGTATGGCGCCGATCGCCGAGTGGCAACTGACACAGGCCGGATTCGTGCCCTGAAACTTGCCGCCCGTATGGCAGCGATCGCAGCTCACGTTCGTGTGTGCACCGTCGAGCTGGAAGCCCGTACTGAAATGATCGAACGGCTCCTGCGCTGACGCCTGGGATGCGAGGCCAAGCGCGAGCAGCAGATACGCGGCGAGATTTGCGAATCGAGATATCGAAATCGGACGTCGAGCGGGTCTGTTCATTGTATTGACCTCACGTCTCGGAAGGAGTCGGCCGAATGGCAACGGCCACAGTCGGGTCCGAACTCCCCATCGTGGATATCGTCGGAACGATGACAATCGGCGCAGTTCCGGCCGAGGCGCGTCTGCGCAGAAAGCGATTGCCGGTGGCAGCTCTCGCACGCGACCTTCGCGTGTGCGCCGTCGAGCGGGAAGCTGGTCTGCGCGTCGTGATCGAACAGCCACTGCTGCCAGTCGACCGGGTTATGGCACAGCGCGCAGTTCTCGCCAAAACGCCCCTGGTGGGAGTCGTTCTCGCGGTGGCAGCCGATGCAGTCTTCCGGAGCGTCGCGGAACACGTGCGATTCGTGACACTCGCCGCACTCGGTTTCCGCGTGTTTGCCGAGCAGCGGGAAGCGGGTGAGATCATGGTCGAAGAAGACGTCGTCCTTCCACGAGGCTTCACTGTGGCAGTCGAGGCACTGCGTGCCCTGTGAGCCCTCGTGAGCATCATCGTCCTCGTGGCAGGCCAGGCAATCCCGCTCCAGCTTCACATCGAAGATCGGCTCGATATGACAGGCGGTGCACTCGGCTTCGCTGTGCGCGCCGATCAGCGCGTAGCCGGCGTCTTCGCCGTGGTCAAAGCGCACTTCCGGCCAGCCGCTGCTGGCGTGGCAGGTTTCGCAAGCTTTGCCGAAGTGACCTTCGTGATTGTCGTCCTCGAGATGGCAGGAAATACAGGCCATATCGAGTTCATCGGAGAACGGGTCCTCGCTGTGGCAGCCGGCGCATTCTTGTTCGGCGTGCTTGCCGTCCAGTATGAAATCCGTGTCGCGGTTGTGATCGAAACTGGTGTCGTCCCAGCCTTTTGGATTGTGACAGGTGCCGCATTCGTTGCCGCTACGGCCGTCATGCGCATCGTCCTCGGCATGACAGTCATAGCAATCCGTCGGCGTGTTCTGAAATGTGTCGTCCTCATGGCAGTCCAGGCAGGCGGGTTCCTGGTGCTTGCCTACAAGAGGATAACCGGTTGAATCATGATCGAATTCTACGTCGAGCCATTCCACCGGTGAATGACAATCGCCACACGCCGTGCCGAGCGTATCGCCATGCGGGTTGTTTTCCTCGTGGCAGGCAAAGCAGTCGTCGGGCGCGTCACGATGCTTTTCGCCAGCAGCATGACATTCCGTGCACTCCGTATCCGCGTGCTTGCCGAGCAAGGGGAAATCCGTGAAGTCGTGGTCGAAGGAATCTTCGTCGAGATTCACGATGTCGGCATCGCGACCTTCGTGATCGGTATGGCACCTTGCACAGGGCGCCGCCCCGGCTCTCCTGGACCTTCCGTGGAAGCCTGCGGGTTTTTCGATGTCTGCAGCGATGTCCTCGTGGCAGTCGAGGCACAGTGCGCGTTGTTTTCCTCTCTCGAATTTCTGGTGGCACAGGGCACACTCGCTCTCATACTCGGCGTGGCCCTCGATTACTTTCCCCGGCATGACCAGGGTTTCGATCTGGGCATGAGCAGGTCTGTGAGCGAGTATCGCCAATGCCATCATTATTCCAGTGAGAAAAAGTCCATATCTCATGCGGCTTACATCACCGTTTCTAGTACATGTGAACGGCGAGAACGTGCACGAGCGCTGACAACACCATCATGAAAAATATAGGTAGATGCAGTACGTGCCAGAGGCCGAACAAGCGCTCGTAAAACGAGTATTGCGCGACTCGGCCGGTGAGAACGGTGTAGTCGCGGATATACCGTGCAGCCGTTCGATAAATGCGTTTTCGTTCCCGGGCGACGACCGGGTAGCGTACGGCCGCTACTTGCAGCTCCCTGCGTGCCGTCAAAAGCAGGGACAGGCGCATGAGAGTGTGCGTGAATGTCCATTTCAAGCTGCGGCGGATGCCGATGGTTTCCCGGATCCTGTCGCTCTGGAGGTCGGCAGACAACTTGTCCAGCCGAGCGACCAGCTTAGGCATCAACTTCGCAAGGCCGTGGCTCTTCTCTACGGAGGCCTGGAGGTCTTTCTGTAACTCCTGTAGTGAGGTCTTCCTTCCGTACAGGCCGCGATGTACGGCAGCGTAGAAATGCCTTCCGATAATGCCACTGCCTGCGACGAGTAACATGCAGTAAAGAGCAACCCGGCTATTGAAAGAACCGAGTTGATAGTTACTGTGGTAGAGGATCAGCAGCGGACCGACCAGTCCGAAGATCATGTGCATACGAAACCAGTGCTTGGTGGCGCCCAGGCGGTGCAGGAACCGGATGCGCTTGCGCAGCGGATACAACAGCAGCAAAAGCATAATTGAACCACCGATGATTCCCAGCCAGTATCCGACACCTTCCTCCGGGGTAATCAGTCCGAGGTCACGCAGATACCAGCCGGCGACGATAAACGCCGCGAGTACGCTATACCAGCGAAGCGCGCCATTGCCGCGCCGAATGCGCTTCGGGGCGGGCTGCGCCACAGGCCCGGGGGTGGCGACAGGTCGATCCAGTACTGTCTCATTCATAACTGCGGATTCCCTGATCGTTATTTTAATTCCGTGTCCGTCGCCGTGGCGCCGATCACCAGTTCCAGCAAACCAGCGTTGCGAGGCTCCACTGGACCGGCCGTCGCCTGCAAGTCTGTAGCGGTGTTCAACGCATCGCCGGATTTGGATACTTTCGCGGTCACGATGATTTCACGGGCGGTAGAAATGCCGCTGCCCTTGACCATTGAAGTGTCGTCACTCAGTACGAAATCGAAAGGCAGGTCGGATGCGGGTCGTCTCAGGACGGCAAGCGGCATCGGATTGCCTGCAGCTTTTGCGGTTATGAACACGACATCGTCGGGGTCGATTTGATCGGCAACCGATGGTGCGTAGCTCAGATGTCCGCGAATCTCGACCGCAGCACCCGCTTCTGCCGTGTTGCCGTCGAGGCGCGCGGCGAGTGCGTCGTCGGTAACGCCAAGCGAAGTCGCTTTCGCGTAGGCCTCGGCGGCATCCTCGTTTCGCCCAAGATGTTCGTAGGATTTCGCAAGCAAGAGCCAGTCTTTTCCGTCACCCTGATCGGAGCGCGCTCGCTCTTCCAGCCCAGCCAGCAACGCGCTGACGGATGCGGCCTTTTCACTTGAAGCCTCTCCTTGCTGTTGCGCCGAAATTGCGCCTGTGCCTCCAGCAATGGTTACATGGCTCTCGACGCCCGGTCTGCCGATCGCGGCATACAGTGCGATAGCGAAACCGATCACGATGATGGCCACCAGCAGCGGAAATTTCGCGAAGCCTGCATCGCTTTTACCCCGAGCGAACACCAGCGGTCTCGCTGCAAACGACAACGCAATCAGGATCATCGTCAATGTTGTTCCGAAGAACACAAAGTTCATAAGTCAATCACCGATATTATTTTTCAGACCCGTGGTTCGGGTCTGCGACAAACCCACCTATACCCAATGCACGGAACCGAGCCCCAAACGGTTCCATTCAACGCCGAACAGAAACGGCCTGGAACGGATCGC
>Ga0209536_100006637_pt1 | contig 17631 bp, 8 predicted proteins | sample DeeMarSeWOR28_12_FD_187461 | JGI IMG/M metagenome (GOLD analysis project Ga0209536, IMG submission 187461) | Marine sediment microbial communities from White Oak River estuary, North Carolina - WOR-2-8_12 (SPAdes) (version 2) | ecosystem: Environmental > Aquatic > Marine > Intertidal zone >... | reverse complement strand
GGGGTTGATCCCGCCGATCTGGGAAATATGGATCCGTATAAAATCATACCACCGGTTTGCCATGGGATCAACCCACTCATGGGGATTATTAAGCAGTTCACCCATAGCGATCGGCACTGCACACTGCTCCCTGAGCATGGGGAACCAGCGCATATTTTCAGGTGAAAAAGGATCTTCGATAAAAAAGGGCCGGTATTCCTCCACTTTTTTTATCATATCGATGGCGTCCATGGGTTCGAGCCTTTCATGCATATCATGCAACAGCTCAATTTCATCCCCGAATCGCTTCCGGGCAACCTTGAAGATCTCAATCACACCACGTTTATAGGCCTGCGCATCCATGCTTCGATCGTTCTCCTTTCCGAAGCCGTATTTCTTGAAATCCGGAATATCCGCCAGGTGGGTGGATCCATAGCCGCCCAATTGAATGCGAATATTCCTGAATCCCCTTCCCTGAAGTTCTTCCACATGGTCCATCACCTCCGCCGGTGTAGGACCCGACGCATGGCTGTAAGTGTCGACCGCAAAGCGGACCTTTCCGCCCAGCAACTGGTAAACCGGCAATCCGGCCATCTTGCCTTTGATGTCCCAAAGGGCCTGATCCAATCCACTCAGCGCATTGTTCAGTACCGGTCCGTTTCTCCAGTAGGAGCTCACATAGGCTGTTTGCCAGATATCTTCGATCCGGCTGGCATCTTTGTCCCTGCAAAATTCGTCCAGGTAATCATTCACTGCAGAAACTACCGGTTTGACCCGCTGCGTAAAGGTAGCGCAGCCCACACCATATAGACCGGGTTGATCCGTTTCAACCTTTACAATCACAAGCCCTGTTCCGTATGGGGCTGTAGTAATGGCCCTTACTTTTTTGATCTTCACCGGCTGAAGGCTCAGGCTCCCTCCGGGTGGATTCCAGCCTGAAACAGTTGCCTGAGCCATGGCGCCCTGATCAGTATCGGTCTCGTTAAAATCCCTTGTACAGGCTGCCAGGGGAAGCAGGGCCAGGGCCTTCAGTAAATCACGTCTTTGTTGCATGCAATTAGCTTAGAACTCGTTTATAATTCTCCACTATCAATCCGGCATATGGTTTGGCCAGCGCTATAAGTCGCTTTTTGTCCGACTCGGAAAGTGTCTGTAACTTCTTCAACACTGTCACATTCTCATCCAGTTCATAGGTGAAGCGGCATCCGCTGCAGAGTGATGATACCGGAAGTGAATAGACATATTGATGCAGATCTGCCAGTGTCAGGTCACTAAGCCCTACCACGTCCGGTATATCCTTGGTTTCAATATCATCGGGAGTCGTATCAATTCTGCCCCCCATCATGCTGCCTCCGGCCATGGTCTTCATGGCGATCACCCCGAACTCTTTCTCAAGCAGGACAGGAAGTACATGTTTTTCAAAAGATTCGAAACTGGGATCACACACATTCAAGGGCATCTGGACCACTTCGAATTCCTTCTCCAATCCCCTGGTCTCAAGGAACTCCAGAAAATGCAAATGCGTGGCAGGATTCACATGACCTGTGAAGCCCAGGTAACGTGCCTGCCCTTTCTGCTTTGCTTCCAGGAAAACATCCACTACTCCATCCCTGATGCGGTTGTCCACATCTTCGGGAGTAGTGATCGCATGAATCTGCCACAAATCGAGGTAATCGGTGTTCAGGGCTTTCAGGGATTCTTCCAACTGCTGTTGAACACCCTCCCTGGTCCTGGCCGGAGCTTTGGTCATCAGGAAGATCTGTTCACGGTATTTGGGGGTCAGGAAACGCCCCATATACTCCTCAGAACGTCCGTTGTTGTACCTTCTCGCATTGTCGAAGAAGCGCACCCCCAGTTCAAGGGCTCTTTCTATCATCTGCTGGGCATCTCCGGGGTATTCTGCAAGTCCCAGATGGTACCCCCCCAGGCAAAAGGCAGTCACCTTTTCGCCGTTCCTGGTCAATTGCCGTTCGGGTAGTTTCGCTCCCAGTTTATCACTAACAGGCAAGGCCATGGCCCAATCCATTACCATTCCAAGCGCCGTTGCAGCCCCGGCCTTTTTTATAAAACTTCTTCTTGTTTCCATAGGTATTTCGTTTAGCCTATAATTTATTCATAATTCATTAAACGAGAATTAATATTCCATTAAGATGTGGGTTATTGCATACCCGCTTGGTAGGTCTTATTATACAAATTCTCCTCCTTATCCACACATCCCGCCATGTGAATGGTGGCTTGGTCATTTTCCACAGTTACGGGAGAATCAGAGAGATAATTCCTCATGCGGCTCCCCCAGACCGATACGGTTAAGTGTTTGTCGCCCCTCACCAGCATAAAATCCCAGGACATATTTTCCGGTACAGTGGTCAATGCCCCGTTTCCCCCGGAAAAAGCTTCCACATTGCTTAACGCTGTGTGCCCCTGCCCTTCGATGATGATCGGGTGAATATCCTCTACTTTCTCTCCGGTATTGGCGATAATCGATCCCTGTGCAATCTGCCAGTTCCTGTTCTTTGTATTGTTACCCCGCTTCAGGATCCCTACGGCAACACAGTCAAAATTGAAGTTGGTCAGCTGTCCGTAGGATTCGCCCTCCAGCAAAATACCTCCATAGGTCCCAAAAGTAAACAGGTCCATTAACTGGGCATTGTCCGTATGTTGAATCGCATAGGCGAAGGTCTTTTTTGCTATCACTGCATCCACCACCTCCCGGCTGAATTGTCCCCCGATAAACCTCTGGATGGCAGGATTCACGTGACAGTGCAGAATCCTTGGAACATCGTAGCAATAATCTATGCGAATGAACTCACCGCTGAGCGGGTAACCGGAGCAGTGCTCGAAGGTCATCAGCTCGCACGGATTGTTACGTGTTGCATTGAAATCAAAAGCAAGATACTCTCCGTAAAAGGTCAGGCAGCTCAGATAAACTCCCTGGGTCCTGCTGGTCTCCGAGACCTTGATAGTGGCAGGATATGGGATAATAGAAACCGGATCCCGGATACTTTGTTCCGGATACCAGAACTGGATCCCCCTTAGTTGGGTACCCGCCTCCACCGTAATAAAAGCATGCTCCTGATCCGTAATGGCAAATACACTGCCCACAGGCTGTTTTTTCTCCGGATGGGTTGTGCCCCTTGGAGTGGGCCCGTGAACACCGATCAGTGAAACATTCTTTCTCAAAATGATCCCGCCATCAACGGCATAGGGTTGTTCAGAAGGCTCCACCAGCAGTGCTGCTCCGTGGGCAGAAGCCCAGTCAATGGCTTTTTGCAGGTTTACTTTGTTCTTTTCGGGACTGTTCTCCGGATTCACATCAAAATCCTGAATACTTATTTGCCCTCCCGCCTTCACCAGGCACCAGGCCAGCAACAGGCAGAGTATACTGAGACGAGCAAGTTTTTGACTATTCATTGCCTTGTAGTTTTCGATTCACGGATGTTGATCAGTTCTCTTTTAAGCTGCTCTACCACCTCGGGCTTCTCGTCATAGAGATTCTGCTCTTCACCTCCATCGCTGGCCAGGTGATAGAGCGCGGGTTTGAAATCCCGGATCTGCTTCATTCGGTTTTCCGGAAGGTTTCCCGGGGGGGTATCATCTATATATTTCCAGGCCCCCACGCGTATGGCATGCATGCCATGTGCATCTGCCGTGATCAAAGATGACCTGGTATGCGGTTCCCCTGTTTGCAGCAAACAGTGGAGGAAACTGTGGCTGTCCGGCGCCACATCTTTGTCTTCGGGCAGCCTTCCATCGGTCAATTCACAGATGGTTGCAAAAATATCCAACAGACTGACCATGGCATCCGAGGAAGAACCTGCTTCGATCTGTCCGCTCCATGATGCCAGAAATGGAACGCGTGTGCCACCCTCAAAAATGGTATGCTTATCCCCCCTCAGGTCCCCGTTGATCTTCAGGCCGGAGGCAATGGCACTCATTTCCGGCGAGTCCGGTCTGTTTTGCGGGATCTCACCTCCGTTGTCACTCGTGAAGATCACCAGCGTATTCTCCATCAGGTTCATGTATTCCAGGGTTTCAAGAATCCTGCCCACGCTCATATCCAGGTCCTGGATAAAATCTCCGTAGGGGCCGCAACCACTCAATCCGCGCATGTGGTCCGAAGGAGTAATGGGGTGATGTACGGCCACTGCCGCAAAATAGAGAAAGAAAGGTATTTCCTTGCGCTGTTTCCTGATCCAGGATACTGCCCTTTCGGTCAGATCATCCATGACGTTGATATTTACACGCTGGGGGGCATCAAATCCCATGTACTGTGAGCCATAAAACGACCTTGAGTAGGGATTCAGTTTTCGACTTCTGATCCCGTATATGTGATCGTTCTCAATATATACACCCAGTTTGTCGTCATGGTTCTGCGGAACCCCGAAATGGTAGTCGAAACCAAGGTCAAGCGGTCCGGGTGATACAGAAATGGTATAATCAACCGGCTCTTTTCCGTAACCCAGGTGCCATTTGCCGATGGCAGCGGTGTTATACCCCCTTTCCTTCAGCCAGTCGGCAACCGTCACCCGGTCCACGGAGGGAAGCAGGGGATCCACAGGATTGGTGACCCCGAACTTAAGTGGAGATCGCCAAGGATACCGGCCTGTCAGAAAACCGTACCGCGTGGGTGTGCAAATGGATGCCGGGGTACTTACGTTGGTGAAACGCATTCCCGTTTCTGAAATCCTGTCAATGTTCGGGGTCCGGACCAGCGATTTATCCGCTCCATACGCATTGAGGCTTCCATATCCCAGGTCGTCTGCCAGTATAAAGACAATGTTCGGTCTCCGTGTATGCTGCAGAGCCTGTCCCTGGACAGAAGTTCCTAACACCGAAGTGGCGAAAAATATCCAGACCAGGTATTTTTTAATCTGATGCACCTCCATCGTTTCCATGTTCCGTTATTTGAATCTCAATTGATATGCAATTATTTATCCCCCGAGACCCGATGCATTTCAGCCTGAAGACGTTCAACTACAACCGGATACCGGGAATATAGGTTTTGGATCTCAAGTGGATCCTCTGACAGGTTATACAACTGGCCTGCAGGATCTCCTGGTCCGGGTTCAATAAATCCTGGTTCTGAAAAACCACCGGAACCCAACCTGTCGATGAGCTTCCAGTCGCCCGACCTGATGGTCGTGGCCCCGGATGCCGATCTCAGGACGAGAGGAGGTCTGATGGATCGATATTCAGGATGCATTCCCCTGAGAACCGGAAGGAAACTGTAACTATCCGGACCTGCTCCTGCTTCGGGTTCAGCACCTGCAACCTCCGCAAGGGTTGCGAAAAGATCCGTAAACCCAATCACCTGATCACTGACTGACCCCTGCTCCACATATCCGGGCCAGCGCACAATAAATGGCATTCGGTGACCCGCTTCCCAGGCATCCCCTTTCATTCCCCTGAATCCCCCGGAAGAATCGTGGCCAAACCGCTTCCTGTCGGTATGATACCAAACCGGTCCATTATCGGAGGTAAGTATGAGAAGTGAGTTTTCAAGCAGACCGGTATCATCCATGGCTGAAATCACCCTGCCGATCTCAGCATCCACCATCATCATGAAATCCCCGTACATTCCGGCGCCACTCTTCCCCTCAAATTCACTCGAAGGCAGCCAGGGGGTATGGGGTGCAGGATAGGCGAGATAGAGCATCAGGGGCTTCTCCCGGTCTTCACCGACCGCATGGTCACGAATCACCGAAATGGCTTCCTCGGTAAAGCGGGGCAGCACATCCTCAAGCTTCAGTCCGTGTGCAATGGCTCCCTTCCGCCAGAATGCCCCCTGGATGGGAGACCAGCCTTCCGAAAAAGAAGCAGAGATGGTATCGGTGGGCGGATCCACTGCATGCCGGCCCCTGATATAGAAATAGGGAGGAATATCGGTGGAGGCGCGTATTCCGAAAAAAGTGTCAAATCCCCTGTCCACAGGTCCATCTGTTAGCGGATTCCGGTATCCCGTTTCATTGAATCCCAGGTGCCATTTACCGACCATGGCTGTGAGGTAGCCCCTTGATCGGAGCATGGAAGGCAAGGTAACCCTATCCGCTTCAATCGTCGGCTTCTCGCGCCAGATAGAAAGGTCTGAGCGGAAAGGGTACCGGCCCGTCATCAGTCCGTAGCGTGAGGGATGACAAAGGGATCCGGCGGCATGGGCATCTGTAAATAGCATTCCTTCACGAGCGATCCCATCGATGTGTGGGGTCGGGATCCTGGAGTCGGGGTTGTAACAGCCGGGATCCCCGTAACCCATATCATCCACCAGGATGATCACGATGTGGGGAAGCCCTGGATGCTGCTCATCCGCAGCCTCCTCGAGCAAACGGATCGCCTTGTAAAGTACTCCTGCAGAACCTCGGAAAGTTCCGGATCCCCTGGGTTGGTTTTCCACCGTATACCATTCGTAAAATCCATTGTTTTCTTTCACACGTTTGACCATGGGAAGCAGTTGCTCATAGGCCTCCTCCACAAAACCATACCTGACTAGCTGCTGGATCATCCTGCCCCCGAACCAGGTCCAGTCGCCTCCGTTCTGATAACCATAGGCATGCATGCTGGGATTCATAAAGAATCCATCAGGATAGGCGGGATAGAGCGTAAGTCCGATGCTTGCTGCACCCGATGCATTCATGTTGGCGATCATGCGATCCAGGGAGGCCCCGATCTCCTGCCTTGACAGCAAACCAGCTTCAATGGCCACAGCAGTCCCGCCGTGAAAGAAAATCTCCGCTTCATTAAAATCCTCCGGGAATGGGGAACCTTTCAGATAGAGGTGTGGAATGAATTTTTTTCTTACCGGATCCCACAGGTGTTTCCGAACATTAGCTGCCACCTGTTCCCGTACCACTTTCCACCTGGGAATCGTAACCGGGGCCATTTCCATCAGGTTGTCGAGGGCAATCAGAAACATGGCATTGTCGTAGATGTCAATTGAATAATGGGTCTCCACTGTCAGAAAGACCCCCCATTCGTGTTCGGGCTGAACGTCCCCCCAGTCGGCCGTGGTGGCACCCCACAACAACCCATATTCCGCATCATAGCGGTGATCCATAAGGAAATCCATGGCCATTTCCAGCCGCTCCGAAACAGGGACCTCTCCGATCCTCTCCCTGAGTATGGCTGTATCACCTGTGACCTTTATGTATTTGAATACAGCCTGTACCAGAGAGGACTCCTGATCCGTTTCCACGGTATTTTTGTGCCCCGCATAACGGGGTTCCTGGTCGGTATAGATATAATCATACGGCTGGCCTTCCGCCTTGGCCCTGGGGATAAATCCATCGATGATATTTCCGTCCGCACCCTGCATTCTGAAAAAGACCATCAGGTTTTCCTTCAGGATCTCTGGCTCGAAAACTTCGGCCGAAAGTTCAATGAATGTATTGTAATCCCTGATCCATACTTCTCCATAGCCGTCGCCGGCATTAAATCCGCTGGCTACCACTTCCACGGCCTTTTCTTTCGCAAAGGATATGTAGGCATCGGACAGTATCCGGGACCCGAGGTCAGACCGGGGAGCATTTTCAGGGGTGCATGCCACGGTTCCGGCCAGAAAGGCGATCAGCAATATTCTGTTCATCAAAGCGTGAGTCTGAATAGAATCATCAATGATCATATGGTTTGCTACCCCATTTTTTGTTGGCCCTGGAGCCCATTTCAAAAATCAGTTTACCCCCGTTTGCCACTTCTTCATGAGAGATCCACGGCGTTTCCAGTGGCTGGCCATTTAAACGGGCCGATTGGATGTATTTATTTTCAGGTGATGCATTCCGTGCTTCAATCACGAAAACATTGCCATTCCCCAGTTTGATCTCTGTTTGCTCAAACACCGGGCTTCCGATGGAATAGCCTGGCAGGCCCGGGGTGACCGGGTAAAAACCCATCTGGCTGAAGACCACAAAAGCAGACATCCCGCCGCCGTCCTCGTCACCCGGGACACCCATCAGGTCACTCCTGAACCATTGTGAAAGCAGCATGCGCAGGCATTTCTGGGTTTTCCAGGGCTGTCCGGCATAGTTGTAGAGATAGGGTATATGCAGCGAAGGTTCATTGGCCATTGAGAATTGTCCCACATTTCCCGTGTGGTCCGGTAACTGGGCGTAAAAGGCATACTTGCTCCGGCCCAACGGTTCCGTGAACATGGCATCCAGCTCATTCACAAAAGCTTCTGCCCCCCCCATCAGGCTGATCAGGTCGGGAATGTTGTGTTGAACATCCCATCGATAGATCCAGCCATTGTTTTCGTCATAATAGTCCCTTGCACCCATTCCTCCGGAAAACCTGTAATCGAAAGGCTCGATGAACTCGCCCCTGCTATCCCTGGGATGAAAGAATTTCGTCTTCGCATTAAAGAGTTTCCTGTAATTGAGGGAGGCTTCACGGAAATATGCTGCATCCCCTGTCTTACCGAGCACATCTGCCAGCTCCGCCAGGCACCATTGATCGTACGCTGTACCAAGGGTTACAGCCACCGGTTGGCGGCGTTCGAAATGGTGAACCTCCGGAATGGTCTCCTCCTCCCCTTCTCTCAGGGCAGGTATGTACCCGTGTGTGTGGTAAAAAGCATCCAGCTCACCTGCCGGCAAAGCAGACCAGGGAGCCAGGGTCTTCTCCATGATGGCGCTCCTGGTGGAAGCGTATGCTTTTTCCAGATCGAAATTGGAGAGTCCTTTATGGTGGGCATCGATCACAGTCGCGACCCCGTGGTTCGAGTTCATTGAACGACTGTCACCTGTTATTCCCGGGAAGGTAGGCCACCAGGGGTTCTCCATCTGATCAGTCATCTGTACAAAGGAATGCAGGATATCCTCCTCCTGCACCGGATCGAGGAGAATCCGCAGGGGGTGGTGTGCACGGTAAGAATCCCATATCCAGTCATCGGTGTAAAAGGGCCGCCCCCCGTCCTCATGCACCTGGCCGTCGTAAGCGCTGAAATATCGCCCCTCTTCCGAAATGCATACAGGCCTTTCAAAGCATCGGTATAACGAAGTATAAAATACTGTTCTGTCCTCCTCCGATCCTCCCTCGATCCCAACTGCACCAAGTGCTTCATTCCAGGCTTCCCTTCCTGCCGATTGCGTCCGGGTAAGGGTCATTCCCAGCACCTCCCTTTCCAGGTTTGACTTTGCCTGCGCAACATCGATAAATGAAATTCCGTATTTAATCTGAAGCTTCCCGATACCTTCTGAAAATTGTAGAACCAGGCAGGCTTTTTGTCCCTCGGCAGAAGTGGCATTTTGCAGGCCCTGATCATTCAGGGAATGTACCGCGTCGGGTTCCACACCGGATGATAGATAAAGGTATACCCTGGTTCCGTTTCCGATCTCCTGAAATCCCGATATGGCCTCGCCGTCCCAGCTGAGTTCCCCGTTGCTGGAGTTCAATATAAGGTAAGGCGGTTCTCTTTTCGCAAAAGCAAATTCATAGGTTGCCGACTGATGGGAAAGTCCAAAATCTACCTGGATCTCCTGCTCGTCCAGGTAAACACTGTATGAATAGGGTGTCAGTTGTTCCTGGTCATAACTATAATCCATCACCGGTTTCATCAGGGCTGCCTCACCCTGGAAGGGACTCAGGTTAAAGGCTGAACTTCTGCGGTGACCTGTAACAATCAGGGGTAAGCCGTGAAGCCGGACCCCGGTAAAATCTCCCCTCTGGGGATATACGCGCAACATGCTGTTGGGTAATTGAACCGTGGGATAAGTAGGGACCAGCAGGTGGCTGATATTCCCCATATAGGGATTCACATAATCCACCGGGGACTTTTCAGGTTCCGTTTCCTTGTTTGGAGATACTGTACAGGCCGCAGTAAATATAGATATGGCAAGTATTGTCCCGGACAGAGCCTGTCGTTTTAATCTCATCATCTGAATACAATTATATTTTAACACCCTGCTAATGTAGACTCCCTGGCTTAATTGTGAATTAATAACTGATTAAAAACCTGGAAAAGATCTACTCGCCGGCCAATATGAAATTGGCTATAAGTGCATATGATTAATTTGTCAAGGACTACAAACAGCTGTATGACGAGGACTACAAATGGAACTTTAATGAGGTGATCGGGGAGCCAACCTGGCACCGCAAAAGACCAAACCGGGTCAGATTCGGAACCTGCCCGGTTTGTCTACTAAAAGGCTACTGAATACAACTATGAAGAAAACTGCTACTTCGTTTCGTTTATCCTCACAATATAGTTCCCAGGGTATAATAAACCATTAATAAAGGCTTAAATTGAGATTAACTGGTGTTTTTACTTCCAGAACACCTTTTTTACAGATCCCATGATAAATGTCAGAGTCGATCCCCCTTCAATCCTCGTTCCCGAACAATCCATCCCGCATTGATCTGATGGTTTCCCCGTTGCTGAGGCCTTTTATGGAGTAAGTCCATGTAGATTAATCTCCTGTTAACCGTTCATTATGCCATCAGTCTTAATTTCATGTTTCAGTCTCTAATTGCTTGTTGAAATATCCATCCCTGAAACGATGAATAGAATGCTGGGCGTGAAAACCTCCGATTGGACGGATGATCTCTATTCATCCATACGCAGATTGAGCGGTGTGCTGATTCTGATCTTATTATTCTCATGTGAGCCGCCAGAGAGGCAAGAGCATCTGAGTTTATACATCGATCCGACCATCGGAAACGTGTCACGGTTTCTGGTACCCACCTATCCCACCTTCCACCTTCCCAATCAAATGTTGAGAATGGTGCCTCAGAAAAAAGACTACATTTCTGACGAAGTGGAGGCTTTCCCTCTGCATGTTGCTGCCCACAGGAACAGAGGTCTGTTCCAAATGAAAGCCGGGACCGGGATCACTGATGAGAATTCCTGGAAGGGTAACATGTACATAGATCACGATCTGGAAGTTGTACATCCCTGGCACTATTCCACCTACCTGATTGAAGAGGATATCCGCATCAGCTTTACACCCGGCACAAAAAGTGCCATTTATAAAATCGATTTTCCAACCGGTTCACAAAAGAACCTGTGGTTCACGGGAACCGATGAAATGACAGGTCATTCGGACCAGGCCGGGATATTTCGTCTCCAGGATAAGATCAGGTACAAGACCCGTGGCATCAATTCAGTGACCCGCGAGATGAGCGTTTTCGTTTTCGCAAATCTCACAGATCAAGGGGGACAACTCATCGAGCGCGCCAGATTCAACTGGAGGGGAGGCAGCCTTTCCATTGAACTTCCTGAGGAAGCACCCTCTTCATTGTTGATCAAATATGCCATCTCCTACATCAGTCACGAACAGGCGGCCCATAACTTCGATCAGGAGGTAGCCGGGATGACCTTTGAGGAACTGGTCAGTGAAGGAAAGAAGGTGTGGGAAGAGCGGATCGGGCAGATCAGGGTGGACGGAGGAACAGAGGCACAGAAAAGAACCTTTTATACCTCCCTCTACCGCACCTATGAGCGCATGGTGGATATCAATGAATACGGACAGTATTACAGCGGATACGATGGCAGGGTTCACGAAAGCGACCGTCCTTTCTATGTGGATGACTGGATCTGGGATACCTACCTGGCTGCTCATCCTCTGAGAACGATCCTGGATCCTGAGATGGAAAACGACATACTGAATTCATATGTGCTGATGTATGAGCAAAGCGGTCTGATGCCCACCTTTCCGCAGGTGCACGGGAACCACATGTGCATGAATGCCTATCACTCTTCGGCCATCTTTATCGATGCCTGGAGGAAGGGGCTCAGGGACTATGATGTGCAGAATGCCTACAAGGGGATCCGTAAGAACCTGATGGAGTGCACCTTTATCCCCTGGAGGCAGGGCACGCCAAGAAGGCCGATCGACGATTTCTACCACCGGTACGGGTACATTCCCGCACTGAGGCCCGGCGAAAAGGAGGACGAACCCCAGATGGACAGTTTTGAGAAGCGGCAGCCCGTGGCCGTCACCCTCGGTATCAGTTTTGATTTCTGGGCATTGTCGGAACTTGCAGGGGAACTAGGGAAAGAGGAGGAAAAGAGGCAGTTTGCAGCCAGGGCCACGGACTACAGGAAGCTCTGGCATCCTCGCCAAAGACTCTTTATGCCCAAAGATGCAGGGGGTGAATGGATAGAGATCAACCCGAAAACGGACGGGGGTCCCGGTTACCGGGAGTATTATGATGAGAACAACGGCTGGACCTATGCCTGGGATGTGAAACACGATATTGACGGGCTGATCACGCTACTGGGAGGAAAACAGGCTGCCGAAGCGAGGCTGGATCAACTGTTCAGGGAACCGCTGGGTATGCGGAAGCGGGAGTTTTACGTGCACGGTGCCAACTCCACCGGGATGGTGGGACAGTTTTCCATGGGTAATGAACCTTCCTTCCATATCCCCTATCTCTTTAACTATTTCGGGGCTCCCTGGAAAACACAGCAAAAAACAAGGTTCCTGCTGGATGTATGGTTCAAGGATAATATTTTCGGCATTCCCGGGGACGAGGACGGGGGAGGGATGACTGCGTTTGTGGTGCTGAGTTCCATGGGGCTCTACCAGGTGCTCCCGGGAGTCCCGGTCTACACGATCACCAGTCCTGTTTTCGAGAAAATCAGCATCAGCTTAACCAATGGAAAGGTATTCACGGTGGTTGCAAAAGGTGCCAGTCGTTCCAACAAGTACATTCAGAAAGCCATGATCAATGGGGAAGAGCTATCCACCCCATTTATTACCCATGAGCAGATCATGTCGGGAGCAACCCTTGAACTGGTCCTCTCGGAACTGCCGAATAAAGAATGGGGAATCAACTAATTGATGATCAGTTTCCTGATCTGCCTGGATGCCGGGTTGCTGACCTGAACAAAATAGATACCCGGCAGGTAGTCTGTAATAGGAAGGTTCGTTCTGGAGCCCTCTGCCAGATGAACAGAGGTGATTTCACCCACCAGGTTGAAGATGTGAATTTGAGTTTGCTTTTCAGTCGATAAGTCTGTGAGGGTGATGTACCCGCCGGAGGCAGGATTGGGAAAGATCCGGAAATGAGGCAGACCTGCAGCAATGACCGCTTCCGGCTGGTACATCACCGTGTCATACACTTCGATCTCTGCCAGGCCCACCTCTCCGGTGCCCCCGGTCACGGTGAGCCTGAGTGAGGAGATCGTCCTGGGAGGGAAATCCAGCTGTTTTACCGTTCCATCGTCTGGCAGGGTGCCGGTTTCAAGCACGCTGCCGTCACTGAACATGATCTCCCCTGCAACCACCTGGGAGGAGGAACCTACCCGGTCGTACAGGCGGATCTGATCCACGACGGCATGTTCCGCCCAGTTCAGCTCCACCCAGGGAGTGGGTTCCCCGCCCGATTTCCACTCACCGATGTCACTGATCAGATAGATGCCGTCCTTGACATTCTGCCCTGCAAATGTGGTGGTATCAGCCATACCGGAGACCGAAACCTTGGCTTCGGGAGCAATATTCCCGTAGCCCGTTTGAAAACCCCATACATCCCCCTCTGTGACCTCTCCTGCTGGGTTGACGGCATCCACACGCCAGAAATAGAACGTATTGCTCTTCAAATATCCGGGATCATAAATGGTTTCAGCGGTTTCTCCGATGAATTTCAGGCTTCCCGTTCCGAGATTCACTTTATAGGAAGCGGCGTTGCTGGCCGCATCCCACTGCAGCCATGAGCTCTTCCGGACATAGGTGGCATACTGGGCAGGAACGGGATTACCGGTCTTTCCAGCGGGGGTGGATTGGGTTTTGAATGACCAGACATCTCCCGTGGTAGTACCATTTGCATTCTTTTCATCAATTCTCCAGTAGTAGGTCACTCCGCCCTCCAGGGATCCAGGGTCAAATGCTGCGGTTACCTGATTCCCGACAAAAGGGGGAGGATTGGTGGTCCCGAAGTAGATATCGTGGGAGGTGGCTTTAAATTCACTGGTCCACTGCAGTGAAGAGGAAATGTCCACATCTTCCGCTCCATCCAGAGGAACCGGTGTATGGGCCCGCAACGGAGGATCAGAGGCGGTCAGGGTAAACTCTCCGAAGGGCCTGTTTTCAAAGCTCTTCAGATACCCCGACAGCAATTCCCGCATTAGGGCCACCACCTCCGGATGCTGATCGATCACATTGATGGTTTCCGCCGAATCTGCATTCAGGTCGTAGAGCTGGTCGAGCTCAAAATAGTGCGGATTGTTCTTTGCGGCATAATACCCGAGGTGACTGTTCTGAGTCAGATAAGGATATTCAAGAATCTCTCCCTGGTAGCCGGCAAAAGTCTCTCCACGGTCGATCTTTGCCTGCACCTCCTCCGGATAGCGAATGGCAATGTACTTCCACGCTTTGGTTTTTACGGCCCTTGAATATCCCAGTTCCCCGAAAAGGGAAGAGTGGGCCTCGCCGCTCCCGGTTTCAATGATGGTTTTGAGGCTCAATCCGTCCGTCTCCAGGCCCACCGGTTGCGGGATACCTGCCAGCTCCAGTATGGTTGGCAGGAAATCCACAGTCTGTACCAATCCGTCGTAGACCGAGCCTGGCGTTATGGTACCTTTCCAGTACATGAGCATCGGGACTTTTAATCCGTAGTCATGGAGCGTGGCTTTTCCGTGCCTCCACATCCCGTGATCGGGCATGAAGATGATCAGGGTATTGTCATCCAGGTTCAGTTCGACGATCTTCTGATAGATGGCTTTGATCCCTTCGTCCAGCAAGAGCGTATAGGCATCTTTCTCGGGAAAACCCTCCGCCACATATTTGTCCTGGATCTCCTGCCTGGAAGGCATAAAATCCCAGATCGTGTCGACGACACCCTCTCCGGTTAATTTCGGATCCGCATCGAAACTGCTCCAGTATTCCGTGCCGTTGAATGCCCATGGAACAGGGCCATGGTGCAGGGTGGTATTGAAAAACAGGAAAAAGGGATGGTCCTTCTCCTGCTCAATAAACTTCCTGGCTTTGTCCACGGTCCATTCCAGGTTATGGATATTGAGTGCATCGTTTCTCAGTTCTTTCACATTGGCCATGTAGATCCCATCGGCATAATCGAAACCATACGACCTGACAATGGACTGGTACACCTGGTGGTTGTGTTTCATTTTCGCATCCACGGCCGGATCGTAAGGATCATCATCCTGGGCATAAGTCTGCAGGCCATAAGAGGCCCAGTTGCCAAGGGAGAGGATATCGTGTTCCATGATATGCGATTTTCCCACAAACCCTGTGGTATATCCTTTTTCTTTGAGAATGGAGCCAAGGTGCTGCTCCGTGAGGGTGAGTTCACAATTGTTTTCCGTTCTGGTAGGGGTTCCGGGCGGGAATTTCCTCAGGTACACCTCCCCCGCACATCTTCCTGAATATTTCCCGGTTAGCATGGAATAGCGCGAGGGGGAACAAACGGTCACCGGGTGATGCGCATTGGTAAAAACCATCCCTTCCCTGGCCAGCATATCGATGGTAGGGGTGTAGACCGTTCCGCTGCTCGTATATCCAATGCTGTTGAAACTTTGATCGTCGCTGATGATGATCACAATATTCGGTTTCTGGCCGGACACGCTGGAAGCGAACAGGATGCAAAGAATAATCAGGGTTTGTCTCATATGCTTGTTTTCTAACCTTGCCAATAACTCCTGAATTTTAAGGATCTCAGTTAACATACAAAAAGGGACCGTCTCAAATGTAGTAATTAAGACGGTCCCTTTAAACCTAATTAAAGCAACGTTGCTCTATTCTATGACAATCACTTTCCTTGCTGTCTCCTGATCTATGCTGGTTACCGTAACCACATAAATTCCTGTTTCCACATCGCTCACACTGACAGCAGATGAATGATAGACCTCCTTCACAAGTTGACCGGCGAGGCTGTACATTTTGACGGAAGCGACCTCTATGCCGTCGACATGGATGACATCCCTGGCCGGATTGGGGTAAATGACCACCTCGGAGGTCTCCATGTTGTCAACCGAAGTTGCGATGGACGTAGTAAAAGCAAAAATGAATGGTTCAGTCATCTGGATCCCGAATATATCGGTTGCAAGGACATCGACCGTTCCAAAATACATCTGACTCGGAACCATTTCATCTCCGGAGATAAACACAGCGCTGTTATCTTCATTCCATACGAATGAAAGGTTACCAAGGACCGGATTAAAAGAGATGGCCCTTTCAACGCTGTCGGGTACCATGGATTTTGAAAACTCAATAGAAATCGGCGAATCTATCGGAACCTCCGAATCAAGATTTGCCGGGAACGTGCTTACAACAGAGGGAGGTTCCGGCAGCGTTTTGAACATAAAGGTGTCCGGAGCAATTTTTGTAAGCCCGTTGGCACCTGTTGCCCCGGTAGAGATTACCACCGTATACCAGGTTTCGTATTCCAGGTCGTCGAATGATATGGTCTGCACATCACCTGCATCACCAGCACTCCAGGTATCTGCCCTGTTCTGGATATCCGGACTGAAGGTAACCGCACCCGGTGTGGTAGCCTGGTCCATTTCGGCATCCCATTCGATCACATAATCATCCGCAATGTCGAATGTCACCGAATCCCCGTCTGGGGGTGTGGTCGACACTACCGCCGGGGGTTTGGGCTCAGCGGCAACCACATTAAATTCAAGGCTGTATAATCTGTATCCCGCATCGGAGGTATCCTCCGTGGTAAACCGGACCATGTCGGTAAAATACCTCATGTTAAAATCAGCCGCGTCAACGAAAAGCTCAGGCGGATGCGGATTCCCGTCGATGCCGTCCAGGATGGGCAGGTGTCCCCTGGTGTCATGATCAATGACAACCATATGCGCTTCGTCCTCACCAGCTACATCATTGTATCCAAACCTGAAAAAATCAATACCCACATCTCCGAACAGTTCGAATTGCATCCATTCATTGTTGTCACCCTCGTCATCGATCCTTCGTTGGTTTTTTCCCCGGACACCGATTCCTCCCCTGTTTCCGTCCACATCGTAACCCAACTGCATCCGGCTTTCCGCGGTTAGCCGGAGGGTAAATGATTTTCCGAAAAGGTCGGAATTGGTAGTGGCCCCGATGGCTGGGTTGTCCCATAAGTCGAGCACATCGACGATGGCCGGATAGGTAGTGGCCGTGACCACATCCAGCGAAATCTGTCCGGTGGCAGCAATCGTAAAGATAAAATCGACATGGGGATCATCGACGGCATATTGCAGGCCTTCTGCGGTGGCACCTGAACCGGATCCGCCAAGCCCGACTCCGAGAAATCCCTCGTTTGAGGATCCGTAGTCTGCACCGTCCGGATTTGTAAACTCCACGACAATATCCTGAGACTGGAGGTTCAGTACAAAGCCACTCATCGCCAGGATAAAGCTGGCAAAAAGAACTTTTGTTATGATTTGCTTTTTCATAATATCTTTTTTTTAATTGTTCTTAATCGATCACAATCATTTTCCTGATCCTGTTATCCGCTCTGTCGGATACGATAACAGCGTAGCTGCCAGGCTCCATATCGCTGACATGAATGACTGCAGAATTGTATACTTCCTTCATCAACCGTCCGGTGAGGCTGTAAATCTTTACGGATGCCACATCCATTCCGCGCACCTGGAAGATATCAGAAGCAGGATTGGGATAGATGGCGATTTCCGACTGAAGTTCATCCTCGATGGAAACCGGCCAGGTATTGAAGCTAAAGGTGAAGGGTTCCGTCATCTGCAAGCCATAA
>Ga0209536_100006636_pt1 | contig 17632 bp, 23 predicted proteins | sample DeeMarSeWOR28_12_FD_187461 | JGI IMG/M metagenome (GOLD analysis project Ga0209536, IMG submission 187461) | Marine sediment microbial communities from White Oak River estuary, North Carolina - WOR-2-8_12 (SPAdes) (version 2) | ecosystem: Environmental > Aquatic > Marine > Intertidal zone >... | reverse complement strand
ACCGCCGTAAGAGGTGCCCCACATGCCGACATTACCATTGCACCAGGGTTGCTGACTCAACCATTCAATAACTTCACAGGCATCCTTCTGCTCTTGGGGAGTGTATTCATCATGGATAGTTCCTTGAGATTTTCCAGTACCACGAATATCAACCAGAGCACCGACAAAGCCACGCTCGGCAAAGTAATGATGTGGGGCAGTCATTCCGATGGAAACGTCATCTTTGCGATAGGGTGTATATTCTAATATAACCGGGAATCTACCCTCACCCTCTGGTATCAACAGGCTGGCTGAAAGCAATACACCGTCGGACATCGGGATATGCACATCCTTTATCTGTCGGACAGGGTATTTTGCCGATGTTAGGTCACTCTGCATATACTGGCCCTCCGGCAGTATTTAGCCGTCTCATCCCCATATCATCTATCTGGTAGTGTATATCGTCGTACATATTATGTCTAGTTTGTCTAACTTTTATACTCACGCCAGCCAATTCTCGATCCGTACCCTGGTCTCCTCCTGCCCCATCCCCTCGACGGCAATAGTCTTAATGCGGCTGGTTGTTCCCCTTTCGATTGACAGGCGGGACTTGCTAACGTCCAGGATATCGCTGAGGAAGGCTATTAATGCCTGGTTGGCTTTACCTTTCACCGGCACCGCCGCAATTTTAATATAGAGGACGCCGTCCTCAAAGCGGACCACCTCATTTCGCCTCGCGTTGGGCTGGACCCGGATGGTGATTCTGGCAGACTTCTCTACAGGCAAGTTTCTCCCCTACCAGCCGAAGAGACGGCGGGCATTCCCGGTGGTCTCCCCGGCCAGTGTCTCGAAGGGGACGCCCCTGATTCTGGCTAGCTCTTCGGCAGTGTATCTTACGTAGGCCGGTTCATTACGCCGGCCACGGTATTGCTGTGGTGCTAGATAGGGGCAGTCGGTCTCGACCATCAACCTGTTTGCGGGGATACTCCTGATAACGTCGTGGGCATCGCGGTTAACGGGGTATGTAATATAGCCACCCAGGGAGAGATAAAAGCCCATCTCCAAGTACTGCCGGGTGGTCTCAGTGTCACCCATGAAGCAGTGGATGACACCGGGGGACGGCCGCTCCGTGTGTTGAGAGGTCCAGTCGCGCAGGGCGTTCAGCATCTCGTCGTGTGCCTGGCGACAGTGGATGACGACTGGCAGGTTCAGTTGAACTGCCAGGTCGAGCTGCCATTGCAGGATTTTAAACTGGCTATCGCGGGGCGAGTAATTTCGATAGAAGTCCAGACCTATTTCACCGATGGCGACCACCTTGGGATGTTCGGCCAGCCGGGCAATGGTGGTGATATCCGCCTCGGTGGCGGTGCTGGCGGCGTGGGGGTGAATACCGACAGCTACCAGAATGTCCTGATACTGCTCTGCCAGTCCGATGGCGTGTCGGATAGACTTTATGCCGGTTCCGACAGTGATAATTGTGCCAACGCCGATATCGCGGGCATGCTTAATCACCTCGTCGCGGTCGGCATTAAACTCGGCTGCGTCCAGGTGAGCGTGGGTATCTGTCAGTGAATGGTCAGACTCTGTAGTCATATAGAACTCGGTCTCAGTGATTTTGGGTGTCTACTCATATGCGCAATTGCGCATATGAGTAGACACTACCTTACAATCCCAATAGCTAGGGGCCTGCCTCTGTCCCCTGTTATCTCTTTCCGGATTAACCGGTCGGAGATGGCTTTACATCACGAGAGAGGTACTATCGTGACGCCTTCCGGTAACTCAAACATGCTGTCGGCGATATTACCGAACACGATATTCGTTATCTCCATTACCGTTAGCTGGCCCAGAACCCTTGTCTCCATCCGGAGTGGAAATCCATAGTCTTTCCATATCCACATCTTGACGGATGAGTTTACTCCATCAGCTGAGAAGCTGTATTCGATGACCAGACATGCTTTACCGTCCAGTGTCTCGCTACCGAGAACCGTTGGCATGTACTGTACGATGTCCTGGGCCGCCTCACTGCCGACCCCTCCAAAACCGCTCATGTCTAACTCTATGGCCATGTTCTGTGCCGGCATGTATGTATACATCTTCATGGTGTCATAGTCTACCAGCTGAATGACATTTTGCCCTTGAGCGGTCATTTCCATTCTTATCTTCGATCCCTCCATGTACACTGTCATGTCGACCATCAGTTGGCCGCCGGTGGTGAGGGTTTGGTCGTACTGTACGGCCGGTAGATCAACTCCCAGAGCCAGGATTTCCTCTAGAGATTTCTCTTCCTCCTCCTCTTCTTCCTCTTCCTCCTCCTCTTCCTCTTCTTCTTCCTCCTCTTCCTCTTCCTCCTCCTCTTCTTCCTCCTGTTCACTTGCAGTATCCCCGCCCTTGCAGGCAGCCACACCCCAGCATGTCAGCATCAGCAGGGACAACACTGCGAATAGAGTTATCCATTTTTTCATTGTGAACCTCCCGTGTTCATGTTCAGTATGGTTGAATTTTAATCTTATTCAGTCAATTAATGTTTCGCGTTATGCCATAAACGCTCCTTGACCTGTTCTTTGTAGTGTAACCGGGGATGGTATGCGAAATTGTCCATGGCGGTAAATAATAACGATGCAATTATAGCATGCGAGTTCAATAAACACCATTAGAATTTACGATTGACAGATAGAGTATCTGCGCATATGCGCAAATGAGTAGTTACTACCTGGTTGCCCCGATAAGCTCGGTGATGTCCCCTATCCCCTCGTCCTTCATAAACTGTTCGATTCCTTCGAGGACATAGAGGGCTGCCCGCGGGCTGGTCAGATTGGCCGTGCCTACCTGGACGGCACTGGCACCGGCCAGGATGAACTCGATAGCATCCGCGGCGGTGCTGATACCACCACAGCCGATAACGGGCACGTCTACTGCCCCGGCCACCTGGTAGACCATGTGGAGTGCTACTGGTTTGATGGCCGGACCGGAGAGACCGCCGTATACGTTGCCTAGTATCGGACGGCGTGTCCTGGTGTCTATTGCCATGCCCTTGAGCGTGTTTATCAGTGAGATTGCGTCGGCACCTGCTTCAGCCACGGCCGTGGCCACAGCCACGATATCACCGGTATTGGGCGTAAGCTTGACGAGGACGGGCAGAGAGGTTGCTTTTTTAACAGCGGCGGTTACAGAAGCGGCGGTATCAGGGTAAGCACCGAATTCGGCTCCACCGGCACTGACATTGGGACAACTGATATTCACTTCGAGGCCGCTGATTCCGGCCACTCCGTTTAGTCGTTCGGCCAAGCGGCCGTAATCATCAATCGTCTCGCCGGCAATGTTGACGATGACGGGTACGCGCCAGCCTGCCCAGACGGGTGCCTTTTCGGCTATCAGGGCGTCGACGCCGATATTCTGCAGGCCGATGGAATTAAGGACGCCGCTGGCAGTCTCCACGATTCGGGGTTGGGGATTACCCTCTCTGGGCTTCAGGGTCGTCCCTTTGCAGACGATGGCCCCCAGCCTCTGGATATCGAACAGTTCCTCGTACTCAATACCGTAGCCGAAGGTGCCGGAGGCTGTCATCACTGGGTTGTCCAGGAGCAGTCCTCTGTCATCCTTCGGGGCAAGCTGGACTGATAGATTCAAGGCGACTCCTTATCGGGGGTGCGTGTCAGGACTATTGTACGTGGACTGGCTGCTCAGGTCAATGCCTGGGCTGCTGCGAAGTGGGCGAGGTAATACTGTGTGATTACGAGGGGCTATAAGCCCCCTAGTAATCTCCTCTTCTCCACCTGACAAGATTGTGTCGTTTCATTCGCAATGCCGGAATAGCGAAATACGAATAAACGTGGCGTAAGTGAGTATTGACGTAATTGCGCAATTGCGCTACAATAGTCCGAGATCCGACCAGAGGGAATTAAGTAATGCCCGTTATCTGTATAGCTAACCAGAAAGGCGGAGTCGGCAAGACGACCACGACTGCGGCAATGGCCCAGGGTCTGAGCGAGCACGGCAAGCGGGTGCTTCTGGTCGACTGGGACCCGCAGGGTAGCCTTACCATCAGCGTGGGACAAAATCCGGAGCGTCTGGAGCGTACCGGCTACGATGCTCTGGCGAGTATCATCAGGGGCGATGGCAATCTCACCGTGCGTGATGTCATCATTCACACCTCCAACCCTCTCGTTGAACTGGTGCCGGCCAATATAGAGCTTTCACAGGCTGAACTCGACCTGGTAGGGGCATTCACCCGGGAGATGATGCTTAGGGAAATGCTCCAGCCGGTACGTTTCCATTACGACTTTATTCTGGTGGACTGTTTGCCCAGCCTCGGTCTGATGGCAATCAATGCCTTGGCTGCGGCCGACCGCGTGATTGTTCCGTTGCAGGCTGACTTCCTGGCTATGAAAGGGGTCGGGCTGCTGTTCAACACGATTAATCGGGTGAAAGAAAAGCTGAATCCCACTCTGGAGATTGCAGGAATACTGCTGACCATGACCAGTTCTCGTACCCTGCACAGCCGTGAGGTCAGCGAGGTTACCCGGAGGGCTTTTGGTAAGACTGTGAAAATCTTTGAGGCTACGATTCCTGTGAGTGTCCGTTTCAAAGAAGCCCCGGCGGCTGGTGAGTCGATACTTACGTATGCCCCGAAGTCGGAGGGCGCCAATGCCTACAGACTACTGGTAGAAGAGGTGATGAAGTAATGAAGAGAGTTCAAATTACTGAGGAGCTTGCCTACGGGAGTGCCTTGGACCGTCTTACAGGCTCGGAACAGCCGGCGCCGACTCCGAAGAAAAAAGAAGAGACGGTCCCGGAACCGGATACAAGCCGGATCAAACTTTCCGTTTTCCTTAACCGCGGCGAGGACGCCTATCTGGAATCCCTGGCATCCACCGCCAAGTTCAGCGGCGGCAGGAAACTGAGTAAGACCAAGCTTATCGAGGCGATGGTAAGGGCATTCCGGACCAGCGGACTAGACGTACGGGGTGTCAGGACCGATGAGGAGCTTTATAACAGAGCAATTGCGCAAATGCGTAAATAAGTAAATATGCTGACTCTGTCCTGGTTTTTGATGTAACACTGCACAACATGGAAAACGAGTCAGGTGGCGGATATTATTGGCCGGGGCGTATTATTCGATGCCTCTGAGAGCGCACAGAATCAATTTCTAGCCCATTTTTGTTCCCCGGGAGTCCCATTCTACTGCCAGTCAATAATTGACATCTCTATAGCGCGGCCTTTTCGGAGAAAGTAGACGACAGTCTGTGTTTTGTATACAGGGTCTTTGAGTGGGTATTTAGACTTCTTCGATAGGTATTTTCCCCTTCGTAAACAGCAGCGGAAAGACGATGTCGCTCAGGCAGCATGGCAGCCACACGGCCAGGAAGAGGAATACGAAGATAGGCAGGAACTGTATCCATTCCACCGTTTCACCGATTGCCATGATGATGTGGAACAGGGACGCCCAGGTGCTGATAAGTACGTGCCCGGCGTGCGGGAACCGCGTGTGGGGCATCCAGAAACCGAGAGCGATGCCGAGGAACGCCGCCGGGTTCACTATCTGCCACTCTTCGATGAAGCCGATGTGGGCTTCAGGATTATAATTTAACAGCGTTTCTCCGATGAAAGGGACTACGGAGTCACTCAAAGTGGCCACACCGATTGAGCCAAGGTAACCCACCAGAATTGCCGGTATAATACGGCCACGCGTGTATTTACGGTACATGGCGGTGGTAACGCCGGCACTGAGTACCACGTGGAGCGGGTGCAGAACGTAAAAAACCGTTTCTGAGACTCCGCTGACCGAAGGCAGGGCCCCGACGGCCACGATAATAATGACTCCTATGATGCCGGTAACTGCGCCAATGGCGGTGAATGGTATGTGGTGTCTGAGTTCGGCGACAATACTCTTGAGCATCTTTCTTGTCCTATGCTGATAGAGACTCAGTTTCCTGGCAGGGTTCGCAGAGGCCGGTGAACTCGAGCAGGTGTTTGTCTATGCGAAAGCCGTTCTCACGGCTGAGTCTCCCTTCGAGCTCGGCAACCTCGTGTTCGATAAGACGGGGGCTCGCAAAGTCGACAACCTTACCGCAGCCGGAGCAGACCAGGTGGTGGTGGTGTTGTGGTGTTCCGGCAGTGTAACTGGGGAAGTTATCGGTGGTGTGGAGTTCACAGATGAAGTTCAGTTCCGTCAGCAGCTTTAGGGTCCGGTAGACGGTTACCAGCCCGATGCTAGGGCAGCTCTGTTTGACCTTCTCAAATATAGCCGCTGGAGTCAGATGGTCTTGGCTGGTGGTGATGACATGGACCACCGCACGCCTCTGCGGAGTGAGTTTGTAACCGTGTCGTTTCAGGGCAGTGATAATACTCTTGTCTGAACGCCGCATCTCTTCTGCTAAATGAAAAACATTATCATTTACACTTTAGCGTAGATGAATGGAAAATGTCAATGATGATACAGTCAAATGCCCGATGATCTTGTCATTATATGCGTAATTGCGTAACTACTCTTTTGAGGAATTACCCGTGACTAGACCATGTCAATAAATGCCGTTATTTTTCCTCTTTTGATTTCGAAAAATAGTATTGCCGAACACTGTCAAAGCGAGTAGAATGATGGTGCTTGGCAATAATACAGGCAGAAGCGAAATCATAAATTCGAACGAGGTTTTGCAATGAGTAATCAACTTTGCTGGATCAGTTTTGACACTATGGAAAACTTTATGGTGGATGTTTTCAAGGGTGTTGGGGTCCCTGAACAGGATGCCAGGGTCTGTGCGGAAGTGTTGATTACTTCGGATAAGAGGGGCATAGACTCCCACGGTATCAGTCGTTTGAAGCCCATCTACTATGACCGTATAAAGATGGGCATCCAGAATCCAATTACCAATTTCGAAATTGTTCGGGAAGGGCGTACCACGGCGGTGATAGATGGTCATGATGGCATGGGCCATGTTGTCGCAAAAAGGGCCATGGAAATGACCATAGAGAAGGCGAGAGAATATGGCATGGGTATGGTCTCCGTTCGCAACTCTACCCACTACGGTATCGCCGGTTACTACGCTCTGATGGCTACCGGGGCTGGCATGATAGGTATTACCGGTTCCAATGCCCGACCTTCTATAGCCCCGACGTTCGGGGTAGAAAATATGTTAGGCACAAATCCGCTTACCTTTGGCATACCAACTGACGAGGAGTTTCCTTTTGTGCTGGATTGTGCCACATCGATCACCCAGAGGGGGAAGATCGAGGTCTATGCCCGGGTTGGCAAAGACCTGCCCGAAGGCTGGGTAATAGGCGAAGATGGTAAGCCTAAAACAGACTCCCAGCAAGTACTCGTCGACCTGGTTAAAGGTACTGCTGCGCTGACGCCCCTGGGCGGTATCGGAGAGGACCTCGCTGGTTACAAGGGATATGGTTACGCAACTATTGTCGAAATCCTTTGTGCGGCACTGCAGTCCGGCACTTTTCTGAAAGGACTACTGGGCTTTGACGATGACGGAAAAGCCCGGCCTTACCACCTGGGGCATTTCTTCATAGCTATTAACATCAGTGAATTCACGGAGTTGGAAACCTTTAAGAAGACCACCGGCGAAATCCTGAGAGCACTCCGTGGGTCGAAGAAAGCCCCTGGTTGTGAGCGAATCTACACTGCCGGCGAGAAGGAATATGTGGCCTGGTTAGACCGGAAAGACAGGGGAGTCCCGGTCAATGAATCTCTGCAAAACGACATCAGGCAGCTGGTTGAGGAGCTGGGGCTTACCGGATATGACTTCCCGTTTATATAATGCTTGTTCGCGGGATGATTTTCGTGTGGTACGGTAACTGAGGGGGATGATGAGACTGAACTGCGTTGTTCGGGTCTATGAGTAAGTACGCAATTGCGCATTTGAGCACTAAGGTAGATATGTCAGCTGGATCGTTGGTCTTCTCTCGTAATCGAAATATAATAACGAGTAAGGGCTCTGATGGTAGAAGAGGATATCAAGCTAGTTTCTGAAACACTCACTCTTTCGGCCACACTGGTAACGCCGGATTCAGGAGGTCCTTTCCCCGCGGTTCTCTTGGTACCGGGTTCAGGACAGGTAGACAGGAACGAGAACCACAAAAGACTGGCCATAAATGCCTTCAGAGAGATTGCCGAGTATCTGGCTGGCGAAGGTATCGCTACACTCAGGTATGACAAGAGGGGTGTTGGTGCCAGCGAGGGTGACTATTGGGCGACTGGTTTATACGATAATGCGACTGATGCATTGGCTGTTTTGACCCAGCTAAAGGCTCACCCAGCGGTTAAACCCGGGCTAGTGTTTCTATTGGGACACAGCGAAGGGGCAATGATTTCGATCAGGCTAGCAGGTGAAGGTGCTGATGTTGCCGGAGTGATACTGATTGCCGGTGCCGCCAAGCGGGGCGAGGACATACTGAAATGGCAGGCCGTACAGGTGGTAAAGGGATTGAGGGGGCTCAACAAATGGATTATCAAATTGTTCCGAATAAACGTGCTGAAGTCTCAACAGAAGCAAATAGAGAAGATAAAGCGTTCTTCAAAAGACTGGTATCGCGTGCAGCTGATTGCCAAGATAAACGCCAAATGGATGCGAGAATTTATTGAGTATGACCCGGCTCCAGATTTGGCCAAAATAAATGTGCCTGTGCTGGCTATAACGGGATCGAAAGATATACAGGTTGACCCGGCTGACCTGGCACGAATGCGAGAATTGATAAAAGGGGACTTTGAATCCCATGAAATACCGAATGTCACTCATATCCTCAGGGTTGAAGAGGGTGAGCCTACTATATCGACTTATAAGAAGCAGACACGCCAGCCGGTTGATAGGCGTATCCTGGAGATGGTCTCGACGTGGCTACAGAGGAGAATTGAGGCTCCAGAACGATAGAAGTATGATTACGTAATTGCGTAACTGAGTAACGGCGTGGGGGAGCTCCAGAGTGTTCTTATATGAAGATGGGAGTCTTAGAGGGGCGCAGCCCCTCTAAAGAATAATCTTCCCCCCCTTAACGAAGGGAGGGGGATTAAGGGGGAGGGTACCCTTATAAAGGGGTTCCTTATAAAGTGAGAGAGATAGAAGCCAGCAAAATCACCGAGACGGTTGCCCGGCTCTGCAAACAGGCCAACTATGAGATAGGCGAGGATGTTTTGGCTGCCTTGGAAAAGGCGGAACAGACGGAGGAATCTCCATTGGGCCGTGCCGTTCTCAGGGAATTGCTTGAGAACGCACAGATTGCACGAGAAGGCCTCTTTCCGCTCTGTCAGGACTGTGGCACCGCTGTTGTATTTCTTGAAGTCGGACAGGGCGCTCAAATCGTCGGCGGTGATTTGCATGAGGCCATTGAGGAGGGAGTGAGGCAGGGTTACACTCAGGGCTACCTGCGAAAGTCTATGGTCCTGCAACCCTTTTCCGCACGGATAAATACCGGTGATAATACCCCGGTAGTGCTCCATACCGACATAGTGCCCGGTGACCAGCTCAGGATAATAGTAATGTCCAAGGGTGGCGGGGCGGAGAACATGAGTCGGCTGGCCATGCTCAAGCCGGCTCAGGGCAGGGAAGGCATCATCGAGACGGTGGTTACGGCCGTCGATGAGGCGGGCGGTATGCCCTGTCCGCCTTTGATAATCGGAGTGGGTATCGGCGGTACCGCCGAGATGACGATGCTGCTTGCCAAAAAATCACTGCTGCGCCCGGTGGCACAGCCGAGTCCCGACTCGGAGGTGGCTGAGCTGGAGCGGGATATACTGGAGCGTGTTAATGACCTGGGTATCGGACCGATGGGTCTTGGCGGCCATACGACTGCCCTGGCTGTCCATGCTGAGGTGATGGCGGCCCATATTGCCAGCATGCCAATGGCGGTCAATTTCCAGTGCCACAGTGCCCGGCACCGTGAAGCCGTTTTGTAGGTATTCCAATTTGACGTGGGGGGAGGCAGAATGCAAAGACCAGCCGGTGTAATCTTTGATTTCGGCAGCACCATCCTGCATCAGGACTGGCTCAGTCTTGTCGCTGGCAGTAAGAGGATGCTTGAACTCGCTGAAAATGCTCCTGACCTGACGCCTGAAGAAGTCCAGCTTGTTGCCGATGAGATAAACGAAGAAGTCCACCGGCTCCGGGACGAGTCGATGGTTGAGTTCAGCCACCAGAGCTTTCACAGGTTACTGTATGAGAGTCTGGGTTTTTCCTTTGCCATAAGTCCGTATGAACTGGAGAAGGAGTTCTGGGAGGCTATCGTAAGATTTTCACCCTCCGAGGGAATATATGATGTGCTGGACTCGCTGGACAAGCACCGGATAAAAGCGGGTATCCTCAGTAACTCTCCCTTCAACGGGGGTGTCCTTACAGACGAACTGGTAAAGCATGACCTTGCCCACCGGTTCTCTTTTCTGATATCAAGCATTGACTACGGCTTCCGTAAACCCCATAAGCGTCTTTTCCAGATTGCCGTCAGGAAGATGAGCCTCGAGCCGCAGGATATCTGGTTTGTCGGGGACAAGCTGGAGTATGATATCAGGGGCGCGATTGATTACGGGCTGTATCCTGTCTGGTATAACCCGGAAGAAAAGCCGGGTGAGATAGACGGTGAATACCTGGAAGTAAGGAGCTGGCACGAGTTTCGGGAGAAGATTGAGTCGGTCGTTGGGCGCTGATTGTGCTTGATTAGTGATACTGTTACAATTTGCCTGGATATAAAATACTTGGATAGGCCGAGTTGATAATGACGGAAGAAGCACTTAACATAAAATCTCCAATCGAGCCAGACGTAATCGATAAGCTGACAGCCGGAACACGGGTGCTGATTTCAGGTGTTATCTACACCGCCCGTGACGCTGCCCACAAGAGGATTGTTGATGCTCTGGACGGCGGTGAGGAGATGCTCTTTGACCCGCGGGGCCAGACCATCTACTATGCCGGGCCTTCACCGGCACGGCCGGGACAGATGACTGGCTCAATCGGGCCTACCACCAGCAGCCGTATGGATGCCTATACTCCACGCCTGCTGGCTTACGGTCTCCGTGCCATGATTGGAAAGGGCAACCGTTCCGAGGCGGTGAGGGAAGCCCTCGTGCAATACAAGGGGGTGTACCTGGTCTCCTTGGGTGGTGCTGCCGCCCTGATAGCGCGCTCAATCAAACAGGTGGAGGTTGTCGCCTATGAAGACCTCGGTCCCGAGGCCATCCGGCGATTGACCGTTGAGGACTTTCCGGCTATCGTGGCCAATGATGCTCACGGCGGGGACGTGTTTGAGCAGGGTAAGGCCGGGTACCGCCGGGGGAGGTAGGAATGGACTGCATTTTCTGCAAGATTACTGCCGGAGAAGTACCGGCCGATATCCTTTACACTGACGAAGATGTAATCGCCTTCCGTGACATCAATCCCCAGGCGCCGGTACACGTGCTAATCATCCCCGGGGAGCATATTTCCACCTTGGCCGAGCTCCCGGAAGAGAAGGCAACGTTGGTAGGGCATATGGTGGACGTGGCCAATCGACTCGCCCGGAGCGAAGGCATTTCCGAGAGCGGTTACCGGGTGGTGATAAACTGCGGTAAGCAGGGAGGGCAGCTGGTACAGCACCTCCACATGCACCTGCTAGGTGGACGCCAGCTGGCCGGTTCGCTCGGTTAGGCCAGGAGAGTTTTGTATTAAAAGTGTCATTCCCGTTAAAACGGGAATCCAGTTTTGATACTTAGGCAGGATTTCTGGATTCCCACCTGCGTGGGAATGACAATACGACTCAAAAACGGCACTTATGATACAATCCCGGTCAGGAACAACTGGGGTGGTAGATTGAAATGGAGCGAATGGAGCGCGAAGTCGCCGATTCACTGAAGCGGTTCTTCTCTGCCCAGGAAGGTCTCAGCGAACTTGGCATTATCAGGTCGCGGGACTACATCGGTGACATCGGTCGGTACGTCTGCACGCTGGTCTACGGCCTGAAAGTGCCTAAGGGAAGAAAACCCACCGGCTATGATGGCAAAATCGGTAAGTCCCGCGTCGCCGTCAGGCTGAATAACTGTCCGGTAGGTAATCCGGTACGACTGACCGAGCCACTTGATTTCGACGAGTTGATTGTCGTGCTGGGGCCGAACTGCCTCCTGAGACCGGAGGGTGTGGCTAGCGACTTCGTCTTCTACCGGTTCACGCCTGACGAAGTCCGGACACGGTTCAAAAAGACTAAAGACAGCTACGTGGGTGGCGGGGATGTCTTCGACCGGACATATGATAGAGTGTTGAATATAACAACAGGCTAGATAATACCGTCCTGAATTAACTCTATTACCGTCCTGTCTATCTCGTCGATGTAGCCGATGTTGGTCTTCCCGTCCCAGAACGTTATCTGTGATATCTCGTCGTTCTCGCGGAAGGGGACGGGGGAGAGAAGCTCACTGGAGTAGAGAGTGCCGTAATAGAACCGGTTTTTTGACTCGTCGCGGTATTTCAGGACTGCCCTGAAGTCCAGGGGCTCAACTTTCTGGCCGGTCTCCTCGAATAGCTCCCGGATAGCACAATCACGGGTGCTTTCTCCCGCTTCGATGTGGCCGCCGGGCATCTCCCAGGTCTGCCTCTGACGGTGGTGAACCAGCAGGAAATTCTGTTCGTGCCTGATGACCATAAACGTGATAAGCAACGGCCTGTAGGTGTCCGATGCAAGCTCGCTCTCCGGTATCTGTCTGTATTCAAGGAGGACAATGCCGTGCCGGTTAACTGCTATCGCCATCTTTGTTCAATTAAATTCTTGGCTATTCGTGTCACATAGTATGTCAGCCAATCATCCTCGATTAAGTTATACAGGCGGTACTTGGCTACCCTGGAGTCCATGTAGTCCTGCCGTCGTGAATATTTCGATATTGGCTTGCCGCTGTATCGGAAACAACCTTGGTCAGCATCGTACATGGTCATCAGCCACTCCAGGATTGTGTTGATTGCCCTTTCCTGTAGACCGATGCCAAACTCCGAGAGCATTAAAAGCTCGTGTACAATACTGTGGCCGTGATAAAAGAACCGTTTTACCTCGTGGGCTTATTTGGTTGATAAATGCCAAACAATGAATTCAAGTCCCCTGACCAGTGCTTCCTGATAAGCCGGATCCCTCGAGTAATAAAATGCCATGGCATGGTGATAGGAAGAATATGGACAACTGCGTGTCCATTTCATTTTTTCGTAGTGGACGGGCCAGACCCATCCACCGTCTTTGTGTTGCATACACATAAGGACACGATAGCCCTTCTGGACGTTATCACCGTCGGTAAATCCAACTGACCCAAGGGCAATCATATAATGTGAGAATCGGCATGGATGCAATCTGGGACTGATGCTGGTCAGATTGATGTCGTCAAGGGCTTCTTTGAAGACCGGATACCGAAAGTAGCCGTGTGCAAATATGTAATCGCAGGCCTTGCGGACTCGCTGGTCACGAGCAGTGTAACCTATTTCTCCCAGAAACGGAAGAATCCAGACCGTGGTTACGTATTTGGGAATTAGAGGGTCATAACCGAATTTGGGGATATATGAATGCTTTGGGGCCCACGAACCACCGCTGCACCATGAACCATCCTCTTCCTGTTTGCTGAATATCTCCTGTATGTCCGGGCTGTTTTCCACCTCTTGCCACAGGTCTTGCATGAGTTCCGAATCACCCGGAGTATCCAGAAGGTGCTTATGTGTCAGGTATCTGACTGGCGCGGAGCTATTGCTAAGGAGCCAGTCTATGTTTTTCTCTACTTGATCTGCATTAAGACTCATATAGACTACCCTTCATTCCCGGCTGGTAAGAAGTGTAGATTTCTGTTTATAACCCATAGACCTGTCTCGGTGCCAGGTATTCCGGAAACCTGTCCAGAAGCGCCTTTCGGATAGTATAACAGAGGTGGCAGGCGTCCACGTATCTATCTTCGTGCTCGACCCCGTATTCCGTCGCCAGAAAGGCCGGGCCACCCTTTACTAGTGGTCGACAGATTGGATGTGAATCATAATCATACGTTTTTGTCAGTTCGGAGAGAGGTGTTTGCCACATATTGCCCATGCTCAGCCCTTGGCAAATATGGATATTGCCGTACGGGTCAACATGGACCCTCTTTGGATTTTTCAGCTCCTCGTAAGGGCACTCTGTGAACTCCTGCCACGGTCTGGTCGGCAGGCCTTCCAGCAGTTTATCGACCGCCCTGCCCCTGAACATGGTGCTGCCGCCGACGACAGGTTCTCCCCGGTCCTGTTCGCTGCCTTCGCTTATCTCAACACTGGGCCTGTCGATGGAAATCACGCCGGCAGGCATACCCAGTTTCTTCGCTGCTGCCAGAACGTAACTTGTCGGTTCTTTCTTGTCATCCTCGGAATGGAACGAGTCGTCGCTCAGGCTGAGGTCGGCAATCCCCATCTCACAGAGGGGCCTGAGCCAGAGCTCGGCGTCCCTGTCGCCCGTTGCCCAGTAAGAGTTGGTGACTATGCCAACTTCAAGACCCTGTTCGTGGGCGATTCTGATGCCCTCGACCATGAGCGGATAGAAGAGGAATGCCTCACCGCCTTCGAAATACACCCGTTTTACCGTTTCCATTTTGGCCAGCTCATCAAAGACGCTTTCCATCTGCTCCAGGGTGAAAGTTCCTTCTGCCCACGGGCCGCTGTATACGAAGCAGTGGTCGCATTCGAAACTACAGGTATAGGTTAGAAGAAAGTGGACTCCGGTCAACATTTTTCTCCCCCCAATCTTTATCTATAAACCCGGCTAGCTTTTTCGGTGCTCCAGGTATATGTGCAGGCCGGCGATACTCTTGGCGTCCTCGATCTTGCCGGAGGCAAGCAGGGCAGGAATCTCTTTCACTGGTACACGGACGAGGCTGATACCGGCCGTGTCCTCGGCGTAAAGCTGGCTGGGGGCGAGTTCGGTAGCCAGGTATAGATGGAGGTACTCGGTGCAGTAGCCCGGTGTCGAGTAGAAGCCACCCAGCCTCTTTACCCTGCCCGGTAGGTAACCGGTCTCTTCCTGCATCTCACGGCGGACGGCTGTTTCTGCGTCCTCGCCGGGGTCGATACCGCCGGCCGGTATCTCCAGAAGCTCTTTCTCGATGGCCTTACGGTACTGCCTTACCAGCAGGACGTTATCGTCCTCATCAATCGCGATTACGGCGATGCAGTCGCTATGCTCTATGATTTCCCGTGTGGACTCCCGACCGTCGGCTGTTTTAACAGTGTCGATTCGCAATTTGACCGCCCGCCCGTCAAAGATAATGTGTGTAGACAGGGTTTTTTCTTCGGTCAAATCAGACCTCCGCTACTGAAAAGATTGCTTTTTACTTGGGTTTCTCAAGGTTGCAGATAAGGGCCACCTCTTCGCAATCAGGGAACTTGGAACAGTGGTAGCACTCCGTCCAGACCTTGCGCGGCAGCTCTATCTTATCAACTTCTGCAAAACCGAACTTCTGGAAGAAAGTGGGCTTGTAGGTGAGGCAGAAGACGGTGGGTAGACCGAGTGCCCGGGCTTCGCTGAGGCAGGCTTCAACCAGTCGGGAACCGATGCCCTGTCGCTGGCTGCCTTCGACTACCGCCACCGACTTTACCTCAGCCAGGTCGGACCACATGACGTGAAGGGCGGCACAGCCGGTTACCCGCCCACCCTGCCTGACAACGAAGTAATCACGGATACTCTCGTATATATCACTCAGTGCCCTCGGTAGCATCTCGTCCCTGTCGGCAAAGTAGTTAATAAGCTGGTGCATTTCCTCGGCATCGTTTATAGTGGCTTTTTCTACGGCTACTTCCATGGTTACCCCTGCTTCCCCTTGAGACGTTTCTCCAGAGAGCCCCAGAGTGAGGTGTCCGGGTGAATCCTGAGAAAACGGACGGTATTATTGCTGCGTTTTACGGTAACAGTAGTGCCGCTCGGTAGCGGTGTACTGATGTGTCCGTCGACTGTCAACACCGCCGTGTGCAGGGTGCTGACACGCAACTCTATGGTCGACGCTGATGGTAGTACCAGCTTGTAACTGGCGGAGAGGTGAGGCGCTATTGGCATTAGTATCATTTCTTTTGCCTGTGGGTGCAGTATCGGGCCACCGGCCGCCAGCGAATAACCGGTGCTGCCGGTAGCGGTTGATACGATAACGCCGTCTGCCTTGTAGGTGGTCAGTAACTCACCGTCGACACTTGCTTCTACGCGAATAACACGAGCGACTTCCCCGTGGGCGATGACGGCGTCGCTTAGGGCGTGGACCGTCCGCGGTTCGGGTGATTCGGCGGTAGCCGGGAGTGCGACTTCGAGCAGCGAACGCTCGTCGAGCCAGCCTTCTCCGGCCAGCAGTGCGGACAGCTTATCCCGGGCCTCGTCGACATTGAGTTCGGTCATAAAGCCGAGGTTACCCAGGTTGATACCCGTTATCGGCACCGACCTCGGTAATATTGCCTGGGCGGCACGGAGTATCGTGCCGTCACCGCCGATGCTGAGTACCAGGTCGGTATCGTCTACCAGGGCCCTGGCGGCTTCTCCTTCCCAGGCGGAACAGAGCCAGGCAGAGACGCCCTTGGTTCCGAGGAATTGCTCCAACTCCCTGGCCAGGATGCCGGCGGCCTCCTTCAGGGGGTGGAAGATGATTCCAATCTTTTTCACGGTCGTGTCACGTATTTCCAGTAGTGAGCGTGTTCATTGGTGAGGATAATTGCAGTGTAGCATCGGCATTGTGGGGTGTCAAATGTAAGGTGGGGGGGAGATTGCTTCGCTTCGCTCGCAATGACAGTGGGGGCAGGCGGGTCGTTCGCAATGACAATAAGGGTGCGCAATGACGGGAAAGGTATTGGACAGCCCTGGATCATGTCATTGCGAGGAGCATTAGCGACGAAGCAATCTCACTGTTCCGGGCTTTATCAGTTTTTGACTTTACCTTCGTTTGGCGCTAATCTATCAATGATAAGCCTAATCTATCAGAGATTAGCCTAATATATCAGGCAGAGAAGCGGACAAGGCACATTAAGGGGGTAGATGCCACGATGGAAGGAAGAACAGTATATTTTGACAATCCGGGAGTTGAGAATACTGACGAGACACTGCGAATCGCCAAAAAGCGTGCCGAGGAACTGGGGATAAAGACAATCGTGTTGGCCACTACGGTCGGGGGTACAGCTGCCAAGAGTGTCGATGTCTTCGAGGGAATGAAGATAATTGCCGTCACCCACTTTACCGGCATGAGGGAACCCAACTTCCAGGAGTTGACCGACGAGAACCGGCAGAAGTTCGAGAGTAAGGGTGGCATTGTCCTGACGACGACACACGCCTTTATGGGTGTTGATGCTGCCATGCGTAAGAAGTTCAACATGTACCTGCTTGGGGACGTGATTGCCAATACGCTGCGTATCTTCGGGCAGGGAATGAAGGTGGTCTGTGAGATTACGCTGATGGCAGCTGATGCCGGCTTGGTGCAGACCGGGGAGGATGTTATTGCCATCGCCGGTAGCGGCCGGGGAGCAGATACGGCCGTGGTCCTCAAACCGGTCAACACCAATAACTTCTTTGACCTGAAAGTCAGGGAGATTCTCTGCAAACCTCATTTCTAGGACAAACACTACAAACTGGGAGGCAGTCTATCTAGTCCTGCCTTGTTGTTGTCTAGGTGGGAGACGGGCCAAGGGGGACACCCCCTTGGTATCCCCCGCCAAGAGGGGGGCAGCCACAA
>Ga0209536_100006635_pt1 | contig 17633 bp, 14 predicted proteins | sample DeeMarSeWOR28_12_FD_187461 | JGI IMG/M metagenome (GOLD analysis project Ga0209536, IMG submission 187461) | Marine sediment microbial communities from White Oak River estuary, North Carolina - WOR-2-8_12 (SPAdes) (version 2) | ecosystem: Environmental > Aquatic > Marine > Intertidal zone >... | reverse complement strand
GATCCTGGGGGGCTTACCGGTGGCCGGATCCCTTTTCAGGGTGTTTTTCGTAAAGTTAAGGGGACCTTTACCATAGACAACCACACGGGTGTAGTTGGGGTTGGACCAGTATTGGACATCTGAGACACTGAATTTGTCCGATGATGCAGAGGACGGCCTGACAGGGTCCGGTCTGGGAGCGTAGGCGGCCAGTTCGGCAAGCTTCTTTTTTGCCTTACCCGACATGTCTCCGCTCGGGTAGGCGCTGCGGACCCTGGTGTAGGCCCTGTAGGCCTCCTTCTTGTCCCCCATCTCCTCCAGGATCTGGGCCGCGGTGAAGAGAGCATCGTCAGCAAGTTTGTTCTTTGGATAGCTTTGGGCAAGATGTTCGAAGGATTGCCGGGCCTTTTCCAGATCCTCCTTCAGCCAGGATTTGCGGTAAAGTTTCTGGTAAAGCACGCCCATGTTGAAAAGGGAATCGGGCGCCTTGGAACACTCGGGGTATTTATCGGCGATCTCGTCGAATTTATCGATAACCCTTTCCCAGCTGTCATGAAAGCGCTGCTTTCTCTCGCTTTCAAGAAGGGAATAATAATCCCGCCTGGCTGAATCGTAGAGCCTCTCACAATAACTTTTTCCGTGCGCAGGTTCGGCACATAAAAAGTTATATGAAAGGACAAAAACCAAAAAGAGGACCAGGTGCGAAGACACCCAGACCGTTCTTCCCGAACTTATTTGATGGTTACCTATAGGTTTCATAATTCCCGAAATGACCTTCCATATACAAAATTCGCGAGGCTGGACTTTTTTATTCATCGGTCGAGTGAATTTTGTATTTCTTCATCCTCGCAAGCAGGTTGAGCGCCTCGATGGGCGACATGGTATCCAGATCGGCGTTTCGAATCATTTCCACCAAATCCCTGGCGTTTTGTTTAAAAAGGTTCATCTGAGGGGTCGTGTGCTTTTCTTCCGCTATTTCCTCGGGTGCGACAAGAACCGGAACACCCTCGCCATCGAGAGCGTGGGACTCCAGATTGGCGAGGATCTCCCTGGCCCTTACCACGACACTGTCCGGAAGGCCTGCCAGTCTGCCGACTGAGATCCCGTAACTCTTGTCGGCCGGCCCTTCCTGTACCCGGTGCAGGAACACGAGTTTTTCCCCCCACTCCCTGATAGCCACATTGAAATTCCGGACCCCCTTGCTGGTCAGGGCAAGCTCCGTAAGTTCATGGAAATGAGTGGCAAAAAGTGTCCGGCAACCCGAACATCGACCATCGAGCAGGTTCTCAGCGACCGCCCAGGCGATGCTGATCCCGTCGAAAGTGCTCGTTCCACGTCCGATCTCATCCAGGATCACGAGACTTCTTCCAGTGGCATTATTCAGGATATCCGCCGTCTCCACCATCTCCACCATGAAGGTTGAAAGACCTTTCGTCAGAAGGTCTGCGGCGCCGACCCTGGTGAAGATACGGTCTGCAGGGCTTATCAGAGCCTCCTTCGCAGGCACAAAGGATCCTGACTGGGCCATGATAACGATGAGGGCTACCTGCCTCATGAAGGTCGATTTGCCCGCCATATTTGGACCGGTCAGGATCATCATCCGGCATGTGTCGGAATCCAGGTAAACGTCGTTGGGTACGAAGGTCTCACCGGGTCCCCGTTTTTCCAGGACAGGGTGGCGGCCCTGCACAATGGAGATGCGGCCCTCCCGGTCGTCCTCCAGGAGTCTGGGCCTGACGTACGATGACGAGTGGGCCAGTTCTGCCAGGCTGCTGTAAACGTCAGCCATCGCAAGGCCGTGGGCCGTTTCCTGAAGCTCCATTGTCGCGTCCAGGACGCGTGACCTGAGGTCCTCGAAAAGCTCCCTTTCCAGACCTACCATCCTCTCCTGGGCGGAAAGGACCTTGTCTTCGAGGGCTTTTAACTCTTCCGTGATATACCTCTCGGCATTGACCAGGGTCTGTTTCCTTGTCCAATCTTCCGGCACAAGCTGCCTGTGGACATTGGTCACCTCCAGGTAATAACCGAAAACCCTGTTATACCCGACCTTCAGGCTGGGTATTGATGTTCGATCCTTTTCGCGGGCCTCGAGTTCAGACAGATATTTCCGGCTGTCGGAAGCCATCAGCCGCAGTTCATCAAGCTCATTGCTATGTCCGGTCCTGAAAACACCTCCGTCCTTGAGCGTGGCCGGAGCCTCCGCGGAAAGGGCCTCGTCAAGGAATTTGGCCAGATCTCCGGTATCGCGGATCAGGCGGCACACAGATTCGCCCAGATCGGATCCAAGTTCACTCAAAAGATCAAGGATATCGGGGATTTGTCCAAGGGTCTGGGAAAGGGCCACAGCGTCTCTGGGGCCGGCAGTACCAGCACTGAATCTGGAAAGGATCCGCTCGATATCGCTGATCGGTTTGAGGTTTGTCCTGATACGCCCCCTCAACACCGGTTCTTCAACAAGCTCCTGCACGAGGTCCAGTCGATTTTCTATCTCAGCGGTCTTCTGGAGAGGCCTGGTGAGCATCTCTTTCAATAGTCGGGCTCCCGGACCAGTCACGGTCTGATCCATGACCCCCAGGAGGCTCCCTTCCCGCCTGCCGTCGTGGGAAGCTCTAAGGATCTCGAGGTTCTTAAGGGCATTCTCGTCCAGGATCAGGATATCCTCGTCGCTGATCACCCTGGCGGGACGGAGGTGCCCCAGAACGCCCTGATGGACATTGCCGAGGTACCACAGAGCCGCGCCGGCGGCTCCCAGGGCCAGACCGTCCAGCCGATCCCCGAACCCTGCAAGAGTCTTGACATTGAAAAACTCTTTCAAGGACGCCTCGGCCGCATCCCTGTTAAACCTGTAGGGCTCTGCACTGGTGTGATGACCTGGAAGATCGTGTGCCTGCCAACCTTCCGGAAGAAGGATCTCCCTCGGTTCATACTGGGCCAGAGTCGACAGGAGCCTGGATCTGCCCTGCTCTCCCCCGAAACCCGCCACCAGAAATTCCCCTGTGGAGACCTCCACAAGAGAAAGGCCGTAATCGTTTTCCGAACCGTGGACAGCCGCCAGGTAAGACGGTTCCTGGGCATCGAGCAGGGTGTCCTCAACCACAGTACCAGGTGTCACGATCCTCGTTACCTCCCTCTTTACGAGGCCTTTGGCCTTGGAAGGATCCTCCATCTGGTCACAGATGGCGACCTTGTACCCGGCCTGGACAAGTCTCGTGAGGTAGGTCTGGGCCGCATGATAAGGAATACCGCACATGGGCACGGAGTTCTCCTTGCCCTTGTCCCGCGTCGTGAGCGCTATCTTCAGTATTCTGGAAGCCAGAACGGCATCATCCATGAACATCTCGTAAAAATCGCCCATCCTGAAAAAGAGGATCGCATCCGGATGGTCTCCCTTGATGGCAAGATACTGCTTCATCATCGGGGTGCCGGTGCCGCCGGCTATTTTAGGGGACTGCTTCACCTGGTAACGATCTCCACCTGGACAGAAAAACGGTTCTGGATCTTCTCGGACAGGATCATTGCTTCCACGGAATCTGTCAGGGGCCCGATGATAAGGTATGACCGGTTGTCCACCCTCGTTTCTTTCACCAGCACGTCCGGTCCGATGACCTCATCCACCCTGAAATCCCCTTCGACTGGACCGGTTTTGACGTAGATCCTCCTAACGGTCTCCGGAGGAGGCTCTATCCCCACCATGACCATGGAGTAATAAAATTCCTCTTCTCTCCCCACCCAACCTGAAAGGATCGGGATCCGTGTCAGGGCCTCACGCAGATGTTCGAGAGCCTCCGACTCCCTTCCCAGGGAGTGTTCGCAAAGAGCTATCTTCAGATCCAGAACAGCTCTTTCCTGATTGTGGACAGTCCGGGACTGGGCGATCCGGTACCGTCTTATGGCCTCCTCGTATTGACCGCTCGCGTAGAGGGTGTCACCGACCCCGGCCAGGGCCATCCACCTTCCCGCGGGCCTGGCATCCTTGACATCGGCAGACCTTTCAAAATATTCCTTCGCCTGCCGGAAATCGCCTGTCAGCAGACTGATGCGTCCTAAAAGGTACAGAGCGCGTTGTGCTTGTGAAGGTGTTTTCGATCCAGCAACCCTGGAAAGTCTCCGGGACGCTTCGACCAGGTCCCCTGACATGTAATACGCCTCGCCCATGGTAAGGTCATCGACGGAATCCGCCAGAGCACGACAGCATGACAGGGAAAGGAAAATTAAACAGCAGAAGAAACCGATAAGGCTCTGAAAAGATCCAAATCCAGCCCTGGTGGCTCTGGAGACTGTCAACTTTCTATTTCTCCTCCCCTCCAGAACCGGTGATAACCGTTTCCGCGACGGGTCCAGGCGTTTTCCCTGAAAGATTCCCGCCCGGTTTGTTTCCCGTCCCGGTACCGTCATCGAGCGTTGAACCCGTTTCCCGGGAATCGCCTTCAAGTTCCTCACGCAGCGCGTCAACCTGCCCCTTTTTCAGCTGCTGGAGCTCGGACCGGAGCTGCCTCACCTCTCTTTCGGCACCCGAGGCGCGAAACCTGACTCTGATGCCTGAGGCAAACCCCACCATGACCGCCAGCACATAGCCCGCTGCAAAGGACAATATCATGTAAAGGGACAGCGGCAGGTGCGGTGTTGACCAGTAGAAATACTTCAACTGGATCCCCGTACCGTTCTGCTGGATGAACGCGGCAAGGAAAAGGGCAAGAAGAAGCACCAAAAGAGCGTAAATGTATTTCATGGGGTCACCTGCGTTTCTAATAATTCCAAAATTTTAAGTGAACCGTGAAAAGTGAAGCGTGAACCGGTGATCCCACGCCCCTTCACTGTTCACCTTTCACCGTTCACCATTCACTGTTCACCGTAATTATCAAAAAGCGGTCTCAAATACTTATACGTCTCCCTGATCGCCTCCGGGATCACCCTCAGGTCCGATATCACCGGCATGAAGTTCGTGTCGCCGTGCCAGCGGGGAACGATGTGAAAGTGCACATGCTCCTCGAGACCTGCGCCGCCCGTTTTACCGAGGTTGAGGCCCGCGTTGAACCCTTCCGGCTTTAGATGTCCCTCAAGAGCCTTAAAACTGAAGCGGAAAAGCTCCATGGTTTCCTGGTATTCCAGCGTGGTCAACTCCGAGAGATCCGGTGTGTGAGCCATGGGCGCGACGAGGATGTGACCGTTGTTGTAGGGGTACTTGTTCATGAGGACCATGGCGTTCTGGTTCCTGAAAAGGAGGAGGTTTTGCTCGGACGGCTCAGCCACTGCCAGATCGCAGATAAAGCATCCTTTCTCTCCTTCCGAGAGGATGTACTCCATACGCCATGGGGCCCAAAGCACTTTCACAATCTCGCTCCGCTCATTGTGAAACTGAGTGTAGAGTCTAAAGTGCAGGGTGCAGAGAGAAAGCGTGTTCGCTCTCTACACACTACACTTTAAACGCTGCACTGATCTTAAAACCGTTATCTCTACTCAACGGTTCTAAATCATTTGATTATAACAGGAAGGGAATTAGTGTCTAGGGGATAGATTTACGTTCAATGTTCAATGTTCAACGTTCAATGTGGAAGTAGTTGTTTGAGGTTTCCAGTTTGATGTTTGAGGTTTTCCCCATCCTTTTCATCCCCTTCATCCCTGTTGGAGAATGTTTGAGGTTTCCTGTTGAGGTTTGATGTTTTCACCTTCTCGTTATCGCGCTTGTCCGCCATAGCTGACACGCCGACACTCCGACACCCCGAAACGTTTTTACCACGTCGGACGTTGGACCTTGCGCAATGTTATTCTTTTTCACGTTGAACGTTGAAGGTTGAACCTGGTTTCTCAACTTTCAACCCGGAATTATTTTGCCCTCTACGCTCTACACTCAGCACTGATGTCTTTGGCCTTTGGGCTTATGATTGTCCCTCTACACTCTACACTCTACACTTTACATTGCTTTATCCCGGCCAATTGGCGGTATTGAACTCTTCGCTCCCGTCCCAGCACTCTTTCGAGCAAAAGTACACCGGGTCCACCGAATCCTCCCAGGCCGCCATGCTCATCTCGTAGGGTTCTCCGTCGATCTTCACCCCGCACTCCACACAGTAATACTGCATGGGAGCGTTGGCCTTGATCCCGTCCTTGTCAGTCTTAGGCATAAGAATTACCTCATTTATTTATTTATTAACAAGTATCTATAAAGTTTTATTAAAGCAACTTATTACATGAAAAATGGCTTCATTTCCGAAATTATCGTTATTATAACACATCATTTCCGCGTCCTGAATTGCTTCCAACTTCGCCATCCTCCTTCGCCGATGCTACGGAGGACAAGAGGCTACGGTTGTAAAGTCACACGGGGTCGGATCCCAATTACAGGAGCAAAGGCAAAAGGTGAGCTATATTTCTGATAACCGATTACTGTCCACCGTTCACCAGTTTACTTTGAGATCTGAGATATGAGATTTGAGATCAGATCATGCCTGCGCAGGCATGATTAGTGTTACCGCAAACTCCCCGCCCATTTCAGATTCTATTTTTATATCCACGCCCAGGGTTTCGGCGATCTTTCTGGCAATAGGCAGCCCCAGACCAAACCGCACCCCTGTGTCGTCCCTGGCATGGCTTCCCCTCCAGAACCTGTCGAAGACGTGACCGGCCTCCTCGGCACTGATCCTGCTCCCGGTGTTGCCGATCTTTATACGCATCCGACCGTCGTCATCCTGGTGGACCTTGATCCTTACAGACCCGCCATTTTCCACGTAGTAAACAGCGTTCCTGAAAAGCTCCTCCAGGACCTGGGTAAAGAGATCTCCGTCGATCACAGCACTGCTGCCATTACTGAATTCAAAAAAGGCCCGGATCTGTTTTGCTTCGACCGCTTCCCTGCATGTCATCCAGGCGTCCATAATCCGGTCTTCAAGCATGATCGTCGAGCCTTTTGGTGATTCCTGGCCTGACTCCAGGCGTGCCAGTGTTAAAAGGCTCTTTACAAGGTTTTCAAGCTGCTTGACCATGACGAGGGCACCCGCCAGCGTTTCCCTGTATTCGTCATCTTCTCTGTTTCTGGCCAGAGCCACTTCAATGGTTGATTTCAGTCCAGCCAGGGGTGTTCTGAGCTCATGAGCGGCATCGCTGGTAAAACTTCTTTCCCTCGAAAAGGATCCCTCGAGTCGGTCGAGAAACAGGTTGAGTTTCCGGACTATGGGGATCAGTTCCTTTAGAACATCAACTTCATTAAGGCGCACAGCCAGATCATCATCCCTTATGGCTTCGATCCTTGATGCCAGTTCGTTTATGGGCTGGGCTCCTCTTTTGATGGTCATCCACAGGGTCAGGGAAAGGATACCGATGGAGCCCAGGCCGGTGGCAAGGAGCATGAGAAGAAAAACATGCATGAAACTCTCGTGCTGCGACGCATGCTTGAATAGCCGGAGCACCACAAGGTCCCCCGGTTCACCGGCATGATCGATGATGAGGCCCGGGTCCATCGCTACCGATTCAAGGTCCTCCTCCTCGTCGTCCACAGCGGGCCGAAAGGTGATAATGACGGACCTCAGCCTGCCCGCCCCTTTTATGATCTGCCATTCATGGAGGGATTCCTCCTGAGGAATGGAAACGCCGGGCAGCGAGATCCCCTCGAAAATGCCTGACTGGTAGATAATACGGCCGTCCAGCGCTTCGACAGAGATATACTCCTCTGATTCGGCTTCCTCCATGACTTCCTCTCTCATCTCCTCCAGGTCCACCTCGAGGCCGTAGTGCTTTTCCTCGATAGAAAGAGAAAGTGTGCGGGCCTTGTCAGCCAGGGATTCGTCCATCTGCCGGACCAATTGCCTGTCTACAGAAACGTAGAGGATCGTGCCGGCCACCAGGAGGATGGCGGAGGTACCGGTGACAGCACGGCGGTACAAAGTGCCCTTTAAGGATCGCATCGATCCTCCTCTCCCAGCACGTATCCAAAGCCCCGCTTCGTGCGCAGGATTTTGTTTCCTCCTCCGGTCTCCAGTTTTTTTCTGAGCCTGCCGATGTATACGTCGATAACATTGCTCGAAAGTTCTGCTGCAAAATCGTAGATCCCTTCCTGGATGGTTTCCCTGGAAACAACGCTGCCTGTCTTCAGGGCGAGGATCTCCATGATGGCATATTCCCGCGAGGTAAGGTCCAGGGTCTTCCCGCTGATCCTTACCGTCCTGGCAGAGGTGTCGATCTCCACATCCCCTACGCGGATCAATGGTTCTTTCCGGTCATATTTCCTTCTCACAAGGGCCCGAACCCGCGCCAGAAGTTCACTGAATTCAAAAGGTTTTACCAGATAATCGTCCGCACCGAGGTCAAGACCCGCCACGCGATCGGAGACCGAATCCCTGGCCGTTACGATAAGCACATGAACCCTGTTTTTTTGTGCTCTCAGAGTTTTAAGGATCTGAAGACCATCCAGGCCTGGAAGCCTCAGATCCAGTATAACCACATCGTATGCCCCTGTAGTGGCGTACCAGAGCCCCTCTTCCCCATCTCCCGTAGCATCCACCGCGTATCCGTTTTCACGCAGGCCCTGCTGAAGGGATTCACGGAGGGGTTTGTAGTCTTCAATTAATAATATCTTCATTATCCCTGATTCCTGATTGCGTATTTCGGATTCCGGATTTTGAGCTCAAAATACGAGATCTTCAATCCTAAAGACCCGGTGCTATGGCATTTCGAGTTTACGGTTTTAACATCAAACTTCAAACCTCAAACTTCATACTATTTTTTTCGCAATCAGTAATCCGCAATTCGTAATTTTCACATTACTTGGGGGCACCTGCCGGCATCAAACTGCCGTCAGGCGCCCCCGAAGGGGACAAGAAGCCTTCCTTCAGATCCCCGGCCCCGGCTGATATCAGGGAGTTGAGTAAGTTATCAACTCCACCACCTCCTCTACCACGAGATCCTCATCGAGGACCTCTTCCAGGACGACACCGATCCCCGGAGCGTAATACTTGTATTCCGGCGCATCCGGTTCGAAGGGATTTATGTCCTGGGTCTTCAGGCAGCCTGCGTAGACGGTCCCGGCCACCGTGATCGTCACATCGGAATCGATAACGGCGCCGATGTCTTCCGCAGCTCCCTCGTAGTACTCCTGGTGGTAGGAATCTCCGACCCTGGGGTCGGCTTTCATAACGATGCCGGGGTATGCCGTGACACCGAGACTGTGGACATCCTCTCCCGCTTCCCAGGAACCCTCGTGGGTGATGACCGGAGGCCCGCCGCTGTAGTCGTAGTTGTCCACCTCTTCGCCCATGTACCACACGTTCCCTGCGTCGTCCTGGGCGTACCAGTCGTGGGTGTCCTCGATGATCAAACCGTCCAGATAGACCCGGTCTCGTACGACACGGCAGGTAACACCCATGACCTCCCTGGTGTCATTGAGCACTTCAACGAAGGTCTCCTCGAACCCGTCCTCGGTATCGCTCTCGTAGGTGTAGGTCGTACCCGGAACGAGGGGGAAATAGATATTATCGATGGTCGTGGGATCGGAGAAATCGGACGCACTGATGTCGGGCATTGTATCCGAGCTCATGGAGACGAGTTCAATGGGGTAGCTTCCATTGGCCTGCTCTTCGAGCACCACGCCGATTCCGGGTGCGTAGTACTTGTTCTCCATGACAGTCAGATCCAGCGGTGTCCACTCATACACCTTGAGACATGTGTAAGTGGAGGCATCCGAAAGGGTTACCGGGGCGTCCAGAGCCATTACCTCGGCCATGTCCTCAGCCTCCCCTTCATAGTATTCCTGCTGATATTCATCGCCCACCTGGGGATCGGCCAGCATGATGAATCCCGCCTCGGCCCCGTCCACTCCGGCCTGCCAAGAGCCATCAGTGCTGACGAGGACACCGCTGTCATACTCCGCCGAATCCTCACCCATGTACCAGACGTTCCCCTCATTGTCCTGGGCGTACCAGTCGAAAGTCTCCTCGACAAGCTCGCCATCGAGGTAGACACGGTCGACAACGATGGCGCTTTTGACGCCCAGGATCCTTTTTGTCAGGTGGGATACGGACACTTCATTGCGCTCGAAGCCGTCCTCCGTACTGCCCTCGTAGGCATAGGTTGTTCCGGGGACAAGGGGAAAATAGGGGTTGTCGATCTGCGTCGGTGCGGAAAAATCGTCCGCGAACTTCGAGCTTGAGCCGCCGCATGCCCCCATGAGCAGAACACTGGACACCGCCAGTACAACGAGGACTGTTATCATATCTCTTTTTTTCATGTCTCCTCCTTTGCCATCTTTCGGAGCTGATGGACCACGCTGTTCATCCACTGCAGTGGCCATGGCCGATATTGGACCTGGACCTTTAAGGAGAATTTAAACAGTGTAAAATGACAGGAGGATGAAAAAATCGAGAAAAGGGGCCCTAAAATTCCTTTACACCGAAAGCCCAGCGCTTGCTGGCAAAATAGTTCCAGAAGCTTGCCACGAGGATACCTGCTGCCAGAGCCGCGTTGGCAAGGATGACCGGTCCCAGGAGCCTGCCCAGGACCTCCGTGCTGATGATGAGGGTAAACACGGCGCTTCTGAACAGATATCCCAGGGTGCATACCCCGAAGAAGGCGGAAAGTTTCGCCTGCTCCCTGTGCTCCTGGAAGGTCCATCTCTTGTTGAGGGCAAAATTGAAAAAAACAGCGACCAGAAAGGATATCGATTGGGACAGGAAACCGCCCAGGGCGTGCCCCAGGGAAGCCAGGCTCACATACCACATGGCCACGTTAAAAACAGCGGCATCGACAAAAGCCCCCAGCAGGCCGACCAGGCCGAACTGGATGAACCGGACGACATTGGGCCAGCGCTCCCGGTAGAGGGAGGCCAGCTGTACCAGATAGGCCAGCATGACCCTGCCGCCAAGCTTGCTCTGGCCGAACTCCCTGTCGGTGAAGACAAAGGGGACCTCCGAGACCGTCCTGTACCTGCCGCGGGCCAGGACCTCCAGGCCGATCTTGTAGCCGATGGGTCTGAGCTCCACGCCGTCGAGGCAGCTCTTTCTCAGGGCGAAGAACCCGGATGTGGTGTCCTTGACAGGCACCAGCGGCCTTGCCAGCAGACCCGAGCCCCAGGAAATGAACCTCCTTGAAAGCGGCCAGTTATTGATGCCGCCACCTTCGACCCGGCGGCTGGCCACCGCCACATCGGCAGATCCGGACCTCACGGTCCCATGCAGCATCGGCAGCACCTCAGGGGGGTGGGAAAGGTCCGCGTCCATCACCGCTACGATGTCGCCGCGGGCCTCTTTGAATCCCCTTTGAACCGCACCGGCCAGGCCGCGCTGCCCCTGCCTTACAATGACCCTGACCGTTCGTTCGTAGGGGCCGCTGTCACGGCTCGCAACCTCATGGGATATGGCGCGCACCTCCCCGGCGGTTCCGTCGGGGGAGTTGTCGTCCACGAAAAGGAGCTCCGTGGGTTCAGGGATCGATCGGAACGCTTCTACGACCCGTTCCACGAGGGGCCTTATGTTCTTCGTCTCGTTGTAGGTCGGCACCACTACCGAAAACATGCATGTCGCTGTTCTTTGCGTCAAAGCTAATCCGTCCTTCCAACGGGAAACTGGCCCCGCCATAACCATCTTACATCATAACAATTCCGGCAGCATCAGGGTTCGGGTCTATAGGAGAATCCCCAGCGATAGTAGACCAGTGCCGACAGCCTGCCGTTTTTCTCGAGCGGCAGCTCAACCGTTTCGCCCATTTTTGAAAAGTACCTTTTGAGGCGGCCTTCCTCGAGGTGCGATCTCTTTAAGGCGACCAGAACGACGTCTCTGCCGGCGGCATCCTTTTTATCAAGCCAGTAGGACCACATCAGGCTGTTCCTACCGAGGAGGTGGCGGCCGGCCGGCTCCTTGACCTTTTTCCGGCTCCGATAGAAGGAGTATTCACTGGCGATCCAGTAATCCTCCATACCCACGACGAGAGGCTTGCCGCTCGCGTTCTCCCCGCTGGGGATGGAGTCGATCTGACGGGCCAGATCATGCCATGCCAGGGGAAAGATCATCCCCTGGATCGGCGTCACACCCGGCATACCTGCAGCGATGTAATAGAGAAGGCCGCCGAAAATGAGCAAACAACCTGCTGAGTTCCTGCGCCAGGACACTTCTGAAAGGCTCTTCGCCATATCCTTTCCATCCACCTTTACCCTGGACAGATGGCTCAGGATACCCCCGAGAAGCGGGAAAACGGCAAACCAGACGGGTCCGGTCCAGTTGAACTTGGACAGACCATTGAAGCTGTGAAGAACAAAGACGGTCAGCGGAAAGAATGTGTAAACGCGGGCGAAAGACAGCTTGACGCCCTCGGGATCAAGGTCATGAAGGACGGCCTTCATACGGACTTTCCCTGGAATCAGCGCCCTGAATACGGCGGCAGCGCAAAGAGGTGTTATGAGGATGAGGATGTTAATGAGAAGGATGTGGAAGGAAAATTCGGAGATCCCTGACCAGCGCCTTGCCCCCTGAAAGGCAAAGGACGCCCACCCGTTCCTGGCGTTCCATATGATCACCGGAAGGAACAGGAGGAATGAAAGGACGGCTCCAAAGTAAAGCTCCGGGCGCAACAGTGTCCTTCGGGTCCTTCCCCGGATATGGATCAGGATGAAAACGAGGGTAGCCGGAGCCAGCAGGATGATAGTATATTTCGACAACATTCCAAGACCCAGGCAGATGCCGACTCCGATCCACGCCCGGTGAAGATTATCTATGAGCGCGCGGGCAAGGAAATAAAGGGCTCCGACCCAGGCCGCGTAAAGGGGAGGGTCAGGCATCATGAACAGCCCGGTGCCCAGATAAATAGGCAGCACCGATACCATCAGGACCGCTATGAGCGCCGCCGTTTTGTCGAAAAGAACTTTCGTAAGACGGTAGAGGAAAAACACCGTGAGGCACCAGCTCAGGACGGCAGGAAGGCGGACGGCCATTTCATGGCTGCCAAAAACTCCCGTGCTTATAAAATTGAGCCACCCGACAACCGGAGGGTGATCGAGATATCCGAGATCAAGATGCTGACTGTAGTTCCAGTAATAGGCCTCTTCAGGGATGAGATCGATGATCCCGGCATACAAGATTCGCATGGTGAAGGAATATCCTGCGGCTGCCAGCGCCAGGACACGCCAGCGGATCCCGTTTCTTTTCCCCTCGTCGCCTGCCGGGAACAGGAAAAACACGATCCCGATGAAATATACCGCGGCAGCTGCGGCGATGCCGCCCGCAAGCGCCAGCATTGCTGGAAAGCCCGGCCGGGACAGCAGGTTTAAGATCACCGCTGACCGAAGGAAAAGAGCGAGGGCGCTGATGACCCCATATCCGATCGTGATGGAATATCCAGCTTCTTCGCATGGCGCACCTGAATGCCGCATCAGGTGTCGGACGATGAGAAGGTAAACAGAGAGGGCAGCAGCAGCAAAACCTGCCGCCTGGGAGGCATTCGCACTCCATCCCAGGGAACGAAGAAGATTAAAGACCGCCGTGTCCGTCAATAAGGAGAACAGCGCCCCTGTCCCGATCCTCCCGGCGTTCACCTTATTGTCGATCCCGCCTGCAAGCCTCACGATCTGTTTAAAATAGTTCTTGATGTTACGCCACCCGAGCTTGGAACTCCCTCTTTCACGATCCGTGAAGGTTATCGGAACTTCCTTGACCCTGATGGTGTCGTCGGACTGGGCCATGATCTCAAGCCCGATCTTGTACCCATCTGAAAATTGTCCGAATTTCAGGAGAAGATCCCTTTTGACCGCAAAAAAACCGGCCATGGGATCGCTAACGCTCACAAGCGGCCAGGCCAGCAGGGTGGCGGCCCTGGAAAACAGGCGCCGGTGCCAGGGCCAGCCGGGAATCTGGCCGCCGCGGACATACCGGCTTCCGATCACCATGTCGCATGAGCCATCCCGAACGGGGTGCACCAGTTCGGGAAGGGTTTCGGGCGGATGGCTGAGGTCGGCATCCATGACGGCCACGATGTCCGCCTCCGCCTGCCCTGCAGCGTTAAGGACGTCACCGGACAACCCCCGCCTGCCGTCCGACCTGATCAATTTAACTGGCCTTGTGTCCGCCCACTTCCCCACAGTCTCCACTGTACCGTCGGTCGATCCGCCATCCGCTACCAGCACCTCGGCGTTCAGGCCATTTTTCTCAATGACTTCGAAGACACGTCTCAGGAGCGTGTCGATGTTCTCGACTTCGTTCAGAGTCGGGATAATGATCGATATCACCATTTAAACCTGCTCTTTTCATATTCCATTTATGTCTGGCACTCGCGAGGCATAAATATATACACCATCGCCAAGGGCGCTGACCAGCGCTAGATAAGGAATAAACAAGTTTCAGGTTTGATGTTTGAGTTTTGAGGTTGGAAGGTAAGAGAAATGGGGAATGGAGAAAGGCTAAAGGTTAAGGGAGAAGGGTTAAAGTGATCGTGTGGATCCTTTCCCACTTTATCCTTTAACCTTTGAATAAAAGGGAGGCCCGAAGGCCTCCCGTCATTTGAGATCTGAGATTTGAGATGTGAGATTCGCCCTTACCACCCTTCCGGCGGCTTCGGGGATGGAGGCCAGTTGTCGGTGTTGTACATCTCCGAGGAGTCCCAGCACTTTTTGGAACAGAAATCCACCGGCTCGAAACACACGCAGATGCCGCAGAAGCTCATCTGGTAAGGGTCACCAACGATCTTCACCCCGCACTCGTCGCACCACAGATCAACAGTGCCGTAGGTTTTGAGCTCGGACTGACTATAATAGGTCGGCATGGGTCACCTCCATCCCCTCGGATTTCCATTATCAGGGTTAGGAAAGGCCGTGTCCAGTGTCTTGTGTTGCCATTCAATATTCAAGATTCAAAATTCAATAGAAATGATCCATCACTGTTTTCCTCTTGAACCTTGAATTTTCAATTTTGAATTCGCTCCAAAAGAAAGGAGGCCCTTAAGGCCTCCCTTTGAGATCTGAGATTTGAGATTTGAGATCCGAGATTTGAGATCCGAGATTTGAGATCTGAGATTTGAGATCTGAGATTTGAGATCTGAGATTTGCCTTTACCACCCTTCCGGCGCCTTGGGCGGTTCCGGCCATTTTTCTGAATCGTACATGTTGTCTTCCTGCTCCCAGCACTCCTTGGAACAGAAGTGGATCGGGTCAAAGCAGCAGCACCATCCGGAAAAACTTGTCTCGTAGGGCTCGCCTTCGATCTTGTGACCGCACGATTCGCACCAAAGGTCTACTGTTCCCGTGTTTTCAAATTTGGATTCCTTGAAATTTGTGGACATGCCTTATTCCTCCATCAGGTATTTAGAATAACATTTCACGTAATATTGTGCGTCTATAGTTATGGACTATATAACAGCGTTTGAGGTTTCGTCAAGGGGAAATATTAGGAATTACTAATAAGGCTTGGAAATCCTTTTCTTGGGCTTCTGGATTTTCAAGCTTCGAGACTGTTAACTCGTGATTCGTGATTAGGTAATTTCCGTGACTGGTGACTTCTATTTGTTGGAAATTGGATCCACGCTTTTTCCGAATCACTAATTACGAATCACAAATCACAGACTTAATCCCAATTCTCCGTGTTGTACTCGTCACTGCTCTCCCAGCACTCCTTGCTGCAGAAGTAGACCGGGGTCACGGACGCGCACACCCCGTCCATGCTCATCTCATAGGGTTTTCCCTCGATGACCTTCCCGCACTGGATGCAGTACGTGTGCACGGTTCCAGTTGTTTCCATCTTCGAACCCTTGGTACCCGTCGTCATAGCTATTCTCCCGAATAACAATAAGTAATAGAAACAGTAATGGGAATAGTTATTGTAACAGCAAACTGTTCTTCCACTATTGCTATAACTATAGCTGTTACATTACTCAAGCTTCCAATTCCTCCCCGTTCTCCCCCGTCACCGTTTCAAGGGTATCGGCCATGTAAAGCCGCTGATCCTCTTTCCCTTCCGGTTCCCCAGGATGTTCCGGCAGCAGGAACTGGACCGTTTGTTTCAGGATCCCGCCGGTCGGGATGGCTATAATGAGCCCGGTCAGGCCGCCCATCTCACCGCCCACCAGGATCGCGAAAAGGGTCTCAAGCTGGTTCAGGCCCACACGGTTTCCCACGATCCGGGGAGTGAGGATGTAGCCTTCAATGGCCTGGGCGATACCGAAAGTGCCAACGACCCCCAAAACCTGCCCCCAACCTGAAAAATCAACGAGGAGCACTGTGGTCGAGGCCAGAATACCGATGACCGTGCCCACGTAGGGAATGATGAAAAGTAGGCCCGCCACTACCCCGATGAGGACCCCGAACCGGATCCCTGTCAAGCCCAGCCCGACGGAATAGAGCACCGCCAGGCTCATGGCGACGAGGATCTGACCCCTGATAAAACCGCTCAGGACTCCATCCACCATCCCAAGGTAGTCCCGGACCCAATCCTGTATGGAATCGGGTACGAACCGGTAGAAACTGTCCCGAATCCTGTCAAGATCCTTGAGAATGAAGAAAAAGAAGACCGGGATGATCACCAGGCTGACAATAGCCAGCAGGCTTCCAACGATCCCCGATGTCGCCTCCAACAGCCCGGCGACGAGGGGTTTTAAGGTGCTCCAACCCCCGGCGAGGAGACGGCCCTTGATCTCCTTGAGAAGCTCGGGAACGCTCCGGGTCATCTCCTCGGGAAGAAGCCTCCACCCTGAGATCTTGACGAGGGCCTTTTCGGCAAGTTGCGGGGCTTCGCGTATGAACTGGACAGCCTCGCTCCACAGATAAGGAATAAGGAAAGAAAGGGCAATGGCAATGATCGCGGCAACAAGCAGCAGGATCACCAGGATCGACACGACCCTGGGCACTTTCCTTTTTTCCAACCAGTCCACGGCCGGATCCAGAAGGTAGGCGAGACCGAAGGCCAGTGCCACGGACTTGAAGGCACCTGGCGCAAGCCAGAATATGACGATGATCGCCATAAAGGCAGCTGCCAGGAATGAGAAGAATTTCTGTTTTTCGTCAAGGTTGATCATTTTAATTGATCCAAGATCCAGGATCCAAAATAAGAGAGTTCAACAACCAATGCTTGACTAATCCCCTTCTGGTTTCAGAACATTGGCATCTATTAAGCATTTATGACCGTAGCAAAGCAGAAGGATCCTATGCAAGAGGAAACCATCAAGACCCGAGTTCGCAGTGAAATGAATCCTGCTCCTGGATTTTGGATCTTGGATCAATTTAGATCTGGAATTTGAAAATTCAAATGTGGAATTGCATTTTTCCGTTATCCATCTGTTATACTTTCTCCTTAAAAATACTGTATGCTGTCGACGTCATTTCAAACCGGGAGGGAATGTCCGTGAAAGCTTCGGACCTTTTTGTAAAATGCCTGGAAGCGGAGGGTGTGGAATATGTCTTCGGCATACCGGGCGAGGAAAACCTGGATCTTCTGAACTCCCTGAAGAACTCACCCATTAAATTCATCGTTACGCGCCATGAGCAGGCAGCCGGTTTCATGGCTTCCACCTACGGACGTCTTACCGGAAAACCGGGCGTCTGTATGTCCACCCTGGGTCCGGGAGCGACCAATCTGGTTACAGCCGCCGCCTACGCCCAGCTGGGCGCCATGCCCATGGTCATGATCACAGGTCAGAAACCGATCAAAAGAAGCAAGCAGGGCCGGTTTCAGATGGTTGATGTCGTCGACATG
>Ga0209536_100006634_pt1 | contig 17634 bp, 15 predicted proteins | sample DeeMarSeWOR28_12_FD_187461 | JGI IMG/M metagenome (GOLD analysis project Ga0209536, IMG submission 187461) | Marine sediment microbial communities from White Oak River estuary, North Carolina - WOR-2-8_12 (SPAdes) (version 2) | ecosystem: Environmental > Aquatic > Marine > Intertidal zone >... | reverse complement strand
GAAGATTGGTGACGAGTTGAGATGGGAGACAGAGTCACCGGTTGTTCCAAACTACGTCAGCATCAAAGAAGCCCTCTATTTCAGCTGGTCCTTACCTGTCAGTGTATTGATCACAGGAGCTGAAAATAAAGCCCTTCTACTTGAGAAAATTGAGCTGGCAAGGAACTTCAGCAGCATCACGGAGGAAGAAAAAGAAAAGATCTTTGATAAGGTAAGCCCTGCCCCGAACAGGGAGCAGGTTGAGTATTATAAAAATATGGAGGCTTAGCTACAGCAATTCATGCTCCTCCAGCCATTGTTAGACCCGTTCATGCTCTGCCTGGTTTGCGGAATCAAAATTTGCCCTGCGGATAATCTAAGCTATTGACTATTTCATTGAACCGGGCATCCTTTTTAAGGGGTTCGTAGAAAATGTAGTTTTTAAACCATGGAACGAAATCCTGACGTTTTTCATATGCCTCTTCAATCCAATAAATGGCTTTGTCCATCTCTCCCAGCGCAGCATAAATCTCGGCAATTCCCCAGCTGTACCATGGTGCCTGGATTAACTCGAGCTCCTCAGCGATTGTTAGAGCCCTCTCTTTCTCACCGGAGAGTGCATAGACTGTTCCCAGTCCGTGTTTAAAAGAGGGGTTGATGGCAACTCCTTTTTCGTGGGCCTCAATGGCTTCTCTAAACATTCCCTTTCCGGCATAAGAAGCTCCCAGAACATATAAACTTAGTGGATAAACAGAATTCAGCTCCAGCGCCATATTTGCGTATTCTATTGCTTTATCCCAGTGGCCTTTCCACATATAAAGACCGGCAAGATTGGCAATATAGAGTAAATTCACAGGGTCAATTTCAACAGCTATTTCAAGCTCTGAGACCGCTTTTTCCAATTGGTCACTCAGCATCCAGAACCATCCATAATGATAATGAGCCTCTGCATTGTTTTGATTCATTTCAAGGGCAAGTCTCAGATATTGTTCCCCTTTCGTAAAATCCCATTCTCTGTATAATGCCTTGGAAGCAATGACAACATGGGCTTCCGAGAGGGACGAATCGAGTGAAAGGGCTTTGAGTGCATATTCAACGGCTAACCTGTCCGCCTCAACGGCCAGACCAGAAACGTGCCCGGCGTTATTGTAGCCCAGTGCCAGTCCCAGGTAGGGTAAAGGATCAGAGGGATCAATTTCGATGGCATCATTATAAAACTTCAATCCCAGCTCAAAGCCTTCGCGGGTGAGCAGGCTCATATAAAATTTCCCTTTGTAAACAGATTCGAGCAGCGCTGCCGGACGGTGCCTAACTTCAACGAGCATCTCCCTGTCCCTCGGTTTCAATTTGATTTTCACTTCGTCAGCGATCTGCCTGGTGATCCGGTTGTAAAGGTTTAGGATCTCTCCTTTCTGCTCCTTGAAGTTACCGACCCATAGTTGTTTCTCTTCCGGAAATCCGCTGACCAGCTTCACCTGCAGACAAATGCTGTCATCCAGGCACATTACCGTAGTCTCCAGGGCTGCATCCACATTCAATTCTCTGGCTATCTGAGTTAATGCCTTATCTGCATCTTTGTAAGCATTCGCTGAAGTCTCGCCAAGAACCCTCAGACTACTCAGCTGTCCCATATCCCCAATCAATGAGGAGTGCATCCCTGAGACGAAATATTCCATGTCATCGTCACCCGTGTAATTCCCAAAAGGGAGAATGACCAATGATTTTACTGATCCGGCAATTGCCCTGTTGTTAAGACCAATGATATTGAGCAGCACAAGGCCTGTAATGATCATAAAGCTTATTATCGTTGCAACCTTCCAGGCATTGGGGACTTTCTGTTCTTTAATTTCAGAATCCTTATCAAGCGGCTTTGTCCTAAGTACTCCCTTCGAGGTCATATCAAATATCCAGGAGAGGATAATTGCCAGCGGGAACCCGGTTGCCAGAATGATTACAGCGACCAGCTGCAGATTGGCCGGAAGATTCAAAGGCTCTGCCAGATTACTGATCAATTCGATGATAACAAAAGCTGCTGATGCATACACGGTGATCACATGGACGACCCTGCGTCTTTTCAGCTCCTGCCAGAATTGGGATAATTTACTTGGCATAAGGTGGGATTGGTTTTACGCAATACAATAAGATAGGTGAAATGAGTCAAACAGGGGGTAACACCCTGCTTTATGTAAGACAAGGTACCCTGAAGTAATGAGCAAGTTAAGCAGATTTCCAGCAAATGTTAACTTTTCTTAAGCAGGAAATACCCGAATCCCAAAGCAAAGAACAGGTACAGTCCGACAATCAGCCACCCCATTGGATTTAATGCGCCCGACATGATGGCGATCAGCGTAATGACCACTCCAACAGCATCATATACGAATAGGGCCAGGATAATTGCCCGCCTCGGGTCTGATTGCTGTGCGTTTCTGGCAAACCAGGTAAGCATTAAATTCCCCATCATGGATGCGCCGTATTGCCTTGCTGCAAATGTACCTCCGGCGGCCAGAGCTGTACCAAAAAGAGAATAGGTGAATTCAGGAAACAGCAGAACAGGTATACCAATAAACAGGCATACAAGTGCTTTAATGATCAGTAAGTTTTTCAGTGTCATAGGAATGTACTTTTTAAAAGAATTATTTAATCATCTCGTATTGCATTTCGAACATCTTGAAGAATCCCCGATACCATTACCTGAAGATGTTTATTCACCTCTCACTGCCTGGATAAACAGGGAAGTGAGTTTGGGGGTTCCGTCCTGTTTTCCATACTCCCTCGCTTTCCAGGGACAGGTTCCTGAGGTTATAATTAGTCCATCTTCTATTACTCCTTCGCCGCTATAGACAGATCCTTTAAATTCTGGATACTCATCAAATTCCGGGTTAATCGTAAAAGCATACTTCTTTCCAATGAGGATGCCTGCTTTTGCAAAATCGGCCACAGACAGGGTTTGGGATTGTCTCTGTATTGTTCCACTGAGGTCCGACCAGGCACCCGGAGGTCTTTTGGATCTCCTGCGATGAAGCTTTCTCAGTAGATTCTGTCTTTATTAAACCGCCTTCAGGTTGGATGTCATAGATCCACGAGAGAATGATGGCGATAATGAATCCTACAGCAAGAAGAACAATCACGACCGGTAACAACCAGGAAGGCAGCTTCAGCGGCTCAGCAACAATGTCCGTCAGCTCCAATATCACGAAAGCAGAGGCAGCATAGACTGTGATCACACGTATCACCTTCCTTCGCTTCAGCTCCTGCCAGAACTGTGTCAGTTTATCAGGCATCCTTGCGGATTGGGTAGATGCAATTTACTGAGATAGGTAATGCCAGTCAAATCCTGATGATAAGCCATTAAAAGTCAACAAAATACTTGACTGATATACTCTTTCGGCATTAACTTGTTGTATCCTAACCCAAAAACCCGATTCCATGATAAAATCCTTTTCATTTTTATCCCTCAAAATTAGTGCGATCCTGATTGGTATATCAGTCTCATTATCTGGACAGTGGAAAAAGAACATCATCGATGATAGTCTGTCTATAGCTGTATCGATAGACACGGCTGACCTGGATGGTGATGCCAGGCTTGATCTGGTGGTGAATTCCTATCGAAATGGTGACATTTTCTGGTATCAGAATAATTCCCCATCCTGGATCAAACATACCGTGGATGATAATGCAACGGCTGTGACTTTTGCATATTGCGGTGATTTTGACGGTGATGATACCATAGACATAGCAGCATGTTTATACAGTACAGACGCCATGGTGTGGTATGAAAACAACCACTACGCCTGGACAAAACATTTCATCGATAGCAATGCGGATAACCCGGATTATACCATCGTGTCGGATATCAACAGTGATGACAGACCTGATGTGATCACCAGCGGAGATGCGGGAAATGGAGGGGAATTGGTATGGTATGAATATCAAGATCCCGCCTGGATCAAACATGTTATTCAGCCGGGTTCAATTCAATGGGGTGGTCACACCGTATCCGATTTTGACGGTGATGGAATGCCAGATTTAGCGGCAAGTATGGTTGGAGAAGATATGGTGGTCTGGTATAAAAATGAGGGCAATGGACTGACCTGGACCAGGGACACCATCGACGGAGATCTCCCCAATGCATGGACCCCGGTCAATGGAGATATGAATGGAGATGGCTCTTCAGATCTGGTAGTAGTCACCGGCGGAGCCTACAATCCTGGAGGGGAGCTGGTATGGTATGAGAATCAATATCCCGCTTGGATCAAGCATGTAATCGACCCTGACTTACCCGGTGCCAATTGGCCTGCTCTCACAGATGTGAATGGGGATGAGAGGTTGGATGTAGTAGTAAGCGTATATAAAGAAAGATCTATGGTCTGGTATGAACAAACGGACTCGGCATGGATCAAACATATCATTGACAACGATCTGCGGGAACCAAGACAATGCCTGATTATGGATATGGATGGAGACCAATCGGGTGATGTTTTAGTTGCGGCAGCTAATAGTTTTGTCTGGTATAAAAATCCTGGAAATACAGCGTTTGCATCATCTTTTGAGCTATCTACTTACTCCATTCGGGCTTCGGATGATTCATTAACCATCGGTGTGCATATGTTTAACCCGGAAAACCATCCCATGAATGTATTTGCAGTCGCTGAGGGCGAACAATCTCAATTCATTGACACGGTCTCATTATTCGATGATGGGGCACATGGAGACGGAGATCCTTATGATCATGTTTGGGCAAACATCATGAAAACAGAAGGATATCCTGATGATGTATATAAGGTGGTGCTTGTTGCCTATGACTCAACCACAGGTGCTTCCTATGACAATCTTCCCGAGGAAAAATTTATCACATTGGGTCCTGTCAGCCTCGAAGATTACACGATCACTTCAGACCAGGAAGTGTTTGTTCCCGGAGAAATGGTTGACATTCAATTAACACTAAGAAACAATAGTGTAAATGCCACTGCGGCAAACATCATTGCGAAACTGGTTAGCCTTGATCCAAATGTATTGGTCTCCGGGCTGGCTGGAAGCTTTGGAGATATGGCCGCCGGAGATGTTTCGACATCTGATAGAACATTTCAGATAAAAATATCTGATACAAGCCCGGGGAACACATATTTTCCTGTTGCTGTAGACATTTTTCATGAGTTTCAGAAATGCTGGCGGGATACATTCTTAATTTATGTATATGAACAGCAGCCAGTAAACATTCCCGATACTGCCTTCCTCTATGCCCTCATTGACGAGGGAGTGGATACCAATGGGGATAGTCTCATTAGTTTTGAGGAGGCAGAAGCCACTATAGCCCTGAATGTATCCAGTTATACAGAAACGGGATTATGCAATGGAATTATTTCCGACCTGACAGGGATCGAGGCATTTTTAAATTTGAATACGCTTGATTGCTCATGTAATCAATTAACCGCCTTGGATGTTACAAACAACACTGCCTTAAAAAGTCTGATATGCGCAGAAAACAATTTATCCGAAGTGGATGTTTCGAATAATCCCGAGCTAATCAGTTTAAATGTGAGTCTGAATGATCTGACCACTCTGGATATCTCCATGAACAGCCAATTAGAGAGCCTGTTTATAGGCGATAACCCTGACCTTAATGAAATATGTGTTTGGATCATTCCCTTTCCACCCACCGGATTTGAACTATTATCAGAGGGGAGTCCGGGTATTTGTTTTGATACAATCTGCAACAGCATTTGTGATATTACCGGGATCGGAATTTTCGGGAATGAGAATCTGAGCATCTACCCCAATCCAACATATACCATGCTGACAATCGAGACGATTACAGCAGACCGGTTACATTTAGAATTAACCTCCCTTAATGGTCAGATCATCTATGAAAAAAAGCTGGAGGGGACCACCCACCACATAGATCTCTCATCGTTCGGGAAAGGCGTATATTTTATCACCATCAGGTCGAAGGACTTTGTTACCACAAGGAAGATTATTAAGTTATAGAGATACAAGATATTGACATTCTGATAGATGTACTGTATCTTGAATGAACTACTCACTAAAAAACAAAATCATGTCTGAATCGAAGAATCAGCTTTTAAAGTTAACATTAGCGCTCTACGCTGTTATTACATTACTCTACGGAATAACCTATTTATTCTTTCCAAACCTTCAAATAAAAATGGCAGGGGGTGAACCTATTGAACCGGGATGGATCAGATGGTTCGGAGGTGTATTATTAGCTCTTGGAATTGGGAGTATCATGGTAATCAGAAATCCAGTAAAGCAGGGTATATATGTAACAGCAATGTGTATTGGGTCATTCCTGGTTAGTTTATCTCTGATTTATGAGGTAATTGTTGTTGACTTTGAAGAATATAATCTCTCAAGTACATTAATCCCGGCAATAGTACTGTTTCTTATCGGAGTCCTCTTCTGGATGAGCTTAAGGAAATCAAAGGATATACTTTGGTAGGAAATATATCAATTGAGCCCCCGGTCCCCCCGCCGGGGTTTTTTTGTCCCAATGAGCCTGCCCAGAGTCAACAAAACACCTGACTTATTCGTCTCTCCTTTAGTGACTTTATAACTTATTCAAAGCGCCCCTGCTGTGTCATACACTCTTGAAGATTGCTACGATCCATCCCTGTATCCTCTCCTTCATATCTATTATTTTTCCGCATAAACCCCTGCTTTGAAATCATGACACGATCACACATTTCATTATCCATACTTATTTCAGGAATTATAGGGTTAACAGGTTGTGAGAAAATGGGTTCCCCATCTGTAGAAACGGGCGATATTATTGATGTTTCCTTTGCGAAGGCAACCATTGAAGGAAAAATAGTGGAGCCAGGATCAGGCATTGTTGCATATGGACATTGCTGGTCTACCGACCCGGAACCTACCGTTGACTGCATTACAAAAACGAATTTTGGTAGTATCAGGAAAAAAGGGTACTTCATAAGTAATCTTGAAGATCTTACGCCGGGTGAGAAATATTATGTAAGAGCATATGCCATCGGCAAGGAGAATGAAGAGGTTTACGGGGATCATGTGGAGATCACTACCAGATCATATGATGTACCCGTACTTGAAACTTCACCAGCCACATCCATTACCCCATATTCTGCCGTAAGCGGTGGGAATATAACTGATGACGGAGGATCGGCGATCACCTCAAGAGGGATCTGCTGGAATACCTCCCCGGATCCAACGCTGTCAGATAATCACACAGATAATGGACAGGGAGCCGGTGAATTCAGCAGCAATATATCGGATCTTCTGCCTTATTCACGCTACTTTATCAGGGCATATGCCACCAATTCAATGGGTACCGGCTATGGTGATGAATGGTCTTTTCGAACACTTACCACATCATCGGACCCGGTAACTGATATTGATGGAAATACTTATAATACTGTAGTCATTGGAGAACAAATCTGGATGGCGGAAAACCTGAAAGTGATCCACTATTCAAACGGGGATCCAATTCCGCTGGTTGAAGGTGCGCCGGAATGGGATACAATGAGTTCTTGGGTGAAGGCATATTGCTGGTATGACAACAATCCGAACATAGGGGAGGTTTTCGGTGCATTATATACCTGGGCAGCAGCAATGAACGGGCAGCCAAGCAGTGACAATAATCCGAGTGGGGTACAGGGTGTTTGTCCATCAGGATGGCATCTGCCGAGTGACGAGGAATGGAAACAACTTGAAATGCACCTCGGGATGAGCCGTGCTGATGCTGACAAAGATTCTGAAATGCGGGGAACGAATGAAGGCGCACAATTGAAAGAGATTGGGACCTCTCACTGGAACAGCCCGAATACCGGTGCAACGAATCTGAGTGGGTTTACAGCCTTACCGGGGGGAAGCAGGAGCTGGGACGCTTCTTTCGGCACCATTGGCTACTTTGGGTACTGGTGGACTTCAACCTGCAAAGAATGGGACCCCTATGCATGGCATCGGAATGTGGGTTTTGATCATTTAATTGTATGGAGAGGTCAGATGAATAACGATGTAGGCTTTTCTGTAAGGTGTGTTAAAGATTAAGAGGCTACTCTGTGGTCAGAACAATATCTTTACAGAACATTCAACCGGGCATGATCTCAAGGCAGGAACATAATGAACTAATAAGGAAAGCCGGCAGGGAAAGGATGAAGAATATTAAGGAGAAATACTATCACTCCGGTACCAGGTTGTATGAGCATTATGGCGGGATCCGTAAAGACCTTTCCGAAGAGGAAAAAGAATCTATCAGGGAAAACATGAAGGCCAGATGGAGAAGGTCAAGACGCTGGACCCTTGTTATATTTTCGTTTGCAGCACTCCTGTTTGGTTTCCTTTGCTATAAAATATTATACAGCCTGTCTTACTTCTAAAAGACACAGAACCGCATGTAAATATAATTCAGGATCACAAAGGCGGTGGCCGCATATGGTGTTCCTGCGGACCACGTTACGCCGCTTTCATTCCTGCCAGAATCGGAGTATTCTATTCACCAGGGTTGGAATTAGGACTCGTGATTAAACTTTTCAAAATAAGCCAGGTAGCGGTTTCAACTCCCAAGGGAAACAAAATATGGTGAATAAATGTTCACTATAGCTTTACATATCTGATATAAGCCAGACTTTTCCAACAAAACTGTTAAAAAACTGCTAAAATTTTTACACTACGGACGCATTCATAACTATTTGAATTACTTTCGTTTATTCTAAAAATTATGAGTCAGCATCCCAACGGGAATCACATCCTGAGTCCGGTAAGAGAACAGCAGCGCATCAACAACATTGATGTCCTTCGTGGAGTGGCGCTGCTGGGGATCCTTTTGATGAACATCACCATGATGGGCCTTCCCGATCCCGCCTACTGGGATCCATCAGGGTATGGAGGGGATACCGGCTGGAACCTGCGTGTATTCTTTATCACCAGCCTGTTTTTCGAGGGCACCATGCGTGGGATATTTTCCATGTTGTTCGGGGCCGGTGTGATCCTGTTTACACAGCGCAAGGAGGAAGCAGGGGCCGGGCTTGAACTCGCCACAGCCTGGTACAAAAGGACCATCTGGCTGATCGTATTTGGATTGATCCATGCATATGTATTGATCTGGCCCGGTGAGATCCTCTTCCATTACGGGATTGTGGGAATGTTCCTTTTTCCCATACGTCATGCCTCTCCTAAGAGACTGATCGGTTTTTCAATTTTCTTGTTCCTGGTTATTGCCGCTCTGAATATCAATGACTCCTTCAAGGTGGGCAAACTGCATGAGAAGGTTACAGAAGCGAAGGAGATCCAGGCCCGGGGGGGTGAACTCTCAGTGGAACAAGCACTGGACCTGGAAGCCTGGCAAAAGAAGGAAGCGATCTACAAACCGGATGAAGCACATAAAGAGTGGGTAATCAACCAGATGCGATCCGGTTATTTCTCGGCAGTCAGGATTATGGCCCCCCTTTCGAAATTTATGCAGACCACATTCTTTTTCCGGACCGGATTCCTGGACGTTCTAAGCATGATGTTGCTGGGGATGGGATTGTTCAAGCTGAGGATCTTCCATGGAGAACGGAAATGGACCCTTTACGGATTCATGGTCCTGGTGGGGTATGGAGTGGGATTGACCGTTAACTGGTTTGAGACCAACTCCTATATCGACAGCGGTTTCAGCATGGTGAGCTACTTTAAGAACCAGCAGACCTACGATCTGGGAAGGATTTTTACGACCCTGGGACATGTGGGACTGGTCATGCTGCTTGCAAACTCTAATTTCCTGGGATTCCTGAAGCGGTCACTGGCTGCTGTGGGAAGAATGGCATTGACCAATTACATTATGCACACCGTGTTTGCCACCACCATTTTTGGTATTTTCAGGCAATATGGACAGTGGCAACGGTATGAATTGTACTACCTGGTTCTCGGAATCTGGGTATTCCAGCTGGTCATGAGTCCCATCTGGCTGAGGCACTTCAAATTTGGCCCCCTGGAGTGGCTCTGGAGGTGGCTCACCTACGGTAAAAAGCCGCAGTTCAGAAGAACATAGGAGCAGCACAATTTCACATCGCTTATACTCTTCGACTGATCCTTTTTGAAATCATCCTCCTGACCCTGTCTTCAAACCGGGATGGCCTTGTGTTCAGCACCATCGGTTCATAAAATGCCACTGCATCGGAAAGCACAATCTTCTCTGTACCGAAGGTCATGTTCACATCGACGCGGGCCATGGAATAAAATGCCACGGGACTGCCAAAAACCATCCTCACCAGCGGACGCGACACTGGATGGGTGTATTCAAGCATATCCTGATACCTCAGCAGATTGGTCGGGGTGACCCCAAACATCAGATTCATATCGTTCAGCGAACAGGATAGGTTAAATTGACCGGCTTTCCTGTAAGGTATATCTGGTGTGGTCTGCTTTCTTTCTAACCGGACCTCATGGTTGGAACTCAGCACGATCGAATCCCCTTTGCACACCAGAAAGGAACTGATGCTGCGGTCGTCCAGCCACGGGCGGAAGCGAAATTCATTCACAGCGATCTTTATGTCATCCTGGATGATCTTCAGCCACATCCAGCGTACCACAACATCGTCCCAGAACAGCGGGTTTGGATGGAACGGCGGTTGTGTGCCTGTTTCCCAGTAAGTATGGTCGTAATATCCATGTGCATCTGTAAGCTTTGTGGTTGACTGACCGATGGTCACCGAACCGCTCACCTTCCCTTTGGGGATCGCGGGGATCCACGAAAAGATCCCTTTTCGTCGCGTGTCGTGGAAAGCAATTTTCTCCCCGAAAGGGATCCAGGAAGTGACAACGGGTTCAATGATTATATCAACCAGGACATCCTCAAGTTTGACATGGATGTGGTAAGCTGATCTGTGGGAATCAGGATGCTTTTGGGCCCTGATCACGCTATGCTCCAGGGTGACCTGGTAAGGATCCTCAATAACATGGAGTTGTCCGGCCGGGACCTGACGAGTCGTGGAGGTGACACCGTGATCCGGCGTGTATGAATGAAAGCTGATAAAGAGCACCGTTTCTTTTTTCAGTGCATCGGGACCGCATGTAAACTGGACCACAAACACTGAACCAGTGACCGGATCATACACATCGGCATACCATAACTCTATGTTGCCCAGCTGTTCCGGGGGATGGTAACATTCATCCGGAATAAACGGTGAAGAATCCAGGTGAAGGGTGCGATCCTCCAGAACAGCGTTGTCTGAAATGATACCACGGTGTTTGTATCCGGATTGCATGAAACAAAATCTACTTCAAAGGTAAGATTGCCAGGATTGAAATTACGCAAGCCTGATGAGAATGTCAAACAGATCAAAGCGAGAGCACAAAGTATCCACAAAATTGTTATAGGTAAGGAGCCACATTGACAAAAACCATTTTGATAATGAAAATAGCACTGTTCAGTTCAAAGTCTTATGATGCGGAATATTTTGAGGAAGCCAACAGAACATTTGGCTATGAGTTCACCCATTTTGAATCCAGGTTACGTACCAGGACCGCCCACCTAGCGGAAGGTCACCAGGCCGTATGCGTCTTTGTCAATGATGTAGTGGACCGCAAAACTATTGAGATACTGAATAATTGCGGAATCCGTGTGATTGCCCTTCGCTGTGCCGGATTCAATAACGTTGACCTGGAAGCTACCCGTGAAGCGGGAATAAAGGTGGTCAGGGTGCCGGCATATTCTCCCGAAGCGGTAGCTGAACATGCACTCGCCCTGATCCTTACCCTCAACCGTAAAACCCATAAAGCCTACAACCGCGTCAGGGAGGGAAATTTCTCCCTTGAAAAACTGACCGGATTCAACCTGGCTGGGAAAACGGTGGGAGTTATCGGAACAGGTAAGATAGGCAAGGCATTCGCCAGAATCATGACCGGGATGGGATGCCGGGTCCTGGGTTATGATACATTTCCTGATGAAGCAATGGAGTTGGCCCGTTTCAGCTATGTGGAGCTGGAAGAGCTGCTATCCGGATCCGATATCATATCCCTGCATTGTCCCCTCACTCCGGAAACAAGCTACATGATCAACAGTGAGAGCATGAATAAAATGAAACCTGGAGTGATGCTGATCAATACCAGCCGAGGAGGACTCATTCATACCCATGATGTGATTGAATCCCTTAAAAAATCACATGTGGGATACCTCGGGATTGATGTATACGAGCAGGAGGAGAAGCTTTTTTTCAAGGATCGCTCGGAAGAAATCCTGCAGGACGATCAGATTGCCCGGCTGATGACATTTCCAAATGTGCTGATCACCGCACACCAGGCCTTTTTTACCAGGGAGGCGCTTCAACAGATTTCCATGACAACCCTTGAAAACTTACGCGCATTTGAAAACGGGGATCAACTTGTCAATGAAGTGGTTTATTAAAACTGAATGACCGGACTTTCTCTCCAGTACAGTATGGTTCGTTTATTTGAATGCATTTCATTCAGAGATCGCGTCAATGAGAATTGCCACCTTTTTTCTCTCCTACTGCCCTTTGAAACAGGTGCCTGAAATTCAGAAAGAGGCTGATGGCCAATGCCAGGATCAGGCCCCAGGTAGTAACTGCATCCACGAGTGATTGCTGCAGTTGCACTCCCGTCAGGCGTGTAAAGAGAAAGCTCAGGTAGGAGGTGGGCAGATCGGTGTATCCGAGCTTCTCGAGAATGTTGAAATGCCACTCGGTCAGGGGACAGAATCCAAAACCGTAAAAAATACCCAGAATTACCCACGATCCCGCTGTCAGCAGGAGACAGTACAGATTGAGACGCCTGCTTCTCTTCCAAATCCATCCAAACAGGTTGAACAGGACCAGCAGGGTGTGAAAAATGGTAAAAAATATATCAAGAAATCTCATCCATCGAGAAATTACCTATGCAAAGTACAATCATTTTTATACATGGAATCAGTTTGTGTTCCAGGTATATCTTGCAGTATGAAAAAGATCTTCGAAGCAATATATATTCTCAGCGAAAAAAATCAGATTTTCATGAGTAAAGGAGGCTTCTTTCTGGCTGTAGTCCCATGTATCGATTCCTTTTGCAAATACGAAATAGGCATCAGGCGGGTAATTGAACTGGGGTATAAAAGGATTCAGGGGATCGTACCCGTCTAACCAGATCCCATTGTTATCCAGCAGGATCCAGCGATTTTCAACATAAATCTCAGACATTACATGTCCGGCAAAATAATCCACACTGCCGGCATGATATCCATAAGCCCATTGAACATCCGCTGTTTCAATCATGATGGCAGGGAATCCCAACCCACGTAATACACTTGATACAATCAGGGCCTGTGAATGGCAACCGTAGAATTCTCTGGTTTCAAAAAGCTCATTGACCGTAACCTGTCCGATCATGGCACCACCAGCATTGATGAATGTAAAATGCTGATTAATCCACAGGCACACATCCACCAAATAACCTGTGGAATCTACCGGGTCACCTATGGATCCGCGTATTTGGTCCAGATGTGAAAGGTCTGCCTCCGATTGCTCTCCCTGGACCAGGTAGTGTTCAGGATGCATGTATTCGATCCCGAAGGTGAAATCAATGGTATCGATATTCACCATGCAATCCCTGCTTTCTTTTTCAGCAGTACTCTTTGAACACCCCATGAACTGGACTGAAGCCAGCATCAGCATGATGACTTTCCACAGGTTTTCCATGTTGGGAAGGATTTAGCTCCTGGTTAAATGTAAATTACTGATTTAGAGGGTGTAAGTGAGGTTACCTCATCCGTCGGCACCGATACCCCGGCACGATAGCCGGGGTGTGAGTAAACCGGTAACGATATTTTATGAGGCGGTTTCAAGGATCTGCCGGCTGACCTCAAGGGTGATATCCCCGGTTTCGGAGAGTGCTGTCAGTCCATGGACTTTCAGGTTCTCAATCACTTCCGGGAATTTATCCGCAGTCACATCATATGCCGACAGGGAGGTTCTGATCCCAATGCTCTCAAAAAACTCCTTTGTCTTTTCAATGGACAGGTCGATCTTCTCCTCGTCGGTACCCTCTTTGATGTGCCATACACGTTCCGCATACTGAACAAGTTTCGCACGTTTCTGATCCCTTTGTACCTTGAGCAAGGCCGGAAATATGATGGCCAGGGTCTGACCATGGTCGATCCCGTACAATGCCGTCAGTTCATGTCCGATCAGGTGGGTGGCCCAATCCTGTGGAACACCCACACCCAGGATGCCGTTCAATGCCATGGTTGCGTTCCACATGAGGTTCGCCCTGGCGTCATAGTTTTCAGGTTCGTTCACCGTGGTCTCTCCGATCTCAATCAGCGTTTGCAGGATCCCTTCCGCCATCCTGTCCTGGAGCCTGGCATCCACCGGAAACGTAAGGTATTGCTCGGTTGTGTGAACAAAGGCATCCACAATACCGTTGGCCACCTGGATCTTAGGAAGTGTAAAGGTGAATGTGGGATCGAGAATGGAGAACTTTGGAAAGGTCATTTCGCTCATTACCAGATGCTTTGCCTTACCGTAGCTGATCACGCCGCCGTTATTCATTTCAGATCCCGTGGCCGGCAATGTAAGGATCGTGCCAAATGGAACCACATGTTCAACCGCATCGGGTGTAATGGGAGTGAATCCATACATCAGCAGATCCTTTCCTTCCCCCTGGTAATGGCTGGCCAGGCATATAAATTTGGTCCCGTCAATCACCGATCCCCCTCCCACTGCTAAAATGAAGTCGATCTTTTCATTCCGGACCAGCTCCACCGCTTTCATTAAAGTTTCGTAGCGGGGATTGGGTTCGATCCCTCCAAATTCGACCACATCCCTTGTACCCAGGTTGTCTTTTACTTTGTCAAGCAGGCCGTATTTTTTAACACTGCCCCTGCCATAGGTGATCAGAAGTTTAGCGTTGCCGGGAATCAGCCTGTCAAGACTGTCCAGTCTGTCCTTCCCGAACAAAATCCTTGTGGGATTGTAAAAATCAAAATTGTACATTACAAATACAGTTGAATTTTGTAAAAATACGCGGGTGTGTATTCCAGGACTTTTCCCGGCATCCTGGCCGGGTGGCTAGATCATCTTATCCATAAATTTAACAAAATTCCACCTAACCGCAAGTGCCACAGTAACCTGGAAAGTAAAAATTAATTGGTTGATCCCGGCATGTTCAATATGCAGGTTCAACAAACAGGTGACCCTATGATTGCATGCTGTTCAGTTTCTCCCGGGCATACGATACCAGGGGTAATCCGGGATCCCCATCCTCCCAGAATTTAAGAAAGATCCGGTAATATTCCCTGGCTTTTTCCGTATCCCCCTGTTGTTCGAAGAGTTGTGCCAGCTTGTAATGTGCCTCTACCCAGTATGGCTGTGCCTCCCATCCCAGGGAATGCATCTCCAGAATCTCATTGTAATGCTGAATGGCCTGCGGATAATCGCCTGTCACCATGCAATGGTTCGCCAGGGACTCTAGCGTATATCCATCCCTGCGTTCATTAACCGCATTTTCAAAGAGTGCCTGAGCATCTGGTGTATTTCCCAGTGCCAGTTCGATTTCCCCCTGCAACAGGTACATCGAAGCCATGTCTGAACGGTTGCCTTCGTTCACCCTGCTGCTGACCTCTTCAGCCAGCAATGTACCTTTTTCTATTTCACCGTTTCTGATATACAACTTCCCAAGCAACATAAACCACCATGGACCGAATGCCCTCTCCACAGTAAGCCTCTCCGCCTTCTCCAGCTCTTCCTGCAGTTGATCGGTTTCTCCCATGGACTGGTATACCACTGCCAAAAACAACCGGTCCCGAAACTCACTTAGTTCACTTCCATCATCTAGTCGCTGGTATATCTGTATGGATTCGAGGAGCAGCTCTTCAGCTTCAGTGAAATTACCGGTGTACATGGAGAGATGGGCCATTGAGCGCAGTCCCCTTGCCCTGGTGCCTTCACTGTTGCTTTCAAGCATCTTTCCGAACACTTCTCTGGCTTTCATAGTCTCTCCTGCTTCCACACAGGTGAATCCGTATTCATGATTCAGGTTTGGTACTGTAAACAGGTTCGGATTGAGTTGAAATGCCTCCTGGTAGTAGGCGATCGCCTGGTCGTATTGTTTCAGCTGACTGTAACAACTTGCCACATTGATGAACGTATTGGGATCCTTTTGCTGGTGTATTTTCATGGAACGGTTGAAAGCTTCAATGGCTTCTTCATACCGATCCAGCCTGAAGTAACAGTAGCCGAGGCTGAACCATCCATTGGAATCGTTGGGATATCTTCTCAGGTACACCCTGTATTGAAGTATGGCCTCGTCGTAATTCCCCCGGAACCTTTCTACCCTTGCCTGGATGTAAAGCTTCTCTTTATCCGTCAGACGCTCTGAAAGGTTAAGTGCCCTATCAAAATGGTGTTCTCCCTTGTCCCTTTGATCCAGCCAGTAATAAAGTGAACCGAGCAGGGAATGTGCCGTGGCAAACTCCGGGTCCAGTTCCAGTGCATGCAGGAATAACCTTTCAGCTTCGTCCAAATTACCGTTTACAGTCCAGGCAATATTTCCATCTGTCATGCTTTTGAGTGCATCCAGGGAGGAGGTAGTTGCTTTGGGTAGTGAGACCGTCTGAAAGTGAATCTCATTCAACGCCTCCCCCAGGTCTTTTCTTATTTTTTTACAAAGTTGGCTCATGGAGGGAAGTATCTCTTCCCTGCCCCGGACCGTAATACTGCGCGATCGAACCGCATCCCCCGTTCCCGCATCAATCAGGCTCGAGCTGATAAGAAATGTATTGCCGACTTCGGATATGGCAAGTGACAAAACGGCTTTTACATGTTCGCGCTGGGCTATTTCAAGCGCTACCGGCGTGCTGATCGATTTCACGCTGTCTTTCTTCATCCTGCTGAGTACAGCAGACACCTGGGACTGGGGAAGGATGTTCACATACCTGGACTGGTCGATGGATACCCTCAGGGCATGTACCAGGGATTTATTGAAAACCTCATCACTGGTGTTGTTTTCCAGGTCACTGATCAGGATCCAGTCTGTTTTGTTGAATCCCAGGATATTGGGCCGGGGGACCGTGCAATAGGTTACTGTCAGGGCCACAATGATCAGCAGCATGATAAAAGTGAGCCAGCTGGGTCTCCAGCTTATGGGTGAAAGTCTGGACTGCTCTTGGGGAGGCAGGGATTCTGTCCGCTGAATACCACCCGGATTTATGTCAAATATCCAGCTCAGGATAATGGAAACAGGAAATCCTGCAATGACCAGGATAATGATCAGCTGAACCAGCCATTCAGGTAGAAGGAACCTGCCACCGATAATATCGGTAAGCTCGATGATCCCCAGTCCGACAACAGTGTAGATGGTGATGACCCGGGTTACCCTTCTTCGCTTCATTTCAGCCAAGAAGATCCTGATTGAAAAGCGTTTGCCCGCCATGAAAATCTATGTCAAATTGATTTAAAAATACAACGAACCGTTACCAATGTCAACTGACATCACTCTTTTTTCAGTGATGATGCTCCCTGTAGGGATGTGGAGATATGAGGATAACAGTGGCACCCTGATGAATTTTCTGTATCTTTCTGCTACCAAAATAAACCTTCAACATACATCAGATATGAAAAAATTGACATTGATCACGGGGCCTCTTTTTATCGCATTGCTGTTCATTTCGTTTCAAATGGATGGACAGGACCAGGA
>Ga0209536_100006633_pt1 | contig 17636 bp, 21 predicted proteins | sample DeeMarSeWOR28_12_FD_187461 | JGI IMG/M metagenome (GOLD analysis project Ga0209536, IMG submission 187461) | Marine sediment microbial communities from White Oak River estuary, North Carolina - WOR-2-8_12 (SPAdes) (version 2) | ecosystem: Environmental > Aquatic > Marine > Intertidal zone >... | reverse complement strand
TCGGTTAAATACTCCCGGTATTCGCCCTCCTCGCGCCTTGCTGGTCAGACGGTTTGACGTCCTCGATACGTCACCGTATTTATGAATTGAACCACTTAGCTTCGCCGCGCTCCGCAATTGGCACAGTGGAACAATGGAATGCTGGAAGATTCGGTTGACTACATGTTTACCGCAGTATGTCATGCGCGCGGCAAGAGGTGAGAGTCGAAAATAGCCCGCTAACCTTCAATAAATTATCAATTTCCCGAGACGTTTGACTATGAAATCCGGTCGCGACTACTACCAGATTCTTGGGCTCCCCAAGGATGCTACTTTGCAGAATGTCAAGAAGCGTTTTCGGCAACTTGCTCTTCAATATCACCCGGACCGTAACCCAGAAAACCCAACATCCGAGGAGACCTTCAAACGTGTTGCTGAAGCTTACCATGTATTGAGCGACCCATATCGGCGTCGCCTTTATGACCATGAAGGTCGTCAAGGTCTTAGGGAACATGGTTATCGAGGGTTCGAGCGAACCGAGGACGTTCTGAGAACATTTGCCTCTGAATTCTTCGACTTTCTAGGCATTACCGGAACTCGCTCTCAGCGAGGTCCATTACGGGGAGCGGATGTCTGCTATGCGCTCGAACTCTCACCTGAAGAGGCCGCCATGGGGGTCAAAAAGACCATCCGAGTCAGCACTATGGAGACATGCTCTCAATGCCAGGGCAACGGAGTGAAACCCACGTCTGAAGTACAAATCTGTCCTTGGTGCCGAGGAAGAGGTAGGTACAGTGAAGCCTCTACCATATTCGCCGCTGCTGGAGTCTGTCCCAAGTGTAACGGCGAAGGAAAGGGACGGCGGCGCTTCTGCGAGTCCTGTGACGGTCAAGGCCGTCACGAGGTCAAAAAAGACTTGCTAATTGATATACCAGCCGGAGCGCAAGACAACACTCGCCTGAGGATCTCACAGGAGGGCGATGATGGTGAGGTCCATGGTGAATCGGGCGACCTCTATCTGATGCTCCATGTTAGATCGAAATCGGCATAGTACTGGAGGATACAAGGCACAAAATAATTGTGTCTGATAACCCTGCTTTCAACCATCAACACGAAATGTCAGTATTGGCCGTTCATGGGTTGATAGAAGCATACTGACCGTCGGCACTTTTTTCATTTTTGATGCATACTTCATACTGTTTATTCCCCAAGGGAGGTAGTGGGCGGGAGACAACTAACATTGCGCAGTTTGAACCTCAGGGTAGTTTGGAGAGGATTTAAATGTCAAAACTCAGTCATTTTGATGAATCCGGTCAGGTACGAATGGTCGATGTGGGAGAAAAAGCGGTCACCGAGCGCCAGGCAATCGCAGGAGGCCGGATTGGTATGAAATCCGAAACCCTGCGTTTGATCATGGAAGGAGATGTAGGAAAGGGAGATGTTCTCGCCGTCGCCCGACTTGGCGGTATCATGGCCGCCAAACGAACGGGTGAACTGATACCTCTGTGTCATCCCCTGAGACTGACTAGCATCACAATCGATTTCATCCCAGACAATGATGCATCCGAAATCAATATTATGGCCGCTGTAAAAGCCAGAGATAGAACCGGCGTTGAGATGGAGGCTCTGGTAGCTGTCTCCACCGCTGCATTGACCATATACGACATGTGTAAGTCCTACGACCGGGGTATGATCATAAGTGACATACGTTTATTGGAGAAAAGTGGCGGCAAGAGTGGCCATTATAGAGCCGCAGAATTCTAACTCTAGGGTGCAGTTTTATCCTTTACATATGTGGAGTCCTGTGGTAATAAGTTCTCCTTCTACCCGTAATATGGGAGAATTCGAGGATGGAAAAACAGACGCTTGAACATTTCCGCGAGATCTTGAAAGAGAGGTTTCAGGAGTGATTGGCCGAAGCGGAAAAGACTGTCTATGGCATGACCACTGCGAATGAGAACTATCCGGACCCCACAGATCGAGCTTCTCTGGAATCTGATCGCAATTTCATGCTCCGCATCAGAGATCGTGAACGTAAACTACTTACGAAGATAAAAAGTGCTTTGGAGCGCATCGATTCCGGAGAATTTGGCATCTGTGAGATGTGCGGCGACGACATTGGCGAGGAACGCCTCAAAGCTCGGCCGGTTACCACTCTTTGTATCGCATGCAAAAAAAAGCAGGAGGCCATGGAAAAGGCCCGTGGTCAGTAAGCGTAAGGATCGGAGATGCTTTTCCTGTCTGCCCTGGAGCCCTCCTATTTGACTTTCAACTTATCAGAACAAGTGTCTGTCACAAGTGCTCTACCTTCCATCGCTTAATCGTCTGCAGAAATCCTCAGGTGTTCTACCTCCCCAGCGTGAACTACTAGAAGACCGTCTCTGTCTGTTTTCAGCAGTAAGGCGCCCTCATCAGTAATATCAACAGCGATTCCCTGTAATAGTTTGTCTTTCTGCACCAGCCGAACGCGCGCGCCCAAGGTAGCTGAATAGGAGCGCCACTGCTCGAGGATAACTGCTGAATCTTCCCGCTGGAGCCTATCATAGAGGCTCTCAATTTCAATAAACAATTGAGCAATCAATCCGTCCCGTTCTATGGTCTGACCCAATTCCATCCGCAGAGAGCTCGCTGTCACAAGGAGTTGCTCTGGAAGATCAGTCAAGGTGTGATTGACATTGATTCCGATGCCGATTACTGCATATTCCACGACTGTTTTGGTCGCCTTGCTCTCCAACAGGATCCCGGCTACCTTTTTGTCATTTACGAAGATGTCATTTGGCCATTTGATTCGGGGCGAAAGACCGGTCTTGAGAGACACAGCCTTGGCAACGGCCACCCCAGTCATCAAGGTTACAAGCTGTGCTTTGGCAGCCACTACTTTGGGTCGCAATACAATCGAACAGTAAATTCCGACACCCGCAGGCGAATGCCACAGGTGATTACCCCGACCGCGTCCACGCAGCTGCCGGTCTGCGAGAACGACCGTGCCCTCGGGAGCGCCTCGCTGTGCCAGTTCTAGTGCAGTCAGATTAGTGGAATCTACTTGGCTGTAGAAGTGTATTGTATGCCCGAGCCATTGGCTGGCGAGTATTTTTCTTATCTGCTGTGAAAGAGGCGGATCATTGAATTCCACGGAATGTTCCACGTGAAACAATATGCTTGTTGGCAGTATAACGCGACATAGGAATGGTTATTTACGTACTCATTGCTTCAAATCCGAAGCACTAAATCCGAAATTCTAAACAATTTCAATATTCAAATATTCAAATGTTTTCAAAAGCTTTTGTATTTTGGTCATTGGAAAATTAGGATTTGTTTCGTAATTAGATATTCGAATTTCGAGTTTCCCAAAGGCCGGTTGAACGACTTACCTCCCAACTTATTAGGAAAGTCTCTTTCGGTACACCACACTAGCACTATGTTCATCTGCCGAATGCTGATCACTCTCAAATCAGCTTTTCGCTCACTTGAGGCAGTATTCGGGTCCAGATCACTCCTTACTTTTCGAAGCGTTTTCCACCATGGCGCGAAGCCGATTCTGCACCAGATGATCAACTAGGTGAGGGAGCGGTTCCGGCGAAACCCCAATCACTTCTACGTTCTCCTGGGTGAGCGGTAAGAGCAGCTTGGGCGCAGGACTGCTTGCCACGGCTGCGGCCATTGCGGCGGTCATCTCCCCCATCATCGAATTTGCCAGCACTATGGAGATGGAACCAACGATGACATCCACATTCGGCAGGGTGAAAACCATGGCATTCTCCCCGGTGGCGCCCTTGTTCGCCCCAGCCTTCATCATTTGTGCCGTCGCAATGGCGTTTGTACCCAGCGCGATAATATCCACCTGTTCTCGAAAGGCTGCAATAATCTTTCTTATGAGGGCGTTACCGATACCCCCGCCCATGCCATCAATTACACAGATTTTCATGACAGCCGGCTCGTAAAGCGAAACGATGTTATCATTCTGGAATACACATCTGCCTGTAGATTCTTCAGCTTGGCGGCGAGGTTACAGTAGGCCCGATATACTACAAAGACGCAGACAGAGCAAGGGAAAAGCGGTATCGAAGCTGTGCTGACAATGCAATTAAAGATAACCAGGGAAGACTCCTGCGCAGATGACGCCGACAAATGCGGTTTAATCGCACAGGTCCAGTAGTCCATCCACGAGAGGGAATTAGACACTTGCATTTTCCCAATTCCCAGTGCACTCCCAGCGTTCTGGCGAAGCGAGGATAAGTAAACCTGGGAGGGGAAGGACCGGGGAGAAAAATTACTTGCCTCGCGGGGCAACGGACCGGTAAGCTGTGCTGGTATGACCTTCTCATGGAGAAGAGTATGAGCTTGACAGGCACGATTCTGCTCATGTTTGTTGCGTATCTGATGGGATCGGTACCCAGCGGTTACTTGATCGGTCGCTGGGTAGCTGAGGTGGATTTGCGCACTCTCGGGAGCCAGAACATCGGCGCCACCAATGTTGCCCGCAATCTCGGTATGAAATGGGGTCTTTTGGTCCTTATGATGGACATGTCCAAAGGAGCAATGCCAGTTGCTTTGGCGTTGAGTATCTGGCCTGCTGAGATCAAGGGCAACTCGATCAAGATTGCCCTCGTGGCTCTAGCCGCCTTTTTAGGCCACCTTTGGTCGATCTTTCTCCGCTTCCGCGGAGGTAAGGGCGTAGCCACCGCGTTTGGCATCTCGCTGGTCCTTTTACCTAAGGCAGCCTTTGCGGCAGTAGCGGTCTTTCTGTTCGTGACCTGGATTTGGCGCCATGTGTCCCTAGGATCTATCACAGCCGGCGTGACCCTGCCAATCTGGACGGTGGTCTCAGCTTATCCCTCAGCTTATGTCGGCCTGACCTGCGTTCTCGCGCTTGGCGTGGTAATCCGTCATGGTAGTAACATAAAAGCCCTCCTGAAGGGAAAAGAGCGGAAAATATGATGCGGGCTTGCGCCCCCTGCGTGGCGGCATGGCGAAGCAGGCAGCGGCAGCGGCCAGGAGAGAATAGAAAAACCATGCTCATCGAAGATCCCGCTGTACCGCAAAATTTTTCCTGCCACACTCACAACAACCCATCATCGAGGGCACTCCTTCCATGAGTGGACATTGATCAGCTCAATCTCATTACGGTTGCTATGGGTCATGATTTTCTGGGCACATCTCCGTAGTGCACATGTGGTTCTGCTTGAAAATCTTTGGATTTCAACCGATCCGCATTGGTTCTTCCGGAACTTGCTTGGATGGCAGAGAAAACCACGGGTCTGGTCAGGGCAAGCTGCTCCACAAAGGAGCATATTCGCAACTTACTACAGGCCTGCCGCTTAGCGCACAGCGAATTCAGAATTTTGTTCCACAGCTCGTCCTGGCCTGGCAAAATCAAGGCAGAGAAGCGATGCTCATGGACGTTCACTCAAGTAAATTCCGGAAGAACCTCCACACTTTCGTTCCATTATGGTTCAGCCTTCCGCGCCACTTCAACCCATGCCTTGGGTGGATCTTTTCCCATGAAAAGATGAGCACGGCACACTCGGAGAAATACAACTCGAGCCTGAAACATGACGCCACTTTTTCTATTTCCGGAAAGTTGGCCCATGCCAGCGCAGAGCCATCAAGAGACAGCAGGAAGGATTTGTAGAGCTTTTCTACTCGCCACTCACTTCGGTAGGCTCAAAAAAAGAAGGGCCTCCTTAAATAGAGGCGATAAAACTGGAGCAATGGAGCACTAAGATTGCGGATTTCACATTGAGGATTTTAGATAGCAAAACTATACGCTTCAATGGAAAATCTGGACTTTAAGATCTGGAATCCTTAGAGCTTTCGCTGTTTCTCACGCCGCTTTCTTTCTTTCTTGGAAAGTCTCTTTGCTGATCCTTTTTTGCGTGTGCCTTTCTTGGGACTCCATCCCTTCTCTTCATTCTCTGCCTCTACCCCCTCACTATCCAGATAGAGGGCCATTTCCATTTTAGCCTCAAAATCCACTGAATCCATAGCCACTGAGCCAAACCTTTCTGCAAAACTCGCCAGCTCTCTATCTGAAGTCACCACCAGCAATTTTCTACCCTCTTTATGGCAGATCCGCTTGATCACCGAGTCAGCTGTCTCTCCCTGTCGTGAATAAATAATTTTTATTCCCTTCTGCTGACTGTGTTCCTCTGCCAAAAGCGGTTTGCTTGCTGCATCAAAGACAACCGTGATCCGGTGTCCCCGATTGCGTCTATATTGTCTCAACCGCTCGAGCAACGCATCTCTCCCCAGTTCCAGAGCCAGCTCATCCTGGACTCTAAGCGAAGCAGAACGACGAATAAAATTGTATCCATCAATGAGGACATGCACTGCCATCATCCAACTCCCCATTGCGAAGGGCAACTCGAATTATTTAACCAAGAACATTAATCTCCTCAAGGGTCAGGGCCTCCAGGAGTTTCTCCAAAAATCTTCTTTCAGCTGCGACGGTCTGTGCGCCAGCAAGGGAAGCTACTCCACAACGTGCAATTGAATCCCACCCAAGCGGGATTCGAAATGTAAGGAAGATATCTGATCTGACTGTAGTTCGCTCGCAGTCCCCCAGTCCCGCCGAAGCGGGACTGGGTGGGTGCTCGCTGAAGCATTTTCGCATTATTCATGGCAGCGTACCTGTTGGCAAGGCACCACATCTTCATGCTACCCCTTGCGGGGCTCGCGTGCCCACACTAGAGGTTGCTCAAGTGCACGTTGTTTCGCAGCTCCCCCTGCAAAGTCCGCGTTTTCGGTTATCCATTCGGTGAAATCCTTCATTTTATGGCACATCAGAGGTTTGATCGGCAGCTTTTTGGGGAAACTCCTGTCAAGGCCTCAGGAGTTCCTTCATTTTTTTCGACCCAATTATAGGCACAATCAGCGGGCAAGTGGGAGGCCGCGAAACAACGGACACGAATTGGCTTCGCTCAGCGCGCGAAGGAAAAGAAAGGGGAGAGAAGCGAGAGAGGTAATTGGCTTGAGGTGGTTTCACTCCTATCGTCCAGCCTCTCATGTCGCACGTTTCGCCGGGGGCAATGCACGCACAATGGCGAGAAAATACTCCAGCGAGCGCTAACCGGCAGGTTACTGTGGGGTTAGCGAGCGAACTAAAATAGAATCAGACATCTTTCTTACATTTCGAAGATCCCTGTCTGCCTCAGGCGGCCTGCATGGATCTTCAATCGCTCGTAGTGGAGCAGCCCTTCACCGGTCACCGCTTCTGTTATCTCCTGCCCCTGGAACGTTTTAATGGACCCCAAGACTACCGAAGGAACCTAAAAAAAGCCGCGCCAGTCGTTTTCGCGGTCTGACAGCGATAACCCGAACTGTCTACAAGAGATCTGAGAAAAATCCGCCTATCTTTGGAGACCTCCTTTCAACATCTAACCAAAAATAAATTGGGGATATATATGAACACAGGTTATCAGGATATTGAATGTATCCGATGGTCGATTGGCATAAATTCTCCGTTCCTTCTCTCCGATTGCTGCAGTGAATAGTCCGTAAATACGAGGGTGAAAAAACAGAAGCCGCGTTGAAACAGGCTCTCAGAGGGGTGGGCGTTGCCATAGTAGGTCTATAATGCGTTGAAGGTCGTCGTCGGAATAGAACTCGATTTCGATTCTACCCAGCTTCCCGCGGCGGGAGATAATAACCTTGGTACCGAAGTGACGAATGAGTCGGTCGACAATAGAGCGCATATGGCTATCCGGTTCCACAATAACCTTGCGCTTGCTTTCCTTTTTCAGCAAGCTTTGGACCAGCTTTTCAGTTTCACGTACGGAAAGCTTTTTTTTGACAATGGTATTTCGGGCTGTCAGTTGGGCTGTTGAATCAGGCAAGGCCAACAGTGCGCGAGCGTGGCCCATACTTAAAACACCGTCCACCAGATCAGTGCGGACTCTCTCGGGCAATCTGAGCAGACGAATCATGTTGGCCACGGTGGAGCGATCCTTACCTATTTTCTTGGCAATATCCTCCTGGCTCAAGTTGAACTCCTGTTGTAGCCTCCGGTAAGCCGCGCCTTCTTCGATGGGATTCAAATCTTTCCGCTGGATGTTCTCGATTAAGGCGAGTTCAAAGGACTCCGGCTCTGCGCTCTCCTTTACAACCACAGGCACTCTCTGTAGCCCGGCCATCTGTGCAGCCCGCCATCGTCTTTCTCCAGCAATTAGCTGGTAACCCTCCTCGGTGCTTCTCACCAGTAAAGGTTGTAGTACGCCTCTTTCGCGGATCGACTCGACAAGTTCTTTAAAAGCCTTGTCCCGCACATTGTGACGCGGCTGATATGGGTTCGGCGTGATCTCTTCAATGCCGCAGTGGAAGAACTGATCGCTGGTACGCGCCAAAAGATCAGCATCTGGAATCAATGCTCCCAGTCCTTTACCCAATCCCTTTTTTTTGCTGCTTCTCTTCATAAATTTGTCTGCCTGTGTTCTCAGTGTTGTTTCTTCGCATTAGCCTTAATGACGTCTGGCTAACGTCCATCGATAAATGGTAATTTTCTCCGCGTCAGGCGGATCAAGCTGCGGGATTTCTCGTGCGGCATAATTTAACGTCTCGGAAAATCAGCAACTTATTGAGAATAAATGAATTTTTTAGAACCCGACGTGTCTGGTTCGCACCTGGAATAATGGTCCGCCGCAGGCGGATCAAAAGGAGGTTTCTCATTGATGAACATTGCTAACTTTCATCTCAAGGTAATTTTACCAACAAACCACAGTCCCATTTCCTTGGGACCCATTATTATTCGCGCTCGCTGCGCTCCACTAAGTCCCGCAAGCGGGTTTTCAGCTTTCCACAGTTCCAGTATTCCAGCATTCCAAATTGTTAGCGAAGCGAACTAACTTGAAATGGTTCAAATGGTTCCGCGCAATCCCTCGGTGTCGTTGACCTTGCGGAGACTGGGATCCTCGGAACCACAGAAAAGACTTCATGATCCACACTTGATATGAATGCGAACTATTTATTGCTCTCCGTAGTAACCCTCCACGCGTGCGGAGGCGAGGCCCTAGCCACTTCCGCTTTCCTCTCGTTTGATCACCTCTTTGGCTAGTTCCAAATAGGCGCGTGCTCCTTTTGAACTGATGTCGTAAAGTAGCGCAGGCTTGCCGTGGCTAGGGCTCTCACTGAGCCGAACATTGCGCGGCACAACCGTCTGAAACACCCGACGTTTAAAATGAATTCTGACCTCAGCCGCAACCTGATGACAGAGGTTGTTTCGGCCGTCGAACATGGTCAACAAAATGCCCTCAATTCCAAGTTTCGGGTTTAGCGACCTCTTGACCAACTGAATGGTTCTGATCAACTGGCTCAAACCCTCCATGGCATAGTATTCACACTGCAGGGGAATGATCACGGTCTTGGCGGCTGTGAGGGCATTCACGGTGAGCAGGCCGAGGGACGGCGGGCAGTCCATGATGACGTAGTCATATCGGGAGACCACTCGGTTCAAACAGTCCCGCAGTACTCTTGCCCTTCCCGGTAGGACCTGAAGTTCAACCTCGGCACCTATGAGTTCTCTGGTTGCAGGGATGATGTGCAAATGGCTCAGGGCTGTAGCACAAATAGTCTCCGTTGGTTGAGTCTCATTGATGAGCAGTTGATAGAGGTCTTTCTGTATCTGGTCGCGATGAAGACCTAAACCACTTGTGGCGTTTCCTTGCGGATCACAGTCCACTAAGAGAGTGCGTCGTTCAGCCACGGCCAGTGAGGCCGCTAGATTCACAGAGGTAGTGGTCTTCCCCACCCCCCCTTTTTGATTGGCGACGGCAATGATCTTGGCCATAACGCTCACCTAATCTGCAATGAATAAATCAGACTCAGTTCAATCAGAGGTAATAGTCATGCGCTGTTGATTCGGCACATAACCATGAAATCTCCACAATCTCCTAGTTGCCTGCTGGCCAATAATGCTGGATCACAATAGCACACCACCCGCGATTTTTGAAGAGAAATGGATACAGGAGTTTCCCCAAAAAATGATGTTTGATGGTTGTGGATTCAGATGATCCGTAAGGTTGCGAGCAGTTTGAAAGCGAAAATGAGTTTCAGTGGGCCAAGTGAAAGGCTGCTCCACAACGAACAATTCGCGCCATTCATGGCAGTGTTCTGGTAGATAGAGCACCACATCTTCATGCTGGGCTTTGCCAGGCTGAGGCGCCTGAAATAGAGGTGGCTCAGGTGCTCGTTGTTTCGCAACCTCCCACTTGGCCGTGGGTGATACTGGATTAGTCCCGAAAAAATGGGGAAACTCCTGAAATGGATAGCTCGATCACCCCTTAGTCTGGTCTCCGACGAGTAACTCCTAATGCTGCAGAATCAACCCGGTGAAAATCGCCACGCTCGCCTTGTATAATCCCGCCAAATGCGGGCTAGGTTTCCAACAAGGTTGAGAGTCGGTTCGCCCTAGAATGTTTCACGTGAAACACCATGGCGGCAAAATCTTGTCCCATCGCTTGGATACTTTACGTCGTATCCAGAGTGCCAGAATAGGCTTTTCACCTCTGAGTACTACATAGCACCCGGCTTTCGGCGTCACTTCCAGACCCGGCTCCGCCCTGGAGGGTAGAGCTTGCAGGTGGGCGTCGGGCTCGTAAAGCCTAGAGTTCGGAGAGAAGGAAGCCCATATGAACGGTCGAAGCAGGCCATTCATGAAATGTCCGGGCCAAAGGCCAAGGGGCAGAGCACCTGGCGCAACGTGTTTGGATTTGATGAAAATATACGGAAGTGGTGCTTGTGATTTTACCTGAGAGCGTTTTTCATGACCCGGTAGATTTCAGTGTTATCAGGCGGCTTTCCTAGAAACTGGCTTCCAGGGCCCTGACTCCAAATGATGACGTCGCCGGCAATATGCTTCTTGGTGGCCCAAAGTCCCTCCACGAGATCGCCCGATTCGTAGAGCTTTCCCTTATGACCCGTGATAGCAAAGCCGCCGGTTTCATGGTCGGGTGCGACAATAACGAGAGTGTGCATTTTCCTATGGGGGTCTTCATTGATCCAATGCAGCACTATTTTGACGGCATCGTCAAAGGCGAGGGTTTCACAAATCTGATAGGGCAATTCGTTACGATGGTTGGCCCAGTCAATCTGAGAGCCCTCCACCAGCAGGATGAAGCCATCCCGGTCTTTTTCCAGAACCTCAAGGGCAGCAGCTGTCATCTGGGGGAGCGTTGGCTCATCGGCCGGATAAGGCTCTTCAGGGTAGACTCGGAAAAGTTCTGGTGTCTTGCCAATGGATGCAAAAAGCCCCAGTATCTTGTTGGCGCCAGCTGAAGCGGCGCTGTCCATTTCTTTTTTGCTGCGGACCACCACATACCCCCTCTTTACAGCATCTGGGACGAAGTCACCGAAAGTGCCGCATTTGTCACCGTGACCCTCCGCTGAACTAAATCTCTCCATGCTGCCCCCAAGGAATACGTCTACGGTGGACACTTGAACATTTGCCGTGCAATTTCTTTGTCGCAATCACGTGTATGTACGTGGGCGCCGAATGCAGCGGGAGTGCCATGGGTGATGCTTGAAGTCGCTATCAAACCTGTGGCCTTCCCCTTTTCTTTAGCTAGTTCCAGGATAGTGGGAACGGGTTCAGGCTCGCATTTACCATCCTGGTCGTCGTCGTGACAGGAGACTTCTCCGTTTCGATACTTTTCGCCGCTAGCCCACGCAGAGGCAGCGGCAGCGGAATCAGTTGTCACACTGTCGGCGGAATGAATCCTCTGGTATCCGATGTGAGGCAAGGTCTCCAGATTGAGAGGGCCTCCATTGGGTCCATTTTTGAAAATGCGAGCGGCAGTAACATTAGACAAACCCATCCCATCTGGGACCATGAAAATGATATTTTCGGCTTTGGGGAGCTGTTCGGCCTCGACTATGCAGCCTATCTGCAAATAACACAAAGAAAAAAAGAAACCGGTTGCCACGGAGCAAAGGAAAATGGGCGAGAAGTGCTTGCTGCGGGTCAGTTTCTTCACTGTCCAAGCTCGTTCAATCCGAGGACGACAGGAGGAATCGACGCAAGGACGTCCATATGCTAGGTTGCAAGGTCATACATGAAATATGCGGCTAGAAGTAGGTTTTCAGGGGCTTTTCGCTGAATCCAGCAGAGCAAGCACTCTATCCTTTCCAACGAGCCGGACAAAGGTCGCAAAGCGAGGCCCGCGTTCTTGACCGAGAAGCACCTCGTAGAACATTTTAAAAAAATCTCTAGGAGAGATTTGGAACATGCGAGAGACGTCAAACGGGATAGATTGAAGCTGATTTTCGTCATCGCCGGTATATCCGGCAAGTTGGTCACGAAGTGTTCGCAGCATCTCCCGCTCTTCCTCGGTGGGATGACGGTACTGCTTTGTAGGCAAGATAAAATCTCGATAGTAATTCATCGACTTTTTGACTAGATCCTCCACGATAGCAGCAAAGTCCTCTAAAGAAGAATCATATTGTTTAAGATATTCAATAACGAAATTAACGTCATCACTTCCTACAGCAGAAATAAGGTTATTTATCAACGATGCATTGATTGAAGTCCTGTAAGCGGGAACATTTGCGCCCTTGTTGAAAAGATGCCATATTGTAGAATCAGGTTGTTTCTCTGAACCCAACGCTTCATAGTTATGCAGAGCGGTAAGATACTCATCGACTGACTTTGGCACAATCCCCCAATAGAGCCGTTTAGCCTGTTTGGGATTTTGAAAGATGTAATAGAGCAGCGACTCTAAAGGTGCGTAACTTGCCCAGGAATCAATCGTCAATCCTTTTCCCACACTCTTGGAAATCTTCCGTCCTTCTTCATCCAAGAAGAGTTCATAGAAAAAGCCTGTCGGAGGCTGTTTACCCATCAGACGGACAATTTTGCCGGAAAGCTTTGCTGACTCAATCAAGTCTTTTCCATACATTTCGTAACCAATGTCATAAGAATACCAACGCAGTGCCCAGTCTATTTTCCAACCCACTTTGACTTTGCCATTGAAAACCGAGGTTGTCTCTCTATGTCCGCAACTCGGAACCAACCCTTCTTGTCGATCACAAATGTAATCAATGGTATGACTCTCGGCGTGATACCCCACGACCTGGGTACTATAATTGCGACCGCAATTTTCGCAAATTGGAAAAAACGGAGACCAACCCACCCGTTTCTCCTCGCTCATGGTTGGCAGGATAATACTTTTCACATCTTCTACCTTTTCAAGAATTACGGCCAAGCCTTCATTGAAATCTCCATTGCTATACGCTTGATGCGAACTTTGAAACGTATAGTCGAAATTGTAGCTATCTAAAAAGTCTTTCAATTTGTTGTTCATATATGCGCTATAACTTTCAGACTGCCCAAACGGGTCAGGAATTCGGCACAGGGGTTTTCCCAAATGATCTGCCAACATTTTCTGTTGAGGCATATTATCTGGGACCTTTCTCAATCCATCCATATCATCGCTGAAAGCGATGAGTTGAGTCGGCCAATCAGTTATAAACTCAAACGCATACCGCACCCATGTGGTCCGGGCTACTTCAGCAAACGTACCAATATGGGGCAGACCGCTGGGGCCGAAACCAGTCTCAAATCTTACGGGGGTAGCGGGTGGTTTCTTGAAGCGCTTCCGTAACTTCTCTGCTTCTTTAAAAGGCCAAGAATTGTAAGGCATCAATCTTTTTCTCCTGACTTTACCCCTGGATCATTGCAACCTAAATTGAACGATTGTTACATAGGAGCGACGGGAATGGTCGATTCTCTGAGGGCGGGGATAAACGGCTCGACTAAGCTCGCCGAAGTCCCCGCCCCTGCCCAGCAGGTGGGCTGGTTTTCGTAGATACTATGAAGGGCTTTACGCCAGCCCGACTCGGATTCCTCATTTTCACTCTGCAAGCCTATGATCAACTTTTTTCAATTCCTCTATAATGTCAATATGTTGAGGGCATTTTTCTTCACATTCCCCACATTCAGCACAGTTTGCTGCTTGTTGCTCTGGAGAGAGCATATGATTGTACAGCGTGATGTTGAGATCTTCATCCTTAAACATAAACACATCATTATAAAGAGAGAAATTCAGCGGAATATCAACCCCATTTGGACACGGCATGCAGTAGGCACAACTCGTGCAGTCGATCTTGAGCATCTTGCGATAGGTTTCTGTCACCTTCTGGATCAGCCCAAGATCCTCGGCTGACAAGGAACCTGGATTCGCATCATTGGCAATCCTGATGTTTTCCATGAGCTGATCCATCGAGCTCATGCCGCTTAGAGAGGTTGAAACTTGTGGATGATTCCATACCCATCGCAACGCCCATTCTGCGGGGGTTCTTCTTTTCTGTGCTGAATCCCAGAATGTTTGAATCTCGCTCGGGATCCTATCCGTCAGTTTTCCGCCCCGCAACGGTTCCATAACCACGACCCCGAGTCCTTTGGCTGCTGCGTATTCCAGACCTTCTCTCCCCGCCTGGTAATTCTCATCGAAGTAATTGTATTGAATCTGACAAAGCGTCCAGTCATAGCCGTCGACGATTTCTTTGAATATGTTGACATCATCATGGAACGAAAAACCGACGTATCGCGCCCGACCATCAGCGATTATTTTGTCCAGAAAACTTAGCGCACCCATTTCTTTCATCCTGTACCATGCAGAACGATTCAAACTGTGCAGCAGGTAAAAGTCAACAAAGTCGGTGTTGAGTCTCTGAAGCTGCTCGTCCAAGAACCTGTCGAAATCAGATGAGTTTTCGGCTAACCATATGGGCAGCTTTGTTGCGATCATGACTTTATCGCGATCACCCTTCAGCGTCTTGCCCAAAAAAGTCTCGCTTTGTCCGCCGTGATATGGATAGGCCGTGTCAAAATAATTAATCCCATGCTCGATAGCATAACCGATCATTCTGGTAGATTGTTCTTCATCGATGGGCTTACTCGCATCAAAGATATCAACCGCGCTGCTACTACTCAGCATTGGAAAGCGCATACACCCAAACCCAAGGACGGATACCCCGCAACCGGTTACTCCCAACTTTCTGTACAGCATGATCTCTCCCTCCTTCTAAAACCTACGATGAGTGATGCGAAGCCTCTACTAAACGGTAGGTAGCTGCAGATGATGTCACGCTCCCAAGATCGGCTGGGTAGAAGTTACCATAACCTGTCTGAACAGGTCAAAGCGGAAGGTATCCAAAGGTTCACCCAAGAATCCCGTTTGGGCAGGAACGGTCTTTACCCCATGAGCGGTGGTTTTTGCTAAGTGATCGCAGGATTATCTGCTCTCATCTCTGAAGTGCTAGGGTTTGGGACTATCACTTCGAGTCACTGCCCCACTGACTGATTCGGTGCATTTAACCAGATGAAAAATGTGATAATATAACAACTTTCATTCTTAGTACGGTTGCGTATCACTTTGAAGAAAATGCGAGAGGCAAGTGAATCTCAGCGAAAAAAAAGGGCAAGTGTTTGAGCTGTATGAGGCATACGAGAGAATCGTGGAGCCCTACAAGGCACAAGCGGTCTGTGCCAAGGGTTGTGCGTCTTGTTGCATTGACGTTGGCAGTGTAGGCGCCACCACCTTGGAAGGGTTGATTATCCTCGATTACTTACAAGGGTGGGGCAGTCGAGCCACTACGGAGATTAACCGCAGACTACGAGGGAATCGGAGCAAGAAACTCAATAGCGTCTTTGCCCGCTGTGCTTTCTTGGATGAGGGGCAACGCTGCCGCATTTACCCTGTGCGTGCTTTTAGTTGTAGGCGACTTTACTCAGTACAAAAGTGTGATGGGCACGGTCCGGTGGTTCACCGGCAGGCTTTCATATTGGGTCAGCAGAAAGAAAAGGAACTACAGCTGCTTGATCCAACCGGATGTTCGGGGCACCTGACTTTCATCCTGCACCTGCTGGAGAAGAAAGCATTTCGCCGGGCCTATCTGCAAGGAAATTGGAATGCCGAACCTTTCAAGGACTTGATCGAGCGCTATCAATTGGTGGTGCACAGAGATCGCACTTCACCGGCATAGTGCATAACGTATAGGATCATTGAGTCATTTGGCTTCACCATCCAGGGTCATCCGGCTTCGCCGCCATCAGGTTGCTCAGTCACTATGTCGCTGCAAAAGTGGGTCACCTGGACAATGCATTCTTTTTAGCGGTGTGACTATTCACCTTGACGACCTAATGACTTGGTGACACCGGATCCAGGTGACCTAGCGACTACCTGCCCGCTTCCTGGCATATGGAGAGATAAGTGAAGATGGTGTTGGCTTCGAAATATCATCCAGTCTTGCAACAACTTGGTGGATACACTTTTATAGCCATCCTTGTTTCTGTACTGCACATCGGGGTAACCGTGATCGCAGCCTATGGAACGGATGTAGGGCGGGACTTCCGGCGCGCTCTGCCCGGGTATGTCTATCGATTTCCAGGGGATCATGCCGCCCATCCGGAATTTCGCACTGAATGGTGGTATTATACCGGCCATCTGACCAGCTCAAATGGTCGGAAGTTTGGCTTTCAGCTCACCTTCTTCCGCCACGCACTCCGGCCACTTCCTCTAAGAAGCAAGTCGAGCTGGTCTCTCCACACCCTCTATTTTGCCCACTTCGCCATCACTGATGAGGAGGGGGACCGGTACCGCTTCCAAGAGAAGGTGAGCCGGGGAGCTCTGAAGATGGCTGGAGCTGACCCTAGTGACTACCATGTGTGGGTGGAAGACTGGGAGGCCCGACTGCAAGACGCGACCCACAGACTGAAAGCCGGCAAGGAAGACATGGGTATTGCTCTCGCTCTAACGGCTGACAAGGCAGCGGTCATCCATGGCCGCAACGGGGTGAGCCAGAAGGCGGAGGGGGAGGGTTACGCTTCTCACTATTATTCACTGACGAGTATGCAAACAAAGGGCACTCTTTTCTGGCAGGGCCGTTCCTATAATGTGACGGGGCAAGCCTGGATGGATCACGAGTTCGGTTCCAATCAACTTAGGGACTACCAGGTGGGCTGGGATTGGTTCAGCGTGCAGTTGGAGAATCAGACAGAGCTGATGCTCTACATAATCCGTCATCGAAATGGCCGTGCAGATCCGACCTCCAGCGGCACGTTGATTTACCCGGACGGCAGCTCTGAACATTTGCCCTTGGCTGCATTTCAAGTGGAGATCTTGGGGTCATGGCGTAGCAGGAAGAGCGGCACCAACTATCCATCAGGTTGGCGACTGAAGGTGCAAGGCCGGCAGCTGGAACTGAAGCTGATCCCGACAGTCAAAGATCAAGAGTTGACCACAAAAAAAAGCACGCTGGTCAATTACTGGGAAGGGAGCGTTCGCGTGACGGGCACTCACAAGAACCAGGATATTCGGGGCCAGGGGTATGTGGAGCTGACAGGGTACGATGCAGCGTTCCGACCGGATATCTGACAGCGAGAGGAGGGGCATCGATCCTCCCCCTTTCGAAACAGAAGCCCAGGCAGGTGCACAGCGACGCGGAGACGCGGAGTTTTCCGGCGGACAGATTGCAGCCAGCAGCTGGAAGTTGTTCACATTAACTCTTTTGTGCCGCCGGCTGCCCGGTCAATGCTCCCTGTCGCCGCGTCACCCTGTGCCCGTGTCAGTTGTTCCCAGGGATTTGCTGGCCCACCCGATGGATAACGGATAAAGGAGGGAGTATGACTGACTGCATCGTTGTAATGGTGACTGCACCGGCGGGGG
>Ga0209536_100006632_pt1 | contig 17637 bp, 7 predicted proteins | sample DeeMarSeWOR28_12_FD_187461 | JGI IMG/M metagenome (GOLD analysis project Ga0209536, IMG submission 187461) | Marine sediment microbial communities from White Oak River estuary, North Carolina - WOR-2-8_12 (SPAdes) (version 2) | ecosystem: Environmental > Aquatic > Marine > Intertidal zone >... | reverse complement strand
GGTTCGACCCCGTTCGACCTTCTCGGTCATAATAGCAAATGGGAGCGAGACGATGGAGGCCCAGCCTATACCGAGCAGCGCCATGACGGCGTAGAGTGCCAGTGGGGATTGCACCAGGTAGGCAACGGCGAAGTAGGCGCAGGCCATGATCCCGACTGCGCTGAGATGAACACGGACGCGTCCGAACCGCTCGGCCATCGGCTCCAGAACCGGCGCCGGAAGCAGGAATCCCACGGTGTTCAGAATCGCAAAGGAGATCGCGATAATCCGGCCGGTATTCACATCAGCGAGTGCAGGATCGCTTCCCAGGGGCATCTTCTGCTGAATGAACGCGATGATGTACACGAACATCGTCTGGACGCCGACCCACGAACAGGCGTGCGCGGCATAGATGCGAAGCAGCTGCCCCCACTCTGTCTTCCCCGCTGTCATCTTGGCATCCCCCTCCTGTCCCGGCGCCGGGCGCAGCGTGCGCGGTTCGGCAATGAACAGCATGGGGACGATCGAGAAGAGAAGAACCAGCCCGACGCCGACATAGATCAGAACGAAGTTGCCTGCGAGAGCGCCGATCACGTAGGCCAGGACGCCAAAGGCCCCGGAGATGGTCTGCATCCAGGTATAGCCCTTTGTCCGGGGAATCCCCTCGGGCGTCACATCGGCGATGACCGAACGCGTTGGGTTGAAGCTGATATTGATTGCCAGATCGAGCGTGAGCGCGACGCCGGTAGCGACGACAACCAGATTGGCGATTCCCAACATACTGGCGATACCATCGATATTCGGGAGGGCCAGCAGCATGAGCGCGGCGAGCGTCCCTCCGATGAGGATGAACGGTCGTCGTCGCCCGCCCCAGAACCAGGCGTTGTCGCTGATCAGGCCGATCACGACCTGCCCGATGATGCCGGCCAGCGGGCCTGCCGCCCAGACAATGCCCACTTCATGAATATCGAGGCCGAACTGCGTCGTCAGAAGCCAGCTCAGGGCGGAGATCTGGATCGACAGGGCAAAGCCCATTGCCGTCGCCGGCAGGGCAAGCAGTGCGAAGAACCCTTGGGTTAGGTTCTTCTGAAGGGGGCGCATCGGCGCCGGACCTCCGTCTGGACTCTGGTGCATTGAAGTGTGTGGTCTGGATTCTGTCAGTACTCGAACACGATGCACTCTCCGGGATGGAGTGCGAGCTCGATGCCGTCGCCTTTCACTTCCAGTGTCTTCCTGCTCAGGAGATCCCGCACCGTGCTCCGCTCGGTGTCAAGCAGAACCTGGGTCCACCTGCTGTTCTGAAAATCCATCGAACCCACTATGGCGAGGCGCTTCCGCCCATCGACGGACCGCCGCGCGTAGGCGAGAACTGCCGCGTCGGAGCAGCCCAGCACGCTGAATGTTGAAGGATCGGGGTTGGTGATGATGGCACTGAAGCGTGCGCGAAGCTTCAACATCTTTGTGATCCAGTCCGGGAACGCCTCCTCATGCTTCCAGTCGTACCAGTGGGCGCTGAACAAAGGCAGGGTATCCGACGGGAGAGCGGCGAGCTCCTCGTCGGTGAAGTCAAGTCCGGTATTGATCGGGAGTCGCTCGGCAAGCTCGTACCCGGAATGGATGAAGGGGACGGCGGGAAGAAAAGCGTTGATCACCATCGCCCAACGGGCGTAGGCGACCCCTCCCAAACGCGCGGCAGCCCGGGGTGTATTGTGTGTCTCCGGAGTCGCAAAATAGGCAATGGGGAACCCTTCCGCGGCGTGCTTGGCACAGATTGCCCGCATGCGCTCGGGGTGCCGTTGTTCGATCCACAGGTACCCCAGGACGGCGTTGTACCCCTCTTCCCTGCTCTGCTTGGTCACCGAGAAGTTCTCGTCCCAGAATGCGAAATCAGGGTTGATCTTCCGGGCTTTTCGCACCATTTCCGCCTTTAGATCCATGGGAAGCGCGTGTCCCATATCGATCATGACACCGTCGATGTTGAAGGCCGACTGGTAATAGGGAATAATGCCGATGACCTTCTTCCAGAGGAGCTTGTTAATGTGTTCCTTCTGGGCCAGGCGTGTGTCGTACATCCGGATGGTATTGTAGGCGATGTAGTTGAATTCCGGATGGTCATACATCTTCAGGTACGTCACATCGTCCCAGGGTGGCTGGTTATCATCAGGCGGCCAGTCGGCGAATGCACCCGGAATCCTTACGCGCGTCCCATCCTCAAGGGTCCCTACCAGTTGTCCGTTCTCCTTCCGGACGTTTCCCCGTCGCGGGGGTGGGGTAAAGAGGGCGCGATAGGCGGCAGCCGGCGCGAGGAGGTCGTCGAACTTGTGCGCGCTCACATCCTCGTGGATCCGCTCAAGCTCCTCGAGGGAGAAAAGCGGGGAGCCATAGGAATGAGGATCGGTCGAGCCGGGGCGGCGAGCCACTACCTTGTCGCGGATCCAGTAGAACCAGTCAGGGTGCTCCATGATCCAGTCGGCGTCTTTGGCAGCAGTACGAAAGACAAACTCGGCCATCACCCGGAGGCCAAGGCGGTGAGCCGCCTCAACGAATGCGGCGAATTCCGTCTTCACTCCCAGACCGAGTGCGGGCTCGGCCAGGTTCTCGTCCAGCTCGTACGGGTTGCGGATCGCGTAGGGAGATCCAAGGGTTCCCTTGTTTCCGTCATGCCCAATGGAGGTGACTGGAAGCAAGTGCACGGTGGTCGCGCCGAGTCGTTTGATATATGGCAGCATTGCGATGGCCTTCAGGAATGTTCCTGTCTCTCTGAAGCCATCGGCGTTGACGGGTAGATCAAGTGTACCATTGCCGTCATGGTCGTAGGCGGCAGCCGTTCGAATGAACATGTTGTAGACCACCGCCTGATAAGTCCATTCGCCACCGGTCGGCCGCGCGGGACGCGGCGCGCGCTGCTTCGCGATGTGTTCAACGACCGTCAGGTAGTACGCAAAGGGGTTCACCTTGCGTTCGCGTCCCACTCCGCCGGCTGAGGACCAAAGGGCGGGGACACGGTAGTTGAAGCGGCGTGTCCCTGCCGCCCTTTTTCCTTGACGCAGGGCCTGGCGTAGCGAGGCAAGGGGTTGTGATGTCTTCCTGGTCTTGCTGCTTCTGACAGTTTGCTTCATAATCGTTCACCGTCCAAATGTGTCTTCAATTACCGCGGGCCCGTCATCGGTAACAATCAGCGTTCTATTGGAGCCTGGTGCCTCGTCTCCTGGTTCCCATGATCCTCGCTGCCCGCTGTTGGTGTATTTGTAGAGGATCGTGCTATTGATTGGCACCTCCACACGCAGGGACCAGATACCATCGCCCGGGGTGCGGTCACCGTTGGTGCCATCGTCATACATCAGAATAGCATTCGGTGTCCACTCACCGAGAACGGACAGGTTGCCTGCAATGGAAATGGCGCCGGGGACGGTGACATGCCGTGCGTCGCAGCTGAAGAGAAACGAGCGGGTCGGGATGCTCTGTGCCATGGTCCCACCGGCTGCGCCGGCGACCTGTCCGCCCTCCCGTCCCAGAAGAATCGGGGCAAATTCTCGTTCCGGCATCGAACCCCCGGCAGCACGTGCAAACTCATACACATTGTTGAGGTGTGTGCGAAAGGCCACATCGAAGGGGTCATCTCCACCGGGAGCCTGCTGATCGCTCCCATACCACCAGAACCAGTCCGACCCCTCCGCCGCATACATTGCGTGCCAGCTTTTGTAGGCGAACCAGGCCTGGGTATCAGCCTCCGGGGGATCCTCTCTCGGGGAGGGTGCGGCAACCCCTGAGCTGTCAAGATCACCTCGCGCTGTTCGCAGATACTCCCACGCCTGGTTTTCCTCTGCTTCACCGATCCAGGTATCATAGTTCGCATTGATCCACGATCCCGGCCAGAGGTGTTCCATGCTGGGGAGCGATTCGCCGGGATGAGGCGGAATTCCACGCTCGGGGTTTCCGTGGAGGTATTCGCTGGTCGTCACGGTCAGGATCCTCCTTTTCTTGTGCAGCGCGGAGAGCTTTCGGTAGAGAGCGTGAAGGAACTCTTTGGCGTCCGTATCCTTCTGGTACCATTCCCAGGCGTTTTCTCCGTCGAGGATCACCGTTACGAGCACGTCAGGATTCTCTTTGGGGGGAGCCAGCTCGAGAATCGAGCGGACGAAATCTTCCGCGGCCTCTTCTCCCTCGTAGGTCTGGTAACGAAATCCTATCCTGTCGGAGAGCTCGGTGTCCCGGAACACAAGGATCAGCGAGCTGTCCTCCCCCGCCGGAAACCGGTAGGGGGTGATATTGGGTTTGTCCCGTGGCGTGGATCGAACGAGAACCTTCGCATCGCTCGCTGTCCAGAGAACACCGTACCGGCGGAAGATGGGGAGTATGTCCTGGGAGACCGAGCCCTCTGCCGGCCACATCCCGGTGGGGTCCGCCCCGAAGAGGTTGCGGTAGAACCGGACGGCCAGGGCCACCTGTGCGGCGGCATCTTCCGGGAAGCTGTAGCGCGTGGGCAGATCATCCCGGGGCTGGCACGTGCGGGCGACCTCCGAATCATTGAGCAGTGGAAGGATCGGATGGTAGTACGGGGTGGTGATGATCTCGATCTGACCCGTGCGGGAGGGGGCGTCGAAACGGAGGGCCCGATGAATCGGAACCACGCTGGCCATGACCTTCACCGCCTCCGCCACCATGCGATGGCAGTCCTGGTCTCTCACCGCCTCCCGCGTGACAAAAGTCCCATCGACTCGCTCCGCGATCAGATCTGAGAGATCGCAGACCGAACCGTCGGGCAACGTGACCGGTCCGCGCAGGAAATCAGGATCGAACTGCGACGCATAGAACCAGAAGATGATCTCGCGCAACTCCTGCAGGGTGAAGAGATCATCGCCGCGCGTGCCATCCCGGGGGATCTTGTCGCTCAGCGCACGATACTGTGGGAAGCGATCAATCATGACTTCGCTGATACTGAAGGCATTCCACGGATTGCGATACAGGTAGTCCTTGTCCTCGGTGGTATAGGTCGAGGGGGGGCGGAGCGCAAGGTCGATCCAGGGGTCTGTCTTCCCCTGCCATCGTCGCAACACGCCGTCCGCGTCGATTGATCCGCGCTTCGCGTCAACGAAGGGAAGCAGACGAGCCACGTAGTATTCCTGGAGTTGTACGAGCAACGAGGAGGTCAGGTTCACCGTGCAATGGACCTCGGGGTACTCCCTGAGCATCGCGACCATATCGTAATAGTCCTTGGTCGCGTGCGTTCGGACCCAGGGTCCGGTGAGCTCGTCGGTCGCCGGATTAACATAGAGCGGTTGATGCTGGTGCCAGATGATGTTCAGGTACACCGCGTTCCGGTCGGGCGCGTCGGGGTATTCATCACGCGGATTGGCAGGGCTAGCCGGTCGGGTAGCTGTGAGGATGACCTGACCCGAGAGTGCCACCAGAAAGGCAGAATTCTCACTGCTCCCGTTATAGTTCTCGACACGGACGGGGTTGCCCGGATCGAGCAGGTACCGGGTGCCATCCACGAGAAACTTGTACTGGTAGAGTCCCGGCTGGACCGGCCGCATGATCCGCCAGAGACCGTCCTCGTCCTGTGCGAGGCTATCCTGATCGGTTGACCAGCCGTTGAAGTCTCCCAGGAGGACCACGGAGTGTTGAGCTTCCTCGGAAAAGGTGAAGAGGACGCCCCCCTCGACGGCCCGGGGCTGTGAATACGCGACGCCTCCCTGCGAGAGTGTGACAATGAAGCAGCTGGCAAGCAACCAGGTCCAGGATCGAAGCGTCATTTGAGCAACACCATTGTCCGTGTGAGTGCCGTTGTTGAGCCCCCATCCCTGGAGAATGTCAACCGGTAGATGTAGACCCCGCTACCGACAGGCATTCCCCCGTCGTTGCGGCCATCCCAGACGAGCCTGTGGTAGCCCGACGCGAGTCCCCCGCGAGCGACGGTGGCAACCTCGCGGCCGAGGAGGTCAAAAACCCGCAGCTCAACGTTCCCGCCAGCAGGGAGTGTGAATCCGATCGCTGTGGAGGGGTTGAACGGGTTCGGAAAGTTCTGGTCGAGCACGAACGATTGGGGCAGCGGCTGTTCCGCCGGTACATCGGTGATGGGGTCGGAGATCCTGAGCGTGTCTCTGGTCTTGGAGACGGTGAAGATCGCTGTGCCGTAGGGCGGGAGACTGACGCTGACCGAGCCGAGCTCGGATCCGAGCATTTGCCGGGTGGTGCCTCCATAGAGATCGTTGAGATAGTAGCTGGTGTCAGGTTGGATGCCGGTGTGAAACCGCAGGACATTCGCCGCCGAGAGATCGAGCGCGGAGGTCTGGGCCAGTCCGGAGACATTTACCGCCGTGAGCCCGTTCTGGTCGGAATGGGGTCGCGAAAAGGCATAGACAATGCTGTTTGAAGAGATGACGCGCACAAAATCGGGGAGATCCGAGGCGTCCACCCTGCCATCTCCGTTTGTATCCTGCTTAAGCTGCCTGAAGGCCGGGAAAGCACCGCGGATCGAGGCCAGCCTCTGGTAGTGTGGCTCGAGCATAGGACCGCCCTGAAACGTCCACTCCACCACGCTGCGGGAACGGGCGAGCTTTCCCCCCGTGATCCCGTAGCCCCATCCGACCTCCTGGCCATTCCAGATCATCGGCACGCCGGGAGCGGTGAAAACCACGCTTGCCATCGGCATTGTGCGGGCGAAGGCGGTTGCGGGGTCAGGGTCGTAGTAGCTGGAGGGGGTGGGATCGAGGTAGTAGATGCGATCCTCGTCCTGCGTTTCCATGTAGCGCATCATTAGGGAATTGGGCCCCGGGGTGAATCCTCCATTGTCGAGTTTCCCGTGGAGCTCGGAGACCGCACCCGGGTTGGCGAAGGTGAAATTGCGGACAGCGTCGAAATAGAGCGCGAAGTCATAGGCGGCGTCCACACCGCCGCGAAGCCCACCACTCTGGTAGTCGGCAAAAATTACTTCCGTGCCGAAGCCGGTTCCAGAATCCTCTGCCAAAAGGAGAATATCCGGCTTCACGTGCTTGAGAGCCTCCCGCACCGGCATACCCATCGATGCCGTTCCGTACCGTCGGTGTGGGCCCCAGTAAACATCGAACCGGTAGCCATCAATGCCGAACTCCTGAATCCAATAGCGGTAGACATCGATCATCTCTGTGCGGGCGTCGATATCCGTCCAGTTGTAGTTCAGGAGCTGATCGCTGAACCCGGAGTAGTAATTGAACCCATAGGCATCGAGCGACTGACCGAGTCCATTGGTATTGTGCGGAATGATCGTGTGCTCATACCAGCTCCAGTAGGGGGAGAGCGCACCGAGCTCGCGGGCATTCTCCGCCCAGGGATGAAAGCGACTGGTGTGGTTGGGCGTTACATCGAGAATCACCTTGAGCTCCAGCGCATGGGCTTCGTCGACGAAATCCTTGAAATCCTGGTTGGTTCCGTACTCCGGAGCAACCGTGTAGAAGTCAACAATGTTGTAGCCGGGGCCGACGCCGTTGTTGATCGGAAAGGCATTCTTCATGATGGGCATCAGCCAGACAACGGTGAAGCCAAGTTGTTTGATACGCCCGAGGCGTTGTGCCGCAGCGGCAAGGGTGCCCTCGGGGGACGCTCCCTTGGGGAAGAGAAAGTAGATCCTCGCGCTCTTCGCCCACGCGGGATTGGATGCGTAGGTGGGGTTGTCGATCGAGCCGTTGGGCGCGATAATGAAATACGAGCGTGTGGTATCAGCGTTGCCATCAGGATCCTGCACGATCAGGCCATAGTAGTATTCTCCGGAGGCTCCGGGTTTGGGAACGGACACCGTTTGTCCGGTCTGTCCGGCAAGGCCAAGCGGATGGGCGGGGTCATCCAGCCAGAGATAGTCCGTGATCGTCTGCCCGTCCGGGTCCGTGCTCGGCGATCCGCTGAGGGTTACCGAGCCACCCGACGGGAGTGCAAGCGCGCGAGCCGTGGGCGCATGGTTCACCACACGGGTGACCTCGACGGAGTCTGAGCCCCCGGGAGCATCCACCCGGATTTGATTCACCCCCTCCTGAAGCTCTGTGGTATCGGCGAACTCACCGTTCACAACAGGAATTGTTTTTGGGGCACCGTTCACGCTGAGCGTTGCGGACGTGACCGAGGAGTCCGGACCGGACCCGTCGGGGCGAAGGATCAGGCCCGCGGTTGTATAGGTGACTTTGTGCGTCCGGTAGGGGGGCGAGAGGATCTGAACCACGCCACTGCGAGTAGTAATGGTAACGGTATCAGCGTTTACCCCACCCGCACTGCTTGCGGCCCGAAGGACGACGGTGTGCGTTCCATCGGCAAGGGACGCAGGAACGACGAAACGGAATTGCCGGGTGTCGGGGTCGTAGAGGCCCCCAATACCGGCGTATTCGGTCGAATCGATGCGGAGCGAGAGTCTCGAGGTATCAATCGATGCGCCGACTTTGGGGAATATGTAGGCGCTGATCTCCGGCGTTCCCGTGGGGACCGTTCCGGTTCGCTGGTTGGGAAGGAGGTGGTAGATTGTCGGATCCAGGACGTAGAGAAAAGAGTTGTCATTCGCGGCAGGATTCACGTGGTGGTTGAGCGGATCATTGGGCCAGATGGATGCCCCCGGATAGTAGAATTTGTACTGCCAGGCTCCCGGCACTGTTTGCGGGGGCGGGGGGCCGCCGATTGAAAGGCGGGCAGTGCGGGTCCAGAGTTCCCCTCCCTGGTTGGTCATCGGCCATGCGCTGTTGTTCCATCCGTTAAACTCTCCGGGGACAGTAACGACCGAATGGACGGCACTGGCCTGATAGCGAAATGTAACATCCACGCTATCCTGTGCCTCACCGGCCGGAGCGGCTAGAATGAGAACGCCAGCTGCCGAGGAAAGAGCTCCTGCCCGGATCGAGCGTTTTCTTGGCATTTCTCCTCCTGCGTGTTGCATCGCTCGATATCTACGGTCCGAGGTTCAGGGATTGACGGCGCTCCCCGGTTCCGGTGCGGATCGATTGCAGGCGGGGGAGCAACTGGGGCGGAAGGTCACGGGCTGTTGGACTCTGGGTTCAGAAGAGGATCGAATTGCGTTCCGTTCACCTGTGAAACATAGCCAAAAGGCCCTCGAAATGCAACGACCTGACGCCGATCATCCGCTCCCCCTACGATGGTGCGTGCCACCTCCGGGCGATCGAGAGCGTCTGGGGAATCTGTGCCGCTGCCCCTGCGGGCATGATGGGGTGCAGCCGGGATGTGTCCGTAGCGCACGGCTCCGGGGGAGGGACCTGGACGCAATCTCAGATGAACCGGTGGCGGGTGCGCAGGTGACCATCCATGGCGAGGACTCCGATTCGCTGCCATCTCTAGCAACCACTGACACTGCACGGGCGTTCTCGCTCGGTGGGGACCCGCTGATGAACTTCCGGTCTTCGGCCGGAGCCCTTGCGTTTCTTTTCGTCTTGGGCAGAGGTCATATCGTTGGAATCGGCGGCGCGACACTGGAAGCCGTACTCCGAAGCCTGTCCCCCTCGGTCCCGGATGCAGAGACCGGGACGATGCCCCCGTCGTTTCCACCTCCCGAGCAATTCCCAACTCGCTCAACCCTGGGCCGCAGTTGTTCTTTGACCTTCCGGTCCTCTGCATGGAGGTGGCATTTACGGAGGGCTCCAACGTTTCCAGAGCCACGCGAAGACTCATGGCGGTCCGGGGAGCGCATACGTCCAAGGGGATGTCCCGGGCTCTCCAGCGCTCTGCCCGGGGCTTCCAGAGTTGACTGGGTCCGGTAGTGTTTCCTATATTGGACTGTCTATTCGGACCTTAGCATGAGACCCCCGAGCCATCCACCCGGATCCCTGTGAGCAGGCAGCGCAGTCGTCGACGCCCCCCTCCCGCTCAACTCCCGCCTGCAAAGCGACGTGTATTCGTGGCGATCACACTTGCGGTTCCGGTGGTCGCCGTGCTCCTGCTTGAACTCACCCTCCGCTCCGTTCAGTACGGCCCCAACCTGTCGCTCTTCATCACCGATGAGATCCGGGGAACCTCATACCATGTCATGAACCCCCAGGTGAAGAGCCGCTATTTTGCACGGGTCGCCTTCAACCCCAGCACCTCTCCGGACTTCTTTCTGGTGCCAAAACCGCCGGAGAGCTATCGCATTTTTTGTCTGGGAGGGTCCACAACGGTCGGGTATCCCTTCTGGTACAACGGATCCTTCTCATCTTATCTCCGCGACCGTCTTCGGATGGAGTTTCCCGGGAAACGGGTCGAGGTGATCAATGTCGGGATGACCGCGACAAACAGCTTCACCGTTCTTGACATGGCGCAGGACCTCATGGAGTTTGAGCCGGATCTTCTGGTGGTCTATGACGGTCACAATGAGTTTTACGGGGCTCTCGGCGTGGCCTCCCATGAGTCCTTCAACACTCCCCGCTGGCTGACACTCCTCGGGCTCCGGGCACTGCGGTTTCGGACCGTTCTTCTTGTCCGCGATCTTGTGGGAGCTGTCCTGGGCCTCTTCACTGATTCGGGATCACCGCGGCCGCTTGGGACCATGATGGAGAAGCTGGCCCACGGTCAGTACATCCCCTACGGAAGCGAGACCTATCGCCGCGGTGTGGAGGTCTTCCGCGCGAATGTCCGCGAGCTGGCGGAGTTATGCCAACGTCACGCCGTTCCTCTTCTGCTCGGGACACAGGTATCGAATCTTCGTGACCAGCCTCCGTTTGTATCAGGCGACCCTCGCGGAGACGCCGAGGCGCGTCGTCGCTTCCATACGGCGGTGAACGCCGGACTCACCTTCATGATGAATGGAGTTCCAGACTCAGCCCTGCAATCGTTCCGCCTCGCCACGTCGCTGGACAGCCTCCATGCAGAGCCATTCTTTCAGATGGGTCGATCGCTGGAGCGTCTGGGGATGCCCGCACGGGCTGCGGAGGCATATCGTCGGGCCCGCGATCTGGACCAGCTACGCTTTCGAGCGAGCGCGGATCTCAATCGTGTTATTCTGGAAGCAGGGTCCCGGCGCGGTGTGGCAGCGGTAGACATGGAGGAAGTCTTTGCAGGGGCTTCGCCGGATTCACTGATCGGCCTCATCCTTATGTTCGAGCACCTGCACCCTCGGTCGCGGGGAAACTTCCTCATGGCCAGAGCATACGCAGCAGCGATCCGTCGCCAGGGATTTCTGGAACCTGCGGAGCGCTGGCAGCCTCTGACCGACGAGGATGAGAAGAGACTGTGGCAACGCAGGCCTGTCACCGAGCTCGATGAGCGGACGGCCGAACGGAGGACCGCGGTGCTTCTTTCGGGATGGCCCTTCACCGAGCAGTTTCCGGTCGTTGATGCGGTCGACGAGACCGATACCCTTGCCCTGCTTGCAGAGGAGCTGACTCGTGGAACGCTTGGGTGGCCTCAGGCCCACACGCGCGCGGCCGAGTTTTACATACTGCGGGGTGATCTGGAGGGGGCAGAGCGCGAGTTCAGGGCAATCATCAACCAGATACCTCTCATCGATGTTCAGCCCTACCTGAAGTTGGCACGGCTCCTTTTGGAGAAGCGGGAGTACCGGGAGATGCGTGAGGTGCTTCGAGCATCACTGGAGATCGAGCCGACCATCCTTGCTTACCGGGCGCTGGGCGACATTGCGCTCAATACCGGTCGGCCCACTGAAGCAGCCGAGTACTACAAGAAGACGTTCGCCTTTTCTCAATCGCCTGCCGAGCAGGTCGAAAACGGTCATCTGCTTGCGCTCTCGCTCTTCCGGGCCGGTCAGAGGGCTGAGGCTCGAACGCAGCTCGACCGTGTCTTGAGCATCGCTCCTGACCACACACCTTCCCGGCGCCTCCTACAAGAGCTCCAGTCCCTCCCCCCGGCCCCACAGCCTTCAGATGGTTAGCCACCGGCCCGGGCACGCGCGCATCAGCGTTCTGCAGCTGCGATGATCTGTGCTCGGAGCCTAGTGGCTTCCCGGTAGTTCGGCGCCAGGGTGAGCGCCTGATCAACATAGGAGAGGGCACGGTTGAGGTCTCCCTGGTTGGCATAGCCCGCTGCCAGGCCATAGCAGACCATCGCCCGGACCTGTTCCTCGCCCGCTGGAGGGAGAAGATCCATGACGGCAGTGAGTTCCCTGATTCCCTCCTCCACCCTCCCGGCGTTGATCCGAAGGAGCGCCATGTCAAGTCGCGCACGGGGAAACGCAGGGTTGGAACGAATCGAACGCTGATAGTAGACAATCGCCTCAGCGGTCTTCCCCATATGGTTGAGAAGGCTCCCCATGAGGTAGTTCGGGTAGAAGCCGTAGGGGTATTCCTCAAGCAGCGCCGCGTATGTGGTTCGTGCCTCACGGAGCCGCTGATGCGCCCAGAAGTAGGTAGCCGTGCGGTAGCATCCATCGTCCCATTGGAGCTGTCTGGCGTAGGTGGCCCGTGCGACATCTTGCAGGGGTTGTGGGGCCTCATCAAGCACTGCACTCTTCCTGCGGTAGTCCTGGAAGGGCCACCGGCTGGTCAGATTCTGGATCGAAAGATCAGCATAGGCTCGGTCGAGCCATGTGATGGAAAGCGCGTCGACATCGTAGGGGAGCAGTCGGTTCCTCGTGGCCGTCACCAAACCCTGCTCAAGAGCCTTCTCAACGAACAACCGCGCCACCGTGGCGTACCCTTCGTTGGTAAGGTGCAGATGTTCCCAGAACAGGCTATCTCCGGGGATGCCTCCCGATCGCTCTGCCAGAACGGAATCCGTCGGAATGCAGGGGATATGTTCATCGGCTCCGACCCGACGGATGATGGTGTTGATGGCTGAAGGTGCACGAAACTTGAGGAGATCGTGGTCTCGCGCGAGGGTGAGCGGGTGCCGGGCGTCCGCCTCCGGTCCCATGGCAAGCAGCCCTCTCCCTTTCCAGTACTGGACGGCCGCCGCGAGCGAGTCGCCCGGCGGAACGGCCCGGAGGGCAGCGAGCGCCGCCTGTGCGGAGTCTACTCTTACCAGGTGCTCCGCCCGCTTGAGAGCGTTCATGGTCTCTCGGGTAATCGAGCTATCGCTTACAAACGGCGGGAAGAGAAGGTTGGATGAGACATCGCTCAGAATGACGGAGATCGAGCGGGAGCGGAACGTGCGGACGATAGCTCGCAGGTTTTCTTCGAACCGGACGAAGACTCTTCGACTCTCGTCCGAATCCAGCGGGACCAGCGAGGCGCCGGAAACCTGGCGCATGAGGTTGATTTCGCCGGTCTCGGGTGGATCGCCGGCAAGGATTCCCTGCAGTACTTGCATGAGCCGAAACTCACGAAGGTCGTATTTGAACCGCGTCAGGAACGGCATCCACCGTTCGAGTGCATTGGCGCCGACGCCGTCGGGGCCGTAAAACTCATTGTGTCCCATGTAAATGAGCACGAGGTCCGGCTCAAACCGCAAAAGCTCCTCGGAGAGGTCTCGGACGACATTGCTGTTGATGGCCGTTGCGCTCCAGTTGATCACCTCTATATCGCGGTCCGGGGCCAGGTGGCGAAGCTGCTTCCGCACTACTGCAGGGATGGTCCCGGACATGATGTAGGGGGTCCCGAACATCGAGGACCCGCCCAAGCAGAGAACGCGGAAGAGCCCGGGAGGCTTTGTGCGGTAGAATAGCGACGGCTTGAACTCGGGCACTGCGGGGGTCCCCGGAGGAAAGTACTTTGCGAGGTAGGCACGGTTAACCTGGTGCCACTCGATCCCGTCAAAGGAGACGTCCAGGACTGGCTCGGCATTCGGATTAGGCGAGAAGAGGCGGAGGGCGATTTCGGCCACAACCAGTAGGCCCAGCAGGGCCAGAGTGGGCAGCAGACTGAAGATGATGTTCTTCTGGCGCGGGTTCATGGCTCACACATCTCAGGGAACGGGGACATCCTGTGGCGGATCGACCAGGAGCCATTCCAACTGCCGGTCAACGAAGGGGACGGCGAACATTCTCCCGCCGAAGCCGAGAAGGCGATAGGCCAGCATCGGGACTGCTGATACCGGAATCCGGACCACCCGATCATCGAACACCCGGTAGCCCCGGGTTGCGCCGACACCGGAGAGGAAGAGGCTGAGCCTGTGCTGCTGTTTCATCCGCAGAACCTCCCGCCGAGCGAGCTCGTGCCCCGTACTGTCGTCTGCGGCCTGAGAGCGCTCTTTCTCGACGAGTTCAATGATCAGGAACCCGGAGGAATCGGCAACCGGTCCGTACCGGTCACCGGCTTCCATCTCCCAGGCGATAGCCCCGATTGACGGGCGTTCTGCGATGGGGAAAAGAGGCGTGAGTCCGCCGGTGGCGCGGACTTCCGGATCAAGCGAGAACTCCCGCACGACTGCTTCGAAGGGGACGCCTTTCTCCAGCCGGTCAAAGGCCGCGCTTACTTCATCGAGCGTACCCAGGCGCAGCTCTCGCAGTCGCACCGAGGGAAGGTGCGACGTGGAGTCGCGGAAGCTCAGATATCGGAGAAGTTCCTCATCACTGACTGAGATACCCCGTGCGACGCGTGCCTTCATGAGCGTGGCCAGGAGCTGATCGCGCCAGGGTGCCAGACGTTGTTGGACCTCGGGCGACCGGTCAAGCCCTTGTCGGAGAGCCTCCTGGGCGAGCAGCTCATGTTCGACCCACTCTCGGAACGCTTCATAGAGGCGTGGTGCCGTTCTGCGTTCGACATCACTCCCGACGACAAAACCCCGCGCCGCAAGTTCGTCAATGGCCTCGTCGACGGTCCAGACCCGTTCCCCGGCAACAATCAGCGTATCCTGGAGAATGCGCCGGCTGGTGGAGCGGACCTCGGAGACGACGGCAGGCGACATCGTATACGGTGGTTCGGCGAATTGCGCGAGGAGCGTTGTCCGGAGACGTGTTGCGAACTGGTCAAAAATCCCAGGTGGGGAGTAGCCACGCTGACCGGAGACAAGTGAGCGAACAACCTCGACCATCCGGTCCCTCTCCTTCCGGGACCGGATGGTCGAACCCACACGCTCGCGAAGCACATCCGGGGGTAGGCGGGTATAGAAGCCACTCGGACGCTCCTGTTCCAGATAGAGAATATAGAACCCCTCCCCTGCCGCCACAACAGGCGAGACCGCACCCTCGCTCATCGCATAGGCTGTTTCTTCGATCACTTTCTCGGCGTCACCCCAGATGACTGTCGCAGTATCCCGGAGGACGTCGATCGAGGAGTCCAGCCGCATGGTAAGGAAGTCCTCCGGGCTCGTGAACAGCGAGCGAACGAACCGCGCATCCTCTTCCGAGGCAAAGAAGAGATAGCGGAGCAGCAGTTCCTTTCGGGCCCGCCACACTCCTTCAGCCACTTCCTTCGCCGAGACCGTAACCCTCTGCCGGACTTCACGGTAGTAGAGCTCATCACGCGCCAGGAGTTTTGTCACCTGCGCCAGGGCTTGTTGGTAGGCTTCCTCCTGGTCGAGCCCTCGGGCAAGGGCTTCCTGAGCCAGAAGTTTTTCGGCAACGAGCGAATAGGCCGTGATCAGCTTCTCTTCGTCAAGCCGATCGCGGCGGTTGCGGTAGAGACCGGGCGTCAGCTCGAAGCGTTCACGAAATTCCCGTTCGGTGATCTCAACCCCTGCGGCGGTGCCGATAATGGGTTCCGGGGAGGATTGCTGCGGAAGGGAGACTTCTGAGACGAACGGAGCGAGGAGCACCGTGACCAGGGTGGCGCGAAAAAGGAAGGCGGTCCCGGCAAACCGGGACCGCCTTATGATGATGCGACTGCAGGGCATTACTTCAAAAGCATCATCTTCTTGACGCTGACGAAGTCACCCGCCGTGATCCTGTAGAAGTAGAGGCCACTGGCGAGGTTGCGCGCATCGAACTCAACCGTGTGGATGCCCGCTGTCTGGACACCTTCGGTCAGGGTTGCGACTTCCTGCCCCAGTGTATTGAACACCTTCAGGCTCACGTTGGACTGAACCGGAATGGAATACCGGATCTTGGTGGCAGGGTTGAAGGGGTTCGGATAGTTCTGGGCAAGCTGGTAGGTCAGCGGCTTGGTCGGATCGATGACGCTGGTCGGAGTCGCAGGCCTCTTGTTATCATAGTCCCAGGCATCGTAGAAGGCGGGGTTGATGCTGCCGAACTGGCTCTCCACGGTGTAGATGGAGTCCGTATCGACGATATTCGCCAGGTGGTTGTTGCCGAAGCCACCCAGGCCGCCTTCGTTGTCGCCTCCATAAATCCCGAACTTGAAGACCTGGCCGACGCGGCCCTTGGTACCAGTGGTGCTGTCGGGGCCCACCTGGACGATGCGGGAATACACAGTATCGCCGACAGCGTCGTCGCCGTTGCTCCCGTCATCCCACATCTTCTTGTTCAGGTTTTCACGGAGTCCGAGACCCCAGTCTCCGCCTGTCGGGTTACCCCAGTCACCGACGGCAAGGCCGTTCATCCAGACTCCCCAGCCCAGAATCGAATCGATATCAGCAAGCGCGATATCGATATCGCCCTGGATATCCTCAAGCACGTCGCCCTGAAGGACCTGGTAGAACGCCGGACGAAGGTCGACGCTGTAGGTCACATTCATGTTCCGGGCAAGTGCGCGGCCGTTGGGGAACTCTGGCTGACGCCGTGCCTGAGTGACGCTGGTGGCCGTGTCGAGCACGAGCATCGTGTTGGTCAGCGAGGCATCCATCGGGACTTCGACCTGCCGGCGTTCGGCTTCACTCGGGACCGGCCCGCTGTAGGTGAAGTTGTAGTAGTTCTCGCGCTGATCCACGCCGTTGCGGACGACGTAGTACTGGTAGTCGAGCAGGGCACCCTTTGCCGTGACAATTGTATCGGTGACCTGATACAGAGGCGGAACCAACTGGACCATGCGCTTTGCCCGACCCGGGTCTGCTGCGGTGCCAAAGTAGCCAGTGCGGACTTCAATCGTGTCACCGAGATTGAAGCCACCGCTGGAAATCGCCTTCAGCAGGTTCACGCGGAACTGGACCCGCACGGTATCGGGGTTGACGCGTGCACTGGGGCGCTCGTTGTTGTAGAACACCCACTGAAGTGTCGTGTCCTTCTTCCCGACCGGAACATTGAACGCGCGGTTGGGCAGGCCGCCGGTGAGCTCATCGCGGCCCCAGTCGAAGCCGATGAGGAACTTGTATTGGATCTCATCACCCTCGTTGATCGCGGCCTTGGGGAACTTCAGCGAGCCGGCCCAGAAGCTATTGGCAGCAACGCTGAATGCGTCCGCGCTGTTGGAGGGCGGGCCCTCGCGTGTCAAGTAATAGGTCGGCGCCCAGTTGAGGTCACCCCCGGTGGGGCCACCGCCGCGCACACCGACGGTATCGACGTCGTTATTGAAGGAGAAGCTGCCCGAGCTGATCGGTCCGAGCATACTGACGCGGAAGTGCACATACATCGTGTCCGGATCCGGCGTCCACGGACGGAAGAACTGGGGTAGGTCGTTCGCGCCGTTGTTCCAGAACTCGAAGTCAAGCACGGTGTCCTGTGCGGGCACCACGAAGCTTCGGTTCTGGTTGGTCGCCGACGGGTTGATCGTCGGGGAAACGCCCTGTTCCCAGCCGGTGCCGCTGCTGTTGACGACATACTTGTAGCTGAGCGTGTCGCCAACCTGCATCATTAGCGTCTTGCTCCAGTAGTCACCGCCGACACTTGTCATGTTGTTCTGCGCATCATCGCCCCAAGTGATCGGCGAAAAGCCGCCGGCATGATTGACACCGCCGCGAATCTGGACGGTCTTCCCTGCGATAGGA
>Ga0209536_100006631_pt1 | contig 17639 bp, 12 predicted proteins | sample DeeMarSeWOR28_12_FD_187461 | JGI IMG/M metagenome (GOLD analysis project Ga0209536, IMG submission 187461) | Marine sediment microbial communities from White Oak River estuary, North Carolina - WOR-2-8_12 (SPAdes) (version 2) | ecosystem: Environmental > Aquatic > Marine > Intertidal zone >... | reverse complement strand
ACACACCGACACCAAATGCCCCTGGGTGAGGACACGCACATTGAATAAGCATTTGTCGAATAGAATGTACCCATTTGTTCTAGAAATCCTCTTGCATTTCCAGCAGCCATGATCGCAGATTCAATTCTCTCTGAATTTAATGACGAAAGAGTACAAGTATAATTATTCCATTTCTTTCTTACTCTAAGAAATGGATCTCCTTCGCTTTTTTCACTTGTATATTCGATTGCTCCACCATACTGCAGAGCCAGAGGTCTTCTTTGGAATAATAAAGACCCGAAATCTTCCATAAGTGAGACCATAAAGTTATCAGATTGGTTGTCTACAACTTTTTGATCAAAAACGATTTGAGCAGCTATTTCTCTAGCAATAGCTCTTGTATTGACATCAGTCATCATATTCGGATACGAAGAGTCATTTTTTCTGATCACATTGTAGATAAAAGCTTCAAAATCAGGGAAAGATAGTGAACCATTCATCATTCGAAATGTAAACTCGATTTCCTGTCCACTTTTTGATACTAGCGATGGTAAAGAATAACTCCCCTTTCCATAGTCAATTGTCAATTTAATCATAGCTATGAGTGCTCTTTGGGTTTCCGATCGCCATTTTTGAGACCTTATGTGCTCCTCTAAGTCCACTTTATTTGCAACATATACTATAGTCGGTACATGTTCGGTTGTACCAGATTTTTCATCTAAAAGTTTTTTAATTTGTTCAATACTATTCCAACATGAAAAAGCTCTTGACTTATCGAAGATAACCAATACTAAATCGTTTTTTCCTGCTAATTTTCCCATTACGCCCCGAAAATGGTCATAAATATTCTGTCCTCCCACATCTACTCCCTCAATACTCACTCGAAAAGTTTGACCCTTCCAAATATAGGGGAAAATCATTTTAAAATCTTCAAAACCAATAGTTTCAGTATCTAAACTAATATTTTTGGCTAGATCCCAAGAAACTCTTCCATATTGTACGATAAAACCAAATTTTTCTGCCCACGGAAAAAATTCTGGAGATAAATCTTCTTCAAAAGAACCAAGAACTGCTTCAGCTTTGCCTAGAAAGGATCTATCTCTTTGACTATCACTCTGATTTTGAAATATTCGTTCAAGATAATTAATAATTAATTGCCCAAAAGTTAAGATAATTTGGGTTTTACCTGACATTCCATCTCCTATTAAGATTATTTTTTTCAATGAGCGATCCTGCATATCTTGCAGGTCTACCTGCTTGGCTCGAAAACCAGTAAATTTTAATTCATCCAAGGACTTAGAATCAATCAAATTAAATTGCTCCAAAACTAATATTTTGAATTAGTTGATAGTCGAGTTTACTTCCTTTCATAACTCTAATTTTATTTAAAGGAAAACACTGATTTAATTCGTTTAATGGCAATAAATTAAAGTCTGCTACAAGCTCTTCGAAAAATTTACTCCGTGTTTTTAGTAGGTATTGAATTGTTCGCAATCCCATCTTCGATTTCTTTTCTTCCTGAGCAATTAATATAAAAATTTGATCAGGAGCAATAAAATTAAGAAATATAACTTTATACTGACCATTATCATCAAATATAAGAAGTGAGGGGTACATAAATTTTTCATTAATAATTTGAATATCCAATGTATCTAGGAAAGCAAATTGCCTACTATCTTTTTGAAGTTTTTCTTTTATCACTAGAGCAGGATCTAAAAAAGGAACCACTAACTGAGCAAAATCACTAAAGAACTCAATATTTTCACCCCAGAATTCAATAAACTCTGGGATAATGCAAGTCATTTGCCCATGTATTATTTGTCGTACTTTCATTCGATATGCTGTTGTGACACGTAAAGTTGTTTGAGAGATATTATGCGAAAATCTCAGCTCAGACTTGGAAGATTGTGCTGAATCGAATAGATCTTCTTCCGTTCCAATTCCACTCATTAAAAGTAGTTGTGCTTCATTCCAAAGTTGTATAAGTATCTCTTTGTACAGATTATCAGGAGAATCCCGATTTTTTTGATTTCTATCCATTAAACCTGATAAAACTTGAGAAGCATGTTTAGATAATGGATTCAATGTACCTAAAGGAATATTTTCTTTTGTCATTAGTTCCAGAGTAAGTCCCGTTATTTGCGATCCTTCATAAGGATTTTCAACGTAGCTTGCTATTGATGAGAGATTAGAATCATCTAATTGGAATACAATAGTTTCCAGATTTAATCCTAATAGACTTAATCCTGTTGCTTTTTTCACAACATCACTGAGAGATAATTGGGAGAAGTTCAAAACATTATTACAACTTTGGATTGAGCTGCCTAAGTAATAGATTAAATCTAAATTTCCCTGTTTGATTTTAGATGTTTTGCTTAATTCACCTTCCTTTGAGAGTGCTTTAGCTAAAATATTCATAGTAATTTGAGCATCGCATTGAACAGCTTCAGGAAAGACCTCTAATGCATATTCTTGTAGCTCATCAATCATTGGTGCAGTTTCAAAACCTGAAACATGGCGAATATTACCCACAACAAATGGATAAATAAAATTCCTGATATCATCTCTGCCTGTGCTATAGAAGAACATTTGAAGAACCTCTTGCTCTCTTTCATCATCAACTTCTTCTTTTAGCTCAAGGGTTTTTAGAATAATATCAACTAGATTGATTGTTGAATTAGCCCATCTTTTTATTAAGCCAGTTATAAATTCTCTCGCAAAAAGAGACCGTATCCCTGGTTCATCTAAGATTGAGGATCTTTCTGCCCGAGGTAAAGCCTTTTGAAGACGATTATCAGTTTCCAGACTAGAAATTATTCCTCTTATGTTGTATGACTGATTCAATAGCTCAATTTGGTCAATTAGGAAATTTAATATCATTTCAACATTATAAGGGACCTGTAAGATTTCAATGCTTTTCTTAATGGAGCGAAGTTGCTTGGATAATAGGTCACGAAGGAAATATCCTTTTTGGATTTTTTCTTCCTGCTGAAGGGCTAATCCTTTCATTCCTTCTTCTAGAAGAAATATTACCCCCCCGTATAACGTTTTTAATAAATGATCATTAGGGTCAGATGTTCTTTCTAACCCAAGAGGAATATCAATTATCTCACTATAAACGTGACTGGCACGAATGAACCAATCTATAACAATTTTATCTAGCTTTATTCGTTCCTCAATCTCCTCGTCAAATGTTTTTCGGTCAACTTCCTCCTCTACTTCCCGATTTATTATTGAATTAATTATTTTTTTACTAAAATCGAACGCTGAACCTAGGTAATGTTCCACTGCCTCACGATCTGAGAGTACAGGATTTTCTGGTAATTTAATGAACATTAAAAGGACTTCATTATCCTTTTTAGATCGGGGAATGAAATCAAGTGAGGGCATATTGAAGGATTCACGGAGACTATCAACTAGTAATTCATTGATCTCAAGCGTAGAACGATCTAATGCTACTAGATCCTGATAAAATCGAACAATCTCTCTTGATAAATCCTCCATTTCATTAATCCAGGCTTGTTTTACAGGTTGTTCTACATATAATTCAAATCCTTTTCTTAAAATGTCTTTAAGCCAAGCTTTGCCTACCTCCAATCTTACAGCTAAAAATGAAAGCTTTAAATAATTTTCAGCTTCATCAGCAGTGGTAAAAAGTGGATTAATAAAAGGGATTTTCCGTAATCTCTCATAGATAACATCAGATCTGATTCTATCACCTGTTTTTCTCGGACCAAAACTCATAGCTCCCCTTACTGGTCTAGGATCTTCAGTAACCATTAAATTCAGCCTTTCTGTTACTGTTCGTTTAGTTGAAGTTGATAATCCCTTACTAGCTGTTTTAATGAGATATCCATAGTAGAATTTTTTCTGCCAAGAATCTGGGTATACCTTTTGATAATATCTCTTGATTCCTAGAAGCTGATGGCCTAATCCTCTTGGAGCTCCACTAAGATTTTTGATTGCTTCCAACAACGAATTTTCTATCCCCCCTTTATTTACTGCTAATAAGAAAGAATATGTTAGCTCTTTTGAAAAGTATTTGATTACGGATTCGATTACATTTCTATCGATATGTTCAAACATTTCTTGGAAGGAAAGTAATTGTTCCGATGAGGGTGAGATCAAACCTAAATGACTTTGAGCGTCTTTTAGAAGATCCATCATGGTTTTTTCTTCCCCAAGCTGAACATTCTTAGTCCATTCTACTATTTTCACACGTATTAATATTCCAAAAAGTTGATGCAAAATAAAGCTTAATTCATTTGGGCTGAATTCGATATTCGGGTAAATTACGAGATGTTCAAGTCGAAAATTATAATCAATAGTTTTTTCGATTGTTAGTAGATAAGATCCCCCATTTTCTGGCCCTCTCAATAAAAGTGCATCTAGAGTTCCTTCTAAGTAAGCTTTAAAAAATTCATGGACCTCTTCCTCTGTAAAAGACACATTAGCGACACGATTTGCGGTTCGAATTACTCTTTTTAGCTCAAAAATCCCCCCAAAAGTTTTAAAAGCCAGAAGTGAAGCACCCATTAAAATAGAAACCTTATCCTTAGATGTATGATCCAACTTCATCTGGGGATATTTGAAACTTACTCCTAAGCGTTCAAATTCCTTTTTATTCACTTTAAATTCTTCAAATAAAAACCGATAGCTGTTTGTTCCATCTTCCTTGTATACTGTACTTTCATAAGCTTTGACTGCTTCTTCAGTTAATTCAGAGTGCGAAAGTTGTTCACAACCTTCTAATTTGTAGAGCATTTCTTTCTCAAAGTCTATAATAGAATATTCAAACTTGGAATTTCTGGCTAAAGCGCCCAAAACGTTATCTAGCATATCGTTTGTCTCAGAAAGTGGCTGAGGAGCATATTTATTTCGTTCCAATACGTTTTGAAAGCGTTCCGGGAGATCTTTGGGAATTTCTACCTTTGTGACCGCTAAAATATCTTCTAACTTGAACGCTTCTTCCCACAACTCCTCATGTTCATTGATAAAGTTGAAAACCATCTGTGCAGTGAGATTATCCTTGGTGAAACTTTGTTCTCTGCTTAAAACCTCTCCATACCAGTTAACAATTTCTTCATCCTGAAAAGCATTTTTATTGGTTTCAAAATTATCGAAAATTGTTAATCGTCTTGATACGATACTTTTAGGTATTTCTGTGAGATTAAGAAGAATAAATGTTCTTTTTAATAAGCGGATCCTTTCATCCATAACAAAAAACGCCTCTATAGACTTACAGATACTGATTTATTGAATAACTACATAATCGAAGAACTTCTAGCCCCTTTATGGTACAACCATTAAATAATGCTACTGTTTAATAAAAAAACATTTGTATTCACAAACCGACAAAAAAACGTTCCTAGTTTAAAATGCCATCTTCGTAACCCTTTATTGAAACGAGAATCTAGAAAATGGATCATTCAAGACTGTCTTTTAAAAAGATCTAAAAACCTAATTACTCAGATTATCGGAGCTCTTTTATTCGATAATGGTAAGAATATGCTGAAATAAATCCCAATTTTTGATATAGAATTATTGCTGGGTTATTTACCTCTTCTGCTTGCAAATAGATTGTGTGTACTTGATTAGTTCTGCACCATTCGATAACATATTGCATTAGTGACAATGCCACTTGTTTTCGACGGTAGTGTGGACTGATCTCGAGAGCAAAAAGTCCAAAATAACCACGTTCAATAACTCCTAATAATCCTCCTATAATCTCCTCTTTCGCCATCACATAAAAGAATCTAGGAGTAGGGATCACTATACGTTCTATGATTTTTTCAAGAAGTGGATAATACATATTCATACCCGTTGAACATGTTTTTTTGAAGTTGAGCCAGCGTACACGGTTTTGATCACACTCATAAAGAAGATCATCACGAATGGCCTTACTCACTACTTGAGTATCAAGTGTTTTTGTCATTACAATTGTCTTTGATTTTTTTTCATAACCTAAGCTGGCTAATACTTCATCTAGAGTAGTAGGAGCTACATATTCAGGAATCTGAAAGATAATCTTCGACAATTGCATCTTTTGATACATAACCTCTGTAAAACGAATATCCGCTATAGGATCAGTTCCATGATAATAGAGGGGCAGCACACTGTTTGCACGCTGTGTATAACCCTCAGAGATACGTAATAACCATCCATTGAGCAACAAGTGCTGTCTACAAGGCCAGGCATTATGGGTCAATTCTTGGAACAAAAGCACATTATTTCGGTGTACCATTTGCTTTCCCTCAACACGTCAGATTCATATTTCTAGGGAATTAAGTCGCTTCTACTTGGTTTTTCATTCCAGATAAACTTCTTTTGTCATTTTCGATTGCCTCTCTGAGCTCGTGATTCATTAGAGTGGTTGGAGTCCAATTAATCTGAGAGAAAATGATAGAAACCAACAAATTGCAGGAATCCCCTTCTCAAGATTTCATTTCTGCAGAGGAGAGATGGCAACAACTACAACAGTGCTATCGTTTCGGAATACCTTCCCTTGATGCATTAATCAGGCTGTATCCTGGGAGTGTCGTGCTATTTCAGGGCGACCTATCCACCTCAGGATTTCGTGCCCTTGTAACAAGGTTAACTCTCTCACTCCTCCTGACCAATTCTCATTCTCACATGGCATTTATTGATGGCGCAAACCTTTTTCCCTTTTTTGAGATAGGTGAAGGAGCACGAAGGCATCAAACGGATCCTCTTCTCGTGCTTGACAGGATTCAGCTTGCTCGCGCGTTTAATTTTCATCAAGTCACCGAAATAATAACAAACCATCTTCCAGATCTAATTCGCCTGAAACAGATTAACATCATCATGATTCCACAGATTTCTGCACATTATTTATCGAAAGAAGCATTACAATACCAGGAATATGATAAAAGACCAGCTACCTCTTCATTGACGGAATTGACCACTTCGTTAGGCGTTTTAAAGAGTCTAGCACTGCAATATGATCTAGTAATCATCATGACGGCCACAAACGCTCCTCAGTCTTACTATAAAGCACTGGGTGGTACTTATCTTGCTCATTCCGCGACCAATATTGTTCGTGTCGATCATTCGGCTCCGAACAGAAAAGAAGTGCAATTTTCATTTGAGCTGCTGAAAGATCCTGAAAGACCAGTAAGTCAAACCGAAATTATTGAACCCTTAGAGGAGAGACAGCTGATGTCTTTGACTCATTTCTGGAGGTGAATTTATGGGCAGAACATTACCTTCTTATCGTCGAATGCTTGAAAAAGAGCGTTTCTTGTGGGAAAAGCATTTTGCTTCTCGATTACGTGAACCCCATCGAACTAGCTTCACTACCCTGTGGGAAAAAGCGTTTCAGTTAGCTGATGCAGCCAGTGCGAATACACGACCTCTTGTATATGATAACATTGTCATGAGTATGTTAACAGCACAACAAGTCGAAATTCAACGGTTGAATCGGGAATTGAATCGACTGAAAGAATTACTATCCTCACAGGATATGACCTGATGATATGAAATGAAACTTCATGCATGGCTGCACGATATCGAACCTGCAGAGTGGGGTGTACGATTACACTGGTTACCTGAGAACAACGTGAAACCTATTGAGGTGTTTTTTCCATTCACGGCTGAATTTTATATCACAAAAGCCGATCGTGAAACACAAGCTCAGCTACTCAGCCATTTACACATTGAGCGAGTAGATATTGTCCCCCGATTTCGATTCATTCATGACTGGAAACCAGTCGACGTGTTACAAGTCAAGGTCAATCCTAATCATCTTCAACAAACCTATTTTGATTTACGAAAACATTGGGATGAGTACATGCACAATGCAGATCTCAGTCTCTACCAGCATTTTTGTTTTCAGATGAATCTCTTTCCGTATGTCTATGCGGAAATCGAAATTATCAACAATCGACTACAGCCGAATTGGCGATTATTGGAGGAATATACGGACAGAGAATACCGTACCGTCCCTTTTCGAACGCTTTGGTTACAACCAAGATTTGAAAATGAACATTTATTGCGAGGGCGTCTTTTAGCCCTTAGTGTACGACGATCAATAGTTGATTCAGAAGAAAAGCCTGTTATTTTTGAGGATGCAGATGAGGGGACGATGTTAGAGGAATGTTTTCGATATATTCGTCAAATTGATCCTGATATTATATTTACTAGAGGAGGGGATACTTTTGTTCCGATATTAGCACAGCATGCTGTGCAAGCGGGGGTAGGAAGGATTCGTCCTGGTCGTGGACCTAGAACTCTGCAAAGTTATATTAAGCGCCCTAATACACAACGAGGACATAGCTATGCCTCTTATGGACGAATTTATTTCTCCCAACATGGCATATATTTTGATGGAGGCAGACATCATTATGATGTGGGGAATAGTTTCATGTATAAAGATGGAAATATTGAGGGGATTCATGAATTGGTGCGATTAGGGTGCAGTAATCCGCAGCGTATTGCTCGTGGAACTATTGGAACAACTCTAACAGCAGTCCAGATGCGTACCGCATATTATCAACATATTCTGATTCCTGCCCGAAAAGCTGATGCAGAGAATTTTCGGCCTGCTTGGTCCTTGGCGTCAGATGTGGGCGGATTAGTCTTCTCTCCCGATGTAGGTCTGCATTTGAATGTGACTGAATATGATTTCTTGTCGATGTATCCCAACATCATGGTACACAGAAATATTAGTCCCGAAACGGTTAACTGTAACTGTTGTCAAGAAGAAGCGGAGCCAGTCCCCTTAACAGATCACACGATTTGTGTAAGACGGCCTGGGTTGGTGAGTCTGGCCTTGGAGAATATTCTCACTCGTCGTGAGTACTTTAAATCGAAAAAAAAGGAGCATCAACGGTATGATAGGCGCCAAAAGGTGCTTAAATGGCTCTTAGTAACTTGTTTTGATTCCAATACTATTCTTCCGATTTATTCCAAGGGAAAACTCAGATTAGTCAGGATTGGTCCCTACATTGATGAGATTATAACAAACACTACTGATTTCGAGGAAACCGCTGTTGTAGGTGTCGATGAAAATTATAAGACGATTTTTAATCCCGTTGAAGACGTTGTTCGTCTTCCTTCACCTCCTAATCTTTTCAGGATTCAATTGGATACAGGAAGAGAATTCACTGTTACGGGTGACCATACCTGTTTTATTTTAGACCGAGGTGTTCTATGTGAAAGAAGTGCTGCAAACCTTAAGAAAGGAGATTTTCTTCCTGTTCTCTTTTCAATGCCTAGCATTGAGCCGTGGTTAGAATTTGATATCATCTCTGTTTTGTTAAAATTACTACCCCCCAGTGAATTTGACAAATGGCGAGTTCAAGGAAGTGAATTGATTCCCTATATCCAGTCAAAAAGATCAGAAATCGAAGCTGCTATGAAAGAGTTTCATAGTGTTGGTGCACTACGTACTTGGCTAAAAGACGGATTTATTCCGCTTCGATATTTTGAGATTCTTGGTTTTCCATTGTCACTCTGGAACACACTCTCTGTAGGCTATGGAAGGCGGGTTGGCGGCAAAATTTTCTGGATTCCAGCATATTACACTCTTGATGCAGATTTAGCCTTTTTTTTAGGTTATTTTATCGGTGATGGGAGCACTCGGCAATCCTTTATTCGATTGTCTGTCAATGCCGCTGATATTGATCTAGTAAATTGGTTTGATCAGTTTCTCATACATCGATTCAAGCTTCAAGTTTCTAAACGCAAGGAGTCGCATACGGCAATGTTTACACTACAAATAAATTCCACTGCACTTGTTTGGATTCTTAATCATGTCTTTGAGATTCCCAGAAACCGTATGAGTGGAAAACATGAAGTTCCTCCAATGATTCTGAATGGTTCTGAAGAGATTGTTCTTGGATTTCTTGCAGGTTTGATTGCGAGCGATGGGGATATTGGTGCAGAACGTAATTATGTGAGAATCTCGAGTCGAGATCATTCCTTTATCGAGGAACTGGCTTATTTAGCAGCACGTGCAAATCTCTATACTATTATCGGAAAAAGCAGTCCAAGAAAAGGTTCTTCAATGTGTACATTAGTCTTCTCTGGACAAGATACTCTTGAAAGACTATTTGATAAGATTTATCTGAAGAAGGTAGACCGTGACAAGATCAAAAAACGAATTGCCATAGGCAGTGGACTTCGTAAGATAGCATATGATATACCTGTTAAGGAGTCTCTGCTTTTAAGACTCACTCAAAAGGTTCGAACCTCACGAAACCCTCGTGTCTCCGATCGCACCCGTGTACCTCGAGAAATTGCGCTGATACAGCTTCAAAAGATCAAAGAAAGGAGTGATAGGTTATCCAGTAACGAATATAGACAACTGGGGGTATTGGAACGATTGATTGAGAGCAATCTAGGCTTCGCTAGGGTCAGAGATATAGAACTCGTTCCTGCACGAGAGAAATACGTTTATTGCTTTTCGGTGAAGAACAAGATACACGGCTTTATCGCAGGAACAGGAGGTATATTGTCTCATAATTGTTTTGGTTATCAAGGCTATAGAAACGCTCGGTTTGGACGAATAGAGGCACATGAAGCAATAAGTGCCTATAGTCGTGACGCTTTAACACAAACGCAGCATATAGTAGCCGACTATAATTTAAAGGTCATTGCAGGCATTGTTGATTCGATTTGGGTCAAGCAGGAGGATGATTCAACTCCGATTGACGATATAACCATTTCTCAATTACGTGAACAAATTGAACAGAAGGTTCGTCTGCCAGTAGAGCATGCAGCCAATTATCATTGGATTGTTTTCCTTCCTCGACGACATGATCCTGCGATCGGCGTATTGAATCGTTACTATGGTTTAAGGAAGGACGGGACATTTAAAGTTCGGGGCATTGAAATTAGACAGTCTTCGGCTCCATTGATTGTCAAGGACTTTCAAACTCATGTACTGAAGTTCCTTGCCAAAGCTCGAACACAAAATCAATTCAAGCAACAGGTACACAGGGCAAAAAAACTGTTAATTGAGTATAAAGACCGTTTAAAACAAGTAAATGTTCCTCTGTCCGAATTGATGATCACAATTCATACCTCCCGCTCTCCAGATGAATATGTCAATAAAAGTCGTCAAGCCATTGCAGCAAAACAGTTTTCAAATCTTGGAGTTCATATCGAGCCAGGAATGAAGGTCGATTTTATCTTGATTGATGTCAATGCTCAAGATCCAATGAAGCGTGTCAAAATCAAGCAGCTTCTCCGCGGAGATGAACGTTATGATGCAGAAGAATACTGTAAACTGCTTGACCGTGCTTATGAAAATCTCATTCCCCCTGAATTAGAGGAGCAACCTATTACTCTGGAATTGTTTTGGAATTAATCATGAAATAATTGAAAAAAAAAGGCTTAAATACTTATTTCCACTTTTGAAGGTAGAATTCTATTTAATAGCTAGCTATATTAACGAGAGTGACCCCTTTATTAATAGGATATATTTAATAAACAAAGAGGATCATTTATTAGGATTATGACACGTAAGACCTCTTCTCAAAAATTGGGATTTATTTGATCAAGAATAGGCTAAAATTGATTGAGTATGGATTTCTTACCTTTCTTTTGCTTTTACTCTGCACTAAACCGGCTTATATCTCACTGATAGCTGATCACTCCTTTTATCTTACTCATAAATATCAAGAAAAAGATTCTACACCGACTGATTTTTCTTTAAATATTAGTTCACCATCCTTATTAATCACAATCCCGGTTGTAGTAACAGGGATTGGTACTACTTGGAATGTCACTTTTATTGTAAACACTAACTCTACCTCCTCAGTTAGTATTCATTTTTCACATCGAGAATCTTCTACACATCCAGAATATTGGGAAGGACAAGAACAATTCATTGTCTCCCCTGGTACATCCATCACCCAATTTTATGTTTCTCATTACTGTGGTGACTATATAATCAGACCCGAAATCTTAGCTAATCTTTCATCCCTAGCGGGCCAAGCTAGTGGATTTTATATGAGTAATGTTACTTTTTGGGGCTATTATCCAGCGATCGGTACAGGTCATACCTATATCTCCAATATCACTGATTGGTCTTTAAGTTATTATGCTTCTTCTTCACTTACGACTACATCAGTTGTTTCGCTAGGATTTAGAGCATTCTTGATATTTTTAGTTGTTTCTGGCCTATATATAGTTCGGAAAAGAATAAGATCTGTTTGATAGGATTTATAATTCTATAATAGGTTAGAATCTTACCTTTAATTATTACATTCTCATAATTAAAGCTGTTATAATGAATCCCATGAGTCTGAACTAATCATTTGAATTTGATAATTCTTCCTGCAAATCCAAGGTTGAGTTGGAGAGTGTTGTTATAAGAGTTCACATAGCCAAATTCAATGCGTATCTTTTCATGGAGTTTAACTTTTGGTATTTGCTCATTCCAAAGGTTAAGCTTGATCTGACCTGTTTCATCCTGTAGTAATGCGGTTGCAATAGTTAATTCCTTTCCATCCTTCTTTCGCTGAACTTTTCGGCTTTGGGAGACATTTATGACATCTCCTATGACAACTACCTCATTCATGCCATCTTTTAAATCAGCAATCTTTTGGATGATTTCTACTCCTTTAGAATCTCTTTGGTACCAGATACATCTCCAATCTCCCTCCATATCTTCCCACCCGACTTGTTGGAATCCGAGTTTTTCATAGAAATGCTTTGTTCGGATGTTCCATTCAGGAGTATCAAGTGTCCAAACGATATTGGGGTATTTCTGGAATAAGATATTCATTGTTGCAGTGGCTATTGCACGGTTATGAAACTGTGGATCAATAAAAATACGCTCTAGGATGAAATGATTACTTTTTTTTGAGTTATAGGCTACTCCACCGACAATTTGACCATTAAAGAAAATTTTTTGGTAAGTTAAATGTTTCATCATGAAAAGTTGGAATTGTGGGGAATCATATCCAGGAGGGCCTCCTTCCTTGAAAGGAGAGCCTGCCCTGATGTCAGTTTCAAAAGCTCTTTTTGAAAGGTTAGCGAGTATCTCTGCATCTTCCTTAGAAGCATTCTTCAATTCAATTTTGTTTTTCACGATAATTTCCCCATAATTTAGAAATTTTTGAAGCTGGACACAATAAAAGGAATTTGTTAATGGTAAGAATTAATTTTGAAATGAAGAGGGAAAAGCTGTTAAAGTGGCAGATTAAAGGTCTGAGTAACAAAAATGGTAGGAAATTCTATTGAAAGTCGTAATCACAGGTGCGAATAGAGATTTGGGCATAGAAATCAATAAAAAATGTTTAACCCGAGGTGATGAGGTTATTGCAAGCTGTCGTGATCCAGCTAATGTTTCAGAATTACATTCCCTACAAGAAACTAATTCCAATAGTCTTCAAATAATTCTTCTTGATGTAATATATTATCATTCGATTGAATTAGCCTACAAAAAAATATTTAGCTTATTTTCAAGTATTGATTTACCCATAAACAATGCTGGGATAATTTTAGGATATACTAAACGTTATCACGCGTTTGGAAACCTTTATACTGAAGAGATCACTCGTGTATTTCAGGTAAATGCCATTGTTCCACTCTTGGTGAAAGAAAAACTCTATCCCTTAGTTAGAAATGGCAATCAGCCAAAAATAGTCATTATTTCAAGTCATCAAGGAAGTAATAGTCGCAAAGAAGGCACAAGCACTTATAATTATGACGCGAGTAAAGCTGCATTAAATATGTTTGATAAGAGTCTCGCATCCTATGTGAAACAGGATAAAGCTATCTTTCTCAAGTTACATCCAGGCTGGGTAAAAACAGACATGGGAACAGATCGAGCTCTAATAAATCCTCCAGATTCAATATAAGGAATGCTTTGTATAATTGATAATGTAACTTTAGAAATAAGTGGGTTATTCCTCGATTGGTAGGGAAATCAAATTCCTTGGTAGGATTCTTGTTACATTTTTGATTTTAACTGGGAAAGTATATTTTTTACAAAGGTATCTTCTTTATTTTTTTCTTGAAGATGTAATAATACTTGGTTAAGCTCTTCAAGGTGTTTTTGGGGAGAATTAGTTCTCTTTCCCCAGTCTAAAACAGAACAGAGATTTCTTCCAAGATAATCTCCTATTTTTGCTCGTGTATAATCTTTGAACTCTTCTGTTGTGATTGTATCAGGATGTAAGATAGGCATATCTGTCCCATTCGCTTCCAGACCGAAATATGCCTGTGTAAAAAAACAATGAATTGTGGTTCCTGGAAAAGAGGATTGAAGAGATTTTTCAAGTCTGATAATTCTCTGAGCACCAATCAGAGATCCAGCAATAGATATAATAATAAAATGAACTGGGCTTTGAATATGAGCTTGGATCATTTGAACAACTTTTGTCATGGTGACTCCAGTTGCAATAGTATCTCCAATAAAAACGAGATTTGTTTCTTCAGAGAGACCTTCAAAGTTTGAATAGGAAGCCTGTGTATCCCAGCTGCCATCTGGCTTCTGAAATCGTCTAATACCTACAAAACAACGATTAATGGTTTGATGAAATTCTTCAAAGTAAGCATTCAGTAAGTCATAGGTCAATGCTCCAGAAAGAGGTACAACTTCAGCTATTCGTGAAGCTGAAGATGAGTATACCAAGAGATCAGAATACGCCTTTAAGCAATCTTTAACTGCCTGATGTGATTTATGAACGAGAGGAGTCCCAACAATGAAATGATTAGTTAGAATTTCTTTTGCAGCCTCGGATTCAACTAGATAACAGCTCTTTGTAAGCAAAGGATCCTTTAAACGAAAAATCCTACCTGAAAAAGAGGAATCTTTTGGGATGTTGACAGGAACTATCAATTATCAACCCACAATTTCGGAGTTATCCTTACTGATTAATTAACAGAGCTTATATAAAAAATTCCATTAGAAAGAAAAATCCCTTAAAAGACAAAGAAAGTTCTAATTAAAGAACTAGTTTGGCCAAAAATAATTCAGATATGATTTCTATTATTATCGATACAGATGTAGGGTATGATGATATTGGAGCCCTCCTTTATTTGTTAAAGCATCCAAGAATTAAAATTCATGGAATATCTATTTCTTGTGGAATAACCTATATAGAAGCAGGAGTGAATAATGTTCTAAAATTATTAGACTATTTGGAAAAAAAAACAATACTAGTAATACCAGGAAAAGAAAAGCCCTTATTCGTTAATCACTCATTTCCTAAAAAGTGGAGAGAGAGAAGCGCACAATTTTATGGCATAAAGCTCCCTTCGACAACTCTACAACCCTCTAGAATGAACCTATCAGAATTAATTTACTCTGTCTGGAATTTAACACAAGAAAAAGTCTTTATAGTTGGGTTAGGCCCTTTAACAAATATTGCCCAAGTGATTCAAGATCAAACACTAAATGAATTTATTGAAGGACTCTATATCATGGGTGGAGCGGTAGATATTCCTGGAAATGTGGGAACAGAATATCCTGATATTCCTAATTTTGTGTCAGAATGGAATTTCTTTATCGATCCTCAAGCTGCAGAAATTGTTTTTTCTGAATCAGGAATTCCTATAACCTTAATTCCTTTGAATGCTACCAATAGAGTACCCCATACCGAGGAATTTCGAAATAAGGTAGCTAAGATAAAAAGGACAAAGGAAATCGAGATAGTTTATCAACTTCTCAATCCAAATGTAAGTTATTTTTGGGATGAACTTGCAGCAGTAGCTTTAACGAATCCTGAGATCATCACTCTTGAAAATCATCATATAAATGTAATAACGGAAAAAATAACTCACGCGGGATGGACGAGGTCAATAAAGAATAAAAAACCTAATGCACTAGTCGCCATGGATGCGGATCCTTTAAAGTTTGAACTTCAATACATTAAAATTCTTAATCAGGATAGCAATAAAACCTTGATGTAATTAACTAATCGAAAAAAGCTCATTGGTATCCTCTCCATACTTGAAGCGCTTTAGGTATTCGTAAAATATGTCCAGGGTCAATTTTATCAGGCAAGGAAGATTCTTTAAACCAATCAAGAGTAAGAGTCTCGAGGTGATTTGTAGCTATTCTAGAATGAGAACTTTTGATGGGGGAGCAAAGGAAGAGAAGATGATACATATGCAAAGGAAAAGATGTCTGCCAAAATCTAGAGTCAAAGATTCCTATTAATTCAATGACCTGACATTCTATACCAGTTTCCTCAAAGATTTCTCTGAGTACACCTTCTGCTGGAGTTTCTCCCACTCCCAATAGACCTCCAGGCATGGCCCACAACTGATTATCCGTTCTTTGAATCAATAAAATTTCTCCTTTGGAATTAATCACTGCTCCATCACCCCCAATCAAAGGACCAGGTCGAGAAAGATAAGGAAGAGTCAATGATTTTATCTCCTCTTGTGAAGTATTTGTTGTAAAAGCAATAATTTCAAGGGTAATTTCTTGAATTTTTGAATAATTTTCTTTGTCATAGAAATTTGTGGTAAATTTCTGTCCATAAGCGGAAATATCACGTAGCTTATCAGCCCAAGATAATAATCTTCTTTCTAATTGCATTGGTTTCAATCCTGTAGAGAATATAAACTTGAAAAATTCATTTTTTAAATCTTAAATAGGATGTTTTTGAGATAATAAATGAGTAATGATCAGAATCTTTTCACATCTAATCTATTAATAAAATATCTAAAGCATAATTGGGAATTTAATAGTATTTAATCCAAGGATTTAAATAGGGAAAAAATAGAAAAAAAGTGAGGAAAACTTCTTTAGACCACTTAGCTCATGCCTGATAATCGTGGGCTAGTCGTCAAGAAGCTTTTTCCTCAGTACTCATCTTCTGATGTAACTGATATATCGACAGTAGGGTCTTCAATTCCTTTAAATATCAATTTTAATATTCCTGCAGTATATTGAGCTTCTATTTGTTCAGGATTAATCTCAAAGGGTGTTCGAATTCGTTTATTGAAGGTTTCACCTAATAATTTCTGAAATTCTTCAATATAGGTACCTTCAATCATCACTGCTCGTTTTTTGGCCTTAACTGAAAGAGTCTCCTTCTTTATTCCAGGTAAAGAAGCTATCATAATTTTATTCTCATCCTCATCGAGAAATTGGATCATTAAGGCTCGATGGGCGAATAGCAATTCTTTATCAGCTTTACCATGTTTTTTAATAAAAATATGTCTTCCAGGGTGAGGAAAAAATCGTCTAGAACCTGGACCACCAATATATTTCATGATCCGATGCTTAGAAGCTTCATCGTCACAACAGGAGTCAATATCTATTTCTTCATCGATATCAATTTTGTCTGGGTTCATTTTGTTCACTTATTTAACTGTGACATCCTTCCAGCCGGACTTTCCAAGTTTAGATTCTATTAAAGAGGTCTCAAACGAATCTAACTTTGTTTTAAGGAGCTGAAGAAGATTTTCGAGAAATTGTTTCCTTAGATTAGGATCAATTGAGGACATTTCGGCAAGATTTTCTTGAAAAATATCGATAAATTCGAAAAACTTACCAATATAATCTAGAAAATCTATAACTAGATTAGGAAATCTTTCTAATCCTTCAGATGAAAGGCGAATTCTCATTGGTCTTTCATCGTTTTTTTCAAGGTATCCTTTGTTTTCTAGTTGTTTTATGGCAGGGTATACTGAACCTCGACGTGGGATCCATTGATCTCCAAATGAGTTGG